>ERZ780195.2282-NODE-2282-length-13369-cov-2.893195_pt1 | contig 13369 bp, 8 predicted proteins | sample MGYA00511017_ERZ780195 | MGnify/ENA primary metagenome ERZ780195 (study PRJEB29588, sample SAMEA2159974) | human gut metagenome | biome: human gut; feature: human-associated habitat; material: faeces | place: Denmark | collected 2008/2010 ...
TAATTATATGGTCTGTGATAAGATACTATTTAGATAAAATGATGTCAGGGGCAAAAAGCAGACATGCTGATGGCTTATGGGGGAGCTTGCATGTTTCAATCTGTATGAAAAAGAAAGGCAAAAACTATACCATAGCAACAACTATAGAAAATGATTCTTTGCCTCTCTATTTATTTGTTTCAGTACCAACTATAAATATAGAAAAATCTCTTATATTAACAGGAATTGGAATTTTAACTAGTGATATATTAATTATTTTTATCTTACTTTTACTTTCAAACGTATTTGCTAAAAGAAAAGAGACTCAATTAATAAAACTTAAAACCAGCATGAAAGAAGACATTTCAGATTTGCCTACTTTTTAATCGGGATAGTTATATATACTGTAGTTCCCTTACCTTTTTCCGAATCTATTTTTAATCCATACCCAGCACCATACTCAAGTCTTATGCGCTCGTTGATATTAAATAGTCCATATCCACTTCTATTTTCTTGCATAGTACCATATGGTCTAGAAAGCATATCTTTAGGCACATCGAATCCTTCACCGTTATCTTTCACACTATAAACAATGTTTTCATCTATCTTTTTAACTGAAATTACAATCGTTCCTGATTGTTCTTGCATGCCATATTTAATAGCGTTTTCCACAACTGGTTGAAGTAATAATTTCAAAGTTTTATAGTTTTTTACATTAGGATCTATATCGTAAGTAATGTCAAATCTATTTGGAAATCTAATTTCTTGAATTTCTAAATAATGTTGGGTAAGTTCTATTTCTTCACCGACAGTTATAATTGTATCGCCACGATGGAGTGAAATTCTAAAAAATTTAGCTAATGACATAACTAGTTTTTCTATTTCTGGCTCTTTTTTTATCTTAGCCATCCAGGCAATAGCATCTAACGTATTATATAAGAAATGTGGATTAATTTGTTGTTGCAAAGAGTCTAATTCAAGTCTTCTTTTTTCATCCATATCTTTGATGTTTTTTTCCATCAATTCGTATATTCTTTCGATCATAGCATCGTACGATTCTTCAAGCATATAGATTTCATCTTTTGTAGAAGCCTTTTTAACTTCATTTTTTAATACATATTCTTCTGGTTTTTCTGGATTGAAATTATCTACTTTATCTGCTAAGTTTTTTATTGGTTTAGCTACCGATGAGGAAGCTTTAATAGAAATGACGATAGAAATCGATAACATGACAATAGCTGTTGCTATAAGAATATATCTAAAGACATCTAAAAGATAAAATAGCTCTGAATAAGGAATGATCGAAGCTACCTTCCAAGAAAGTGCAAAAGAACTATTGATATTATTCATATCTTCAACAATTATTAGGCTTTTCACATCATTTATTTTCTTTACTGAATATTTTCTACCGTTAGAAGTTTTAAAAGTGTTTGATTCATATAAATAACTTCCTGACAATTCGTTTTTTTGATCTGAAACTATGTGATTATCATTAGCAATTAAAAGCGAATAACCAGACGATAAAATATTACTTAAAAAATCCAAAACAACTTGTTCTTTAACATGTATAAAGCCTAGGTAATTGTCGTTTATTTTCTTTCCAAAAATCAAATTATTTGTTCCGTTATGCTCTACTGTATCTATATAAACTAAATTTTCTGTCGAATTTATAACTAAGTCCCTTTGCTTTTTTTCTATATAAGTCATCTTTTCTGTTTCAGCAATAAGACTATCATTGTAGTATAACGACACCCCATCATAAAGCTCATCACTCAAACTTAATTCTGTATATTGAGCTATTAAAACTTCGTTTTTACTATTTTCATTAGATTTATCAATCTCTGAAATGTTTTCATTTGAAAAAAGTTTAATTAAATTAAAATTTGTATTAATTAACAAAGTGTTTATTGATTGATCAAAATTGCTTTGTTGCACATAAACATTATGTTTTACATAGTTATCTGTATAAACGCTTGAAACTACTTGAACAGCAATAATAATAATTAAAAAAAGAGCACCCAAAAAAACTGAAACAAAAGCTAGCATTTTTGTCCTAAAATGGAATTTTTTACTCTTTTTCATCCTATATCGTGCCCTTGATAATCACTTGGAGTCACACCGACAATCTTTTTAAATACTTGTGAAAAATACTTAACATCAATATATCCAACTTTATCTGATACCTCGTTAATTCTATATTTTCCACTTAAAAGTAATCTCTTTGCTATTCCTATTCGATAGCCAGTTAATATCTCATTAAAAGTTTTTCCTAAATTGTCTTTTAATAGATGCATTAAATATGATTCAGAAACATTCATTTCATCAGAAACTGATCTTACTGTTAATTGCATAGAATATTTTTCGGCAATTATAGAATAGAACTGAGAAATACTTTGTCGATGTCTATATGATGTTTGATCATCTAATTCCATCTCAACAGTATTTAAATGGAATAAAAGTTTTGATTGAACAAGTTTTAAACATGATTCATATGTTTTTTGAATGTATTCCAACGAAGAGTATAACGTTAAACCAACGGTGAGAGCTGTTAAAGTCTTTTGCTCAAATGGAATAAAAGTATCACGGCAAATCAAGGATATTTTTTCAATATCGTTAGAGTTTAAAAACATAACTATTGAATCTTGAAAATCAAAATCAACAAAAGCTATTTTTTCTTTGCTTAGTGCTTCTTTCAATAAATTGATATAAATATTCAGTTCAGATTTCTTTGATTTAAACATTTCTTCGATAGATATTAAAGCCATAGTTCCGTTTGTAGGAAGCGATATATCGTGATTTGATAATTCGCTAGGAATATCAGAACCTACAAATGAATTACTGGATAAAAGTTTTTTCATAAATTCGCTTTGAAGTGTTGGTAATTCTGTTTGAACTTTTGAAGTTAAAGTTCTATCTTTAATCTTTTGTTCAAGCTTAGCAACAGCTCTTAAAACAACCTCTAATAATTCATCGTTATCGATAGGCTTTACAACATATGAAAATATTCCATTTTCAAATGTTTCTTTAGCATACTCAAAATCTTTATATCCACTTAAAACTACTATTTCGCCATTAAAGCCTTCTTTGTGTAAAGTTTTAACTAAATCAACACCATTCATTATTGGCATTTTTATATCTGTAATAACTAAGTCTGGATTTAGTTCTTTAATCATTTCATAGCCTTGTTTACCATTGGATGCATCACCAATTACTTCAATTCCATTAGCTGCCCAATCAATGGTTTCACGAATACCTAATCTAACTAAATATTCATCGTCAACAATTACAAGTTTATGCATAAAATCACCACATTTATTTTAATAGAGTGCATAAAGAAAAGCAAATAAATAAGGCTGATAAAGCCTAAAAGTTATTATTTATTTTCCATGTAATAACTTATGAATTAACTTTTTAAAATGGTATACTCAAAATAAGATTTATACGAGGAAAAATTTATGGAATATTGTGAAAAAGATTTTCTAGAAACTGGTGATCCAACAAATACCGAATTAAGCATTCCCTGTCGAAAACTAACAAGAGAATATTATCTTTGTGACTATCGCAATGAAGAAAAAAGACATTAATTTTAAAAAAAGTTATTAGGAAAAATAGGTGAAAATGACGGTATTGAAGTTACTTTTTATTATGGCAACGGCAAAAGCATTTTTATAGGGGACAATGTCATAATTGGTATGAACTATACTTTTGTAGATAAAGCTGAAATACATATCGGAAATCAAGTAATGATAGCACCAAATATTCAAATATATACCGCTTCACACCCGATTTTACCTCAAGAAAGATTAATAGATAATTGGAAAGAAATAAGCCCTACATATTTTAGGACTTTTGCCAAACCAGTTATTATAGAATATAACGTTTGGATTGGTGGTGGGACCATTATTTTACCTGGTGTAACAATTTGGTAAAAACTCAATTATAGGAGCTGGAAACGTAGTAAATAAGTCTATACCAGCAAATTGCGTTGCAGTTGGAAATCCATTCAAAGTAATTAAGAAGTTTTTAACATAATATTTAAATATCAAGAATTAAACTAAAAAAGATATACGCAAAAAGCTAGCCGAGTTAAAGGCTAGCTTTTGTTTTTCTATGAATTATATATTATTTGACTTCAGCTGGGAATAATGCACTCATAATTTCAGAGTAGTTTAAGTTATCAGCTGTAAGAGTGATGCTCTTATAAGTTACAGTTGTATCGACAGCTCCACCATTATGAATGTGAATTTGAACGTTATTGGATAAGCCAGTAGCAACTAAATCAATTACAATTGTTGTTTCTTCAGCAAATGGAGTTGAAGCATCTAAAACTGAACCATCAGCAAGGATAATCTTACCATCTTTTGCCCACCATTCATTACCAGCAGCATCTTCGATACGCATTGTTGATAAATCACCGGTGACAACCATTGTTAAATACTTTGGACCAGCAATGTGACCATCGTTACCACAAATGTAGTTATAAGCATTATTAGAAACTTCTTTATTTTCAGCCATAACAACTTTTGTATTTGGAACGTAGTTATATGTTCCTAAAGCAGTGATTGTTAATGAACCTTTAATTCCATTATAAGCGCCTGCGTGGATATGGAGTGTACCATCGCCTTTTTCAAGGCCGTTAGCACGTAATGGAATATAGTATGTAACATCTTCTGTTGGTAAAGCTGTTGTATAATCGATCAAATCACCATGGACGTCGACAATACCATCTTTAAACCAAGCTTGTTTACCGCCAAGTTCAAATCTGATTGCTTCTAATGTTGTTTCACCATCACCTTTTAATGTAACAGCAACAATATCTGAATCTCCAACATAGCAGTTGCCAACATATACATAGTCACCAGTTGAGAAATCAGCAACTAAATCAGCTTCATTAAGTTTAGCAGAAACTACTTCAGTTTCTCTGCTCATATCGTTAGCATAGAAGACTTCATCAATGAATAAATCTGCTGTACCTGTGTAGAAGAATGTAATTTGATCTTTCATTGATCCTAATCCAGATTCTTCTAAGTCGATGACATAAAGTGAATAGCCAGATGTGCTATCGACATATGGTGTATCTTTAGAAAGTGTGCCTGGAGCTGCATACCAATCGTTGAAGTAGACTGGTTGACTCATATTATCAACCATGATACGGAAGTTATCTAATGTACCTTCTGTCTTCATGCGGAATACTAAGTATTTAGCACCTTCAACACCGGTCTTAGAACCTTCGACAAAGTTAATATAGTCATCTGTAGCACCAAGTTTTAAAGCGCCATTACCGATTGAAATAAGTTCAGCACCATTATAGGAAACACAACCATTTAAACCAGCATTGACAACAATTGGATCTGTGGCTGATGCATCCCAATCACTTGTGAATGAATTTTGTGTTCTGTTGAAGTTATCAAAGACACCTGTTCTTTCAATTGCTGGGTAGTCTTGAGCAACAACATCAACTAAGTCTGTTAAGAAAACTTTATTGACAGATACTTCTGTTGTTGATGAGAGTTTAACACCGACAACATCAGAACCTAAGCCACTCTTTTCAATATCAACTACATATGAAGCATATGTGTTCTTAAGAATTGTTGGTAAAGCTTTACCCTCTGAATCTTTTAATTCAGACCATGCAACTGCTGTACCTTCATCGCCATTTGCTTTAACTGGTGTAACTTTTAAACCTGTTGAATCACCCTTGACGCTTAATGCGACATTTGCAGCTGGTGTAGCATCAGCTTTAGAAACTTTATAGCTACCGCCTTCATTGATAACAGCTCTTCTGCCTTCAATTGTTCCTGTTGAGCCTGCCCAATAAGCATTTTCTAAGCCATTACCAACTGTTACTCTATTAAAGTTATCAATTACTGTTCTTGTAGATCCTTTAATTGCAAAGACTTCTTCGATTTCGATATCGCCTTTGAAGTCACCTGTTGCATAGAGGTGGAAGCCTAACATAGTTGATGTAACTTGTAATGATGAAGCAGTGCCATCTGGGTTTGCATACATTACGTTATCATCGACTGAGTTCTTAACAGAAATCATTAAATCTTTATATTCATATCCAATTTCTTCAAGTGGTGAGCTATCTGCATCGACAGCGTTAGCAAGGTTAATTGGATAAACTTGAACTGTATCAGCACCTCTACATCCAAAGATGAGGTTACTTAAAGCAATTGGAGTACTACCTTTTGCTAATCTAACTCTAAAGCCAATAGCATCCATACTGACTAAATCGTATGTTCCTGTTGCCATCTTATAGATAGCTCTATCTGGAGTTGTTGGAACCATTCTTTCAGAATCTGAAGTTGTTCCTTCATCCCACTTAGAGTGTAATGCAACTTTAAGATATGGTTTGGATTGATATGTTGCACCTGTATCAGATAATGTTCCGGTTGATGTTTCACCTGAGAAGTCATCAACCATTGTATCGAAAGCCGGATTATAATCTCTTACAACTGTGCCTTCTGGAAGATTTTCTTCAGTTGGTTTTGGTGTATCATCTTCAAATCCAGATGGTGTAGTACTGCTTGATGATGAAGCAGGTGTTGTTGTACTTGATGGATTTGTTGTGCTGCTAGTTACAGTTGTGCTACTGCTAACAGGTGATGTAGATGATGAGTCATTACTGTTGTTATTACAACTAGTAATTCCTAATAAAGCTACTAACGAAATTGAAACGAATAATAAACTCTTTTTCATAGAATTTTCTCCTTTTATTAATTTTTTTATTTATTCCCCATAAACACTGATTTCGGAAAGTTGAGCACCATAACTTCCAACAGCGTTGTTAGAGGATACAACCACTTTAAGATAACGACATTCAACTGATTGATCCAAGGTAATTACTTGCATATTACCATTTGTCTTAGGATCAAATAACATATCAGTTGCTGGGACTATTTCTGTAAATTGTGTTTTATTTACATCATATGCCTCATTTGAATTTGAAACTAAAATTTGAACGTTTTGAGTTCTTTCTGGCCATGAAGTCATTGGTGGAAGATTTAATACGATAAGTTTAATCTTTTCAACCTTTCCTAAATCGATGACAACATAAGCTGGTAAACCTTTAGATTCATAATAGCTTGTACCTGTTGTATCACCATCAACAAGTTTATCAGCTGGATAGACATCGTTATGTTCAGAGTGATCAGCGATTGTCTTTCCCCAAGATAATGATGGTGGATAGAATTCAATTTCAGATATTTCTAATTGGGCAGGAGCTGTAATTCCTTCTGTCTTATAGAATCTAATTTGTAATTCGTAATATTGGTTTGCAGTAAAGTTAATATCTATTGCGTTACCACTACCTGGAGATAATGAATAAGTATCAGCAGATAAAATTTTTAAGAACTTATCATTTGGTGTACCATCAGTTTTATTTCTTCTACCAAATAATGAGAAATTTAATGTTTGATATAAATTACTACCATTCTTGGCGTATAATCTAATAACACCAACTTGAGTGAGATTGACCATATTGATATTCAAAGCGACAAAGTCGTTCTTTTCATCTGTCCAATCTTTTGCTACCCATGTCGTGTTCTTATCGCCATCTAAGATATTTGCTGGACTACTTCCTTCTTTTGTCCAATCTCCTCTACTTGGATCAGGTGTAGAGTTATTTGTTGCACCGACACCATTTAAAGCAGTAGCGACAAAGTTCTTTGGATCTTGTTTTGATCCTAAGTAAGAAAGTCCATCGATGTAATAATCTTCTGGAACGATAACACCATCTTGTGAAATATTTTGATGATTTGTTTTTTCAACAGTACTGGCTAATGTACCTATCTTATAAGGTAAGGTCTTTATTGCCCCTGTTGTAGCTGCATCATTTGAATATTTAACGTTTGTAACATAGTTGCCTTTTGATAATTTTAAGTCAGTATCGTTATTAACTTTTTTACCTTCGATAACGACGTTTGAAATAGTGACGTTTTTAATTGCACTATCTTCACCTTCACCAAACATTCTACTAGCAACTGTTGAAGCCATCTTATAGACATTGACGTTTTTGATTGTAACATTTTCAACGGAACCACGTTTACCTTCTGACTTTGTCCATTCAGAGTTATAAGCAATTGTGAAGTCAATGAAGAAATCATTTTCGCCATCATCTTGAACATCGCCTAACATTTGACCATCTTCAACTGTGATGTTTTCGTAGTGAACGTTAGTGATATGTGCATCATCGCAGTTATGTAGTGAGATTACTGGCTTGTGGAAGTTATGGACAACTGTTGTATTTTTAAATGTAATGTTATCCATCTCTGGTCCATATGTTTCATAACCAACTTCCATAGATTGAGCTAAATCAGTCCAAACGGTATTGTTATCAAATAAAATATCGTGAGTACTTTCTCTATCGACATTTTTAACGACTAATGAGTCATCCCATGTTCTTACGAAACAATTTTGAACTGTGACGTTAGATGAAGATTGAACTGAGATACCATCTGAGTTAGCACGTGCTGAAATAATGTGAATATTATCGATAGTTACGTGATCAGAACTTTTAACTGCAACTGTCCATCCAGCTGGGTCAAGAATTGTTATGCCTTCTAATTTGACATTGGAACAATCTCTAATTTCCATTGGAATATATAATTGGTTTTGTGTTTGACGATCATATACAGCTCCAGAAATAATTCCACGTCCTCTGATCGTAATGTTTTTAAGCTCAGTTGGAATCATTTGCCCATATATGACAGCTCCACCTGCAATATATACTGTTTGTCCACTCTTAACTGGGATACCATCTGGCTTATAGACACCTGGTCCAAAGTAAATAATATTTGGATCGTTTTTAGCCATTTCTTCTGTTATTGGATCTTCTTCAAGTGGATTAGCAAATAAATGTACTGCTGTTTTATAATCATCGTTATATTCTATTGTGTAGTTATCTGGATATTCTAACTCGAAGGAAATTTTATTATCCTTAATTTCAGGTTTAATACCATAGACGAGTGGTGAGATAGTAGCTGATGTAACTGAAGTACCATCTTTTACTTCTATTTCAACCTTTACCTTACCTTGGAAATCAAATATAGCCATTGGAGCTGTATCTTGCGAATATTCGTAAGTAAATACTCTTCCATGATTTACTCTTGTTTCATATACGAATAACTCTTGATCTTCAACACTAATGCCAACTTTTGACGAAGTTGTCATTATTGATGGTCCATCATATGTGACCAATTTTGTTTGATTAACTTCCTTATCTGATTGAACAAAATTAGCTGAGTTATAGTAGTTAGTCTTATCACCGCTATTTGTAGACGAGCTACTTGACGAAGAGTTGTTTGAATTATTGTTATTACAACCTGTCAAAAGCATACAAGCTAAGATTGGAAGTGCCAATATTTTTTTGAATTTATTTAGCATAATTACCTCCTTATACCAAAATTATATTTTTATCATGCAAACTAAGAAACGCCTTAAAACTGCAAGAATAGTAGAATTTACTGCAAATGTAAGGCGTTTCATGTTAGTTTTTTATTAAATTAAGGAAACGCTTACATTTTTACCATAATTAGCCAATTGGCTATCATCTAAATTACGATAAAGATTTGCGCCTGTTATTTCTTCACCGCTAGGTTCTAAAAGATATATTCCTTTTGTATATTCGTTTTTATTAATTTTTGTGTTTAAAGCGTTAATTGTTTTTCCACCAAATTTTATATCTAATAAATATACATTAGACACATAGTGCTCTGTTTGTTCATATCCAGATCTACTTTCCTTGTCGCCTTCAATAATTATTGGATAAGTAGTACTTGTACCACGAACTAGCAAGTTAGTAACTTTAACATTATCTACACTGCCTAATTTAGTTGTTTTTTGGACGTTCGACCATGTACTTGAATACTTTGAATTAAACTCGATAACAGCACTATATCCATCGCCTTTGCCCATAGAAGCATCATCAACAGTGATGTTTTCATACGTAACATTTTTAACGTTAGCATTGTTAGAATTATGAATTGATAATACTGGTTTATGGAAGTTATGTAAGACAGTAATGTTTTTAAACTTTATATCTTCCATCACTTCACCGACTGTTTCATATCCTATTTCTAATGATTGGGCTAGATCTGTCCATATCAAGCAATTTGAAACGTTGATATTTTTTGTAGTACCTTCTTCATTTCTATTTGACCATTTTGGATAATTCTTAACTACAATGGAGTCATCAAAAGTTCTTACAAAACATCTATCAACATATGCATTTTTAACTGATTGTAAAGATATACCATCACCGTTTGCTCTCGATGTTATTATTTTAACGTTGTTAACAGTAACAGTATCGCAAAAATAAATGTTAAGGCACCAACCAGCAGGATCCAAGAAAGTAATTCCTTTTAAAGTAATGTTGCTACAAAAGCTAAAGTCAAAAGGTATTGCTCTTGTATTAGCGTTTGCATCACGATCAAAAATAGAACCATCTATTATTCCTCCACCGACAACTTTAACATTAGTAGAGTTATATGAGACAATTTTAGCTCTTACAACTGCACCATAATCAATAAATAAAGTTTGATTGGACGACAATACTATTTCATTATTATCATTTATATAATTGCTATTGTCTTTAGTGTGAATGCCTTTTCCAAAATATATAGCATTAGTTTTATAAGAACTATAGTCGTCTTCTGTCCCATCGACAAATAGATGCAAAACATATTCAGTTGATCCATTAATTTCAACTGTATATTGCCCTGAACTTGACACTTCAAACGACGCAACGTTATATACATTATCTATGGTAGCTTTAATATTTGCAGCAACAGGTTTTATTGAAATTGTTGAAATTTTAAATGGACATTGCACTTGAACTGTGGTCTTACCTTCAAGTTTAATAATTCCAACAGCTGAATCTGCCCTATTATAGTTATTAGGAGAAAAATAGTGATTTCTATTAACTTTAACATTATATAAAGGTAATTTTGTCCCACTAACATAAGCTTTAAATCCTTTATACTCTTGATAGTTATCTGGCATTGAAGGAATTTTTACATAGCTAGTCATTTTATTTTCATCTTCAATATAATGCTTATTTGTAAAATAGTCATCTGGCGTAATGACATACCCTTCGCTATCAGTTATTGAAGAACTTGATGAAGTCGAAGTTACAGTACTTGATGATGAAGTTTGACTGCTACTTGAAAATTGACTACTACTAGTCGAACTATCGCTAGTAGTTATTGAAGAACTCACATTTGAACTATCATGTGATGTTGATGAGCTAACAATAATATTTACATCACAACTTGCTAACATAAACAAAGCTATGAGGGTTGTTAAAAATTTATAAGTACGCATTGATACCCCTTTCATGTTAATAAATCTATCACAAAAAAAAGATGTGTTTGCTACTTTTGCAGTAAATCACACCTTTTTGCAATTTAAACTAATAAGGTAGTGGATATTTATGAGTAAGCTCTAATACTTTCTCTTTAATTTCTTTTAAATTATTTTCCGATTGATCTGATAATGCCTTATCAATTAAATCAGCTACTAATATCATATCATCTTCTTTAAATCCACGAGTAGTACACGCTGGAGATCCTAATCTTATTCCAGAAGTAATAAATGGCTTTTCTTTATCGTTTGGAATAGAGTTCTTATTAACTGTTATATTGACGCTATGCAATATATTCTCAACTTGCTTACCCGTTAGTTTTGTTTTGCTTTTAACATCAACAAGCATAAGGTGGTTATCTGTTCCGTTAGAAATAACGTGATAACCTAATTCAATAAGTCTATTAGCTAAAGCTTTAGCATTAGCAATAACTTGTTTTTGATAAGTTATAAACTCAGGTTGTAAGGCTTCATAAAACGCAACAGCTTTAGCAGCTATAACATGCATAAGTGGGCCACCTTGAACTCCTGGGAAAACTATCTTATCTATTCTTTTTCCTAATTCTAAATCGTTTGTTAAAATAACCCCACCTCGTGGACCTCTAAGAGTTTTATGCGTCGTTGATGACACAACGTGGGCATAAGGTACTGGATTTTGATGTAATCCTGCAGCAACTAAGCCAGCAATATGCGCCATATCTACAAATAAATATGCACCGACTTCATCAGCTATTTCTCTAAATTTTTTAAAGTCAATTTTTCTAGGATAGGCTGAAGCACCAGCAATTATCATTCTAGGCTTAATTTCAAGAGCGATTTTTCTTACTTCATCATAATCAATCATCTCTGTTTTTTCATCTAAACCATAAAAGTGACATTCATAGTCTTGACCGCTAAACGAAAGTGGACTTCCATGAGTTAAGTGACCACCGTGATCTAAAGACATTCCTAAAACTTTATCACCAAGGTTTAAAAGTGCTCTATAAACAGCTAAGTTTGCTTCTGAACCAGAATGAGGTTGCACGTTAACATAGGCAGCCGAAAATAACTTTTTTAATCTATCCCTAGCAAGGTTTTCAGCTACATCGACATATTCACATCCACCATAATATCTATGGCCTGGATAGCCTTCAGCATACTTGTTAGTCATAACTGAACCTTGAGCTTCTAAAACAGCCTTAGATACGTAGTTTTCACTTGCTATTAATTCTATATGCTCTTGCTGACGTCTTGTTTCATCTTCAATAGCTTTAGCTAATTCATAATCAACCTCTTTTAATTTTCTGTCATCGATCATAATTATTTCTTATCCTCCACATTAATCTTTTGTAAAATTCCATCATACAAAGAATATAAATAACACTCTGATTTTAAGCTAAATATTTTTTCTACTGCATTAGAATATACTCTTAATTGATTTACATATGCCTCATCAGAGATATTCTTTAACTTATAGTCGACAATTATAGCTCTATCTTTTAAAACTATAAGCAAGTCGATTGATCCTAAAGTATCAGTTTCTTCAAGATAGAAGCTATATTCATGATAACACATTCCCTCTAAGCAACCTAAACTTGTTATATTTTTTACAAGGTTTTGGGCAACTTCTTTAAGTTTTTCATTTTTGATATATGAATAATCTGGATTTGCAAAATCAATATTTTCGGCAATTGAGTGAACAAATGTACCAAATTCCATTGCACCTTTGTCAATTGTAATTTTACCCTTTTTGCTTGCTCTAACTTTTTCTTTTTCAACATTTTTAACATCTAATGTCTTATATTCAAATCCAAAGTCTTTATATTCTTCTTTAACAAGCTTTTTTGAATTTTCAATATCTATATCGTCTTCAACTTTGACAAAACTAAGTAAATTAGAATGAACGTTTAAAACATCTATAAATTTTTTGACTTCTTTAATATTTGGTTTAATCTTAATATCATTATTACAAACTACGAAATCATATGAATATTTTGGTCTAGTTAAAGCGACATATAAAGTTCTAATTCTTTCTGATCTACCTTCG
>ERZ780195.2286-NODE-2286-length-13357-cov-2.427680_pt1 | contig 13357 bp, 6 predicted proteins | sample MGYA00511017_ERZ780195 | MGnify/ENA primary metagenome ERZ780195 (study PRJEB29588, sample SAMEA2159974) | human gut metagenome | biome: human gut; feature: human-associated habitat; material: faeces | place: Denmark | collected 2008/2010 ...
AGCCATGTTTCTTGAAATTTTTATTATAAGTCAGCACATTATCAAATGTCAAAACTGTGTTCATATTCCGATTATCCGAGCCCTCACCATACTGATTGCGTCCCCAGGCAGTAGAAATCGGATCAAGAAAAGTGGTATTAACGGCATTGCGACGGTCAAGAGTAAGAGTAGACTTGAACTTCAGCTCCGGGAATGGAGTCAACAATATATTACCCGATGCCAGTAAGCGGTTTTCCTTATCCTTGTTATTTTTCGCACGTGCCATATTTTCCAATGGATTTGTAATATTACCGACTCCATAGAAATTATTGTAATACTGATTTGGGTTCAAAGCATCCCATACCGGTGCATAAGTTGGTGTATTGATAACAGCCAGAATAACACCACCACGATTCGCACCTGTTCCCATTGCTCCACCTCCATTACTTGTATAGTCTGAGTAAGAGATATTGGCACTAATCGTTAACCATTTACGGACCTGATTTTCAAGGTTTACACGGAAGTTGTAACGCTTGTAATAAGAGATGTCCAACACTCCCTGTTCTTTCAGATAGCCTGCAGAAAGATAGTATTTCATCTTCTCGTTACCATTGGATACAGCTACCTGATAATTCTGAGTCTTTCCGGTCGTATACGTTTCGTCAAACCAGTCGGTGCGGTCAGGCAATCCATCCGGCAAAGATACCAGTCCGATTTCATCCTGCAGTTCTTTATATTGTGCCGAATTCAAGGACTCCACTTTATCAGCCACTTTGTTCAATCCGAATTGGGCTGTCAGAGAAACTTTTGCATTTCCGGAAGCACCGGCTTTCGTAGTAATAAGAATGACTCCGTTGGCAGCACGCGAACCGTAAATAGATGCTGAAGAAGCATCTTTCAAAATCTGCATACTTTCAATATCGTTCGGAGAAAGGAATTTGATATTGTCTACAGGCACTCCGTCCACCACATACAGCGGATCATTACTACCATTCATAGAGGTAGTACCACGTACGCGGATAGACATTTCACCTCCCGGCGTACCGTTAGGCTGAATCACCGAAACACCGGCTGCCTTACCTTGAATGGCCTGTCCTGCCGACACAATAGGTCGCATATCCAAATCTTTGGTAGATACGGAAGAGATAGCGGTAGTCACATCTTTCCGCTTCACCGAACCATAACCGATCACCACCACTTCATCAAGCACTTCATTATCTTCTTGAAGTGTGATCTTCATCTGGCGGGCTGCCTTTATCTCCTGTGATTTGTAGCCCACGTAAGAGAATATCAAAATGGCATTTTGTTTAACGTTTAATGTGAAGTTACCATCCAAATCGGTAATTGCCCCGTTAGATGTACCTTTTTCTTGTACACTAACACCAATTAGTGGTTCTTTTTGAGCATCCAGGACCTGACCGGACGCGGTAAATTGCTGTGCAGATGCACTCAAAGATAAAAACATTGCCAAGATAGCAAAGAAAATCTTGCGACTCCCCGAAAGGATTTTTCGCTTGTTCTTTTTCATGCGTACTAAAATTTTAAAGTTAATAATAGATGCTCGTCCGTAATAGCTGTTCTCATTACCTTCGAAGCACAGATCAAAAGTATAAAGAAATTAAAGTGAGCTAACAGGGAGGGGTCAATAAGTGGATGACACAAAACATCATCAAAATGATTATCAACCATTTACACACATATAACATATCCAAAAAAGTGGTTAGTTTACAGTCTTAATCAGCGAATTTTTCGTACTAAAATCTCAAAATCGTCTCTCGATCCACGGGCCTTATTCCTTACTTTCGCCCGGTAATTATAGATTGTATTCACTGAATAACGAAGAAATTCCGCAATTTGCGAACTGTCTTCAATACCCAGACGTATTAAAGCGAAGATTCGTAGTTCAGTGTTCAATAACTCATCTTTTTTCGGCAGGATATGTTCATTGTCCTGCAATAAATCATTGAATTTCCCCACAAAATTAGGGAAGAGATGCAAAAAAGCTGTATCAAAGTTAGCATATAATTCTTCCAGTTCTTCATCAAGAGCATCCTGCGAACGCGTTATCTTTAATAATTCCGCAATCTGTCCGGCAGATACTTTCTTATTCACCATCCTCCGGTAAGCGTCCAAACGGTTGATATAAGTAGAACACAGCTTGATGAAACGGGCAATATACTCTTCCTTGATCTGATTGGACTCCGAAAGTTCAATATTGGTGGAAGACAGGCAACTATTCATTTGCCTCAACTCCTCATTCAATCCGTTTAACTGTCCATTGGCTACCTGAAGATGATTTCTTGCATCCGCCAGCTTTTTCATCTGACGGTAGATATATCCTAAGGCTACAATCAACAACACCAACAGTGCAGTGATAAGCAGCAGGTTCTGTTGAAGACGGTCGTTCTGCTTTTCAATCATTGCCTGATAGGTTTTATCAATCAATGAAAGCACGTCAGCACTCTGCCAGCTACGCAAACGGGCATTATAGAACTTTGTCGCATTCCAGGAAAAGCGCATATATTGGTACGCACGTTCCATATCACCATCTTCATAAAGTAGTTGGGCAAGCATCCACAACGAAGCATGATCTTTAATAGCAGAACGGATATCCGATATAGCAGAAAGACATAGATTTCGTTTCTCTCCCAGACTATCATTACTGTATTTGTAAATCAAAGAGCGATGGTAAGTGACCAATGCATACTGTGGAGTATTTACTTCTATTTCTGCCAGCCGGAGATCATTCACTTTTAAGGCTTCCTCATACTGGTGTTGATCGCGAAGTGATGCTTCACGCATCATCAGGTACTCTTCCGATTCTGGGGGCAATATAGCATATAAAGAATCTCTATATGCCTGCGAGATACTCCAGTAACGTCCCGAAAGGGTTTTATCCTGGGTATAAACGCTCAATTCACCATACACATGGTCAAAGCAAGTATAATAATCAGCAATTAAACGGGAGACAACTTTCTGTCGGTCTACTGATTCTAAAACATCAATAGACTCCGTGTACATTCCCGTTGAAGATAATAATAATGAAAGCTGCAACTGACTTTCTATCTTCCGGTCTGTATCATGCAAGCGCTCTGCAATCCGGATATTTTCATTCAAATAGTGGATTGCAGAGTCGCAGATAAAGGCTTTATATTCTTTGTATATCTGACTGTTCAGATTGTAATGCTCCGCAGAACTTGCTTCTATCTCGTGTGTCAACTCTTTAAGGTGTCTGATACGTGATTCACGTTGAGCTACATAAGTCTCATGTTCCTGAATTGTCAAATCAAGCACATTCAACAGTGAGTCCAGAGTCTTATCAGCCCAGGTATATAGTGGAAAAGAGAGAAGCAAAAGAAATATCAGGTACTTTTTTTTCATCGGAGTATTAAACTTTAATAGAAGATTACAAGACTAATAAAGACAAATGTAGAGAAAATCTTCGTATTTTAAAGAATAAAACGGCTAGAAATTAAAAGTAAATCTATTATACTATTCCACTAATTACTGCCAATAACAGCTAGTCACACTTTGCTTATCCCTATAAAACAGTTTTGCTTTTACAACCGCAGACTGACAGGCTACAGGAGTCTCCCATAATTCCGAATCAACCGTCGGTTCAGTCCCATCCGTCGTATAGCGTATCTGTGCTCCTTCGATAGAAGTATTCGCGTACAGAAGTCCATCCTGAATGGAGAGTCCGGGATGAGGCAAACGGAAGTTTATCCCCATCCGGCTCCAGCAAGGCATTTCCTTTACACTGATTTTTTCATAGAACAGTGCCAGATCGCGGTCAAAGGCTTGCTGCTCCATTGCACCGGAAAGGGTTTCCCATTCCGGATGCGCATTCCAGCCACGCTCTACCAGTCCCATCACTTTAGGGAACATATAATATTCTACCCATTGAAATCCTCGAATTGTTTCGGCAAACAATTGTGCCTGTACCCCTTTTATTTGTTTCCTGCCGGATGCGGTCAATGTCGTTTTTCCTTTTCCCACGGAACTGATTTCCACCGGATTGCCTGCCATATCCGTACGTGAGGAACGATAGACATCGAACGGAAGCATGGAGAATGCTTTGGATTCATCCACATATCCTCCCCAGAAATGTCCCGGTTCATCGGGATGAGCATCATAAGCCAAATCCAGATAGAAATTATTCACATTGCAGAGGATGACCGGATAACCGTTATTGGCTATCTGATAAGGAATCTCATCCTCTTTCCATTCCGGAACAGTCTTCCATGAATTGATACCGGCTGCCCGTTGGGATAAATAAGCATGAGTGTCTTTCTGATGCCCCAAAGCTACTTCCTGCCAGCCATTAAAAGACAAATGATGCTGTTGCAGGCAATCAACTACCCGGGTAATGAAATATTCGGCCAGGTCATGCGCCTTTTCCATGCCTTGCTCTTCCATTAACGCCCTGCATAAAGGAGATCCCATCCATGCACCCTTAGCCACTTCATCACCTCCCAAATGAATGGTAGTCAACGGTGCACCGGCTTCCTTATACATAGCCACTATTTCCTGAATCACCTTTTCCATAAAACGATAAGTGGAGGGCAAGGCTACATTCATAACGTTATCCGTATAGGCTTGTGCCGAAACATATCGGGAAGTATCCTGCAAGTCACTCAAAAGATATTCTTTCGCTTTCTCCGGATCGGTATCGATGTATTTCTTATAACGTACATTCATTGCCACAATCGCCGCACGTGCATGACCGGGGGATTCTATTTCCGGGATTACCTGCACATGTCTTTCCGCCGCATATCGTAATAAATCAATAAATTCCTCCCGGGTATAATAACCATTTCCTGATGTTGCGGCATACGGATCATATCCACCATCATAAGCCGGATACAGCCAGTCTTTTTCATCGGTTGTATGTCCCCGCCGCGATCCGATTGCAGTCAACTCCTCCAATCCCGGAATTTCCAACCGCCAGCCTTCATCATCTGAGAAATGGAACTGGAGCACATTCAGTTTGTAAGAAGAGAGCATATCAATCAGCTTCTTTAAGTTATCCACCGTTGTATAATTTCGGGCAATATCGAGCATCTGTCCCCGATATAATAAGTCCGGATAATCCTGTATAGACATTGCTTCCAACCGGAACGGGCTTTCCTGCCCTTTCAGCAATCCTAACAAAGTCTGTGTACCATTAAAAACTCCATGTGGAGTAGCGGCACTAATCCTGATCTGCTGACCGTCAATGCACAGTTCATAATATTCCTCATTGACTGCCTTTTTCCTGTCAGAGAGATAATCCATGACAATGGTAACCGGTGCTTCCGACACAACTTCCAATCCATACCATGCGGTGAGCTTCTCTTTCAACAGTTTTCCTTCATTGGCAAAATCTTCATGGAAAGTCAAAGATAGTTGTTTCTCCAACACCGTTTCTCCTCCGGTAGCAAGCACCTTCTTTACGGAAGGTATGATATCCGTCGTCCGGAACTCCGGAGTTTCCACATTCAGTAAACGAAGGTTGGTTTCGTACGTCTTCCGTGCGGCCGTCTTTTGCCATTCCGTAACAGGCAATGGAATGGTATGCAACGTCACAGGCAGCGGCTTACCTTTCAACGCCCCCGACTGACTGACCCAATAACTCCCTTCGGGTGCATGTGAATTCTTCGGCACTTCTCCGTCACACTGGAATATCACTTTCAATGAATCTCCCGGAGCCAGTGAAATAAATCCTTCTCCCGGATATATTTTAAAAAGGGTCGCATTTACTTCCTCTACCCTAACCGGCGACGAAGCATCCTGCCGGATCGAACGGGGAAACTGCGAATAATAAATCTCCCAATCCTTTCCTATAGGAGCATCCGAAACATTCTTCAATACAAAAGAATTCTCATAATATTTACCATTCCCATCGTAGCTTCCCATTTCCCAGGTTAAAGCAACCGGAGCTCTCGATTCATTTGCTGACTTACAACTGCCTGCAAGGAGCAGGATGAGCAACCATCCCGCTGCCCATAAAGAAAACTTTATATCGTTCATAAATTTAGTCTTAGTGATTAGTCATGCCATCCTTTACTTCTCAAATAATCGAGCATAAAAGCCGGACTATCTGTTTGGAGGATTCTTGCTCCCAACTTGTTTATCAGATACCCATAGCTTGCATCCGGGTCTTTCCTGGCAGCCTCATCATCATGCCCTCCTGCCAGAGAAGCCCACAAAGTGTTATACCAGATCAGGCTTTTCCCTGCCAGCCTGCGTTCCATCCGGGCAGGTACCGGACTTGATACATTCCGGTAACACAACTCAAAAGCAACCGGATGCAACTGTTCCATATAGTCCTCGACTACCTTCATCGATTTCTCCTCATCAATCGTTACGACGGGCATATAGATTACCTTATCCAGATAAGAGCCGAACTCCCGCTTCACGGTCTCCACCGGTTGAGCACCTTTCATTATCACTAAATCGGCAGTATCGGTTTTCTTCAATATAACATACACATCATCAAAAATACTGTAAGCCTTATCCAGGTTAACCATTATCTGGCCTTTGGCAGCCAGCAAAGCTTCTTCCAAAGTAGGAACCGTATGTTCCGTCAGACGGCCGTCTTTATCTTTCAACCGAAGTTGCTTTATTTCAGCCAATGTCTTATCTTTCACTTTTCCTGTACCATTGGTGGTGCGATCTACCGTATCATCATGCATCAGCACCAGCTGACCGTCTTTCGTCTTACGGATATCAATCTCTACAATGTCCACTTTCATCCGAATAGCACTATCAATAGCCGCCAGGGAGTTTTCGGGGGCAATACTCCAATTTCCACGGTGCGCCACCACCAATACTTTATCCAGGTGCGGATTCAATACATCCTTGCGGATGGCCTCCGCCCGTTGTGCAGCCAGGAAACCTGGCTGCAAACAGAAAAGTAACAAAAGCACTATAAACTTGCTTTTCTTCATATCTATCATTATTTAATCTTTCTACTCAATTTTGTTCAACGACCTATTACTTTATTGCTACAACCCGGCATCATAAGCACCAGCCTGCATCTTGTTGACATTACGGGCAACTCCTCGTTGGTCTACTCCAAAGCCGTTCTCGCCCACCCAATTGATAAATTGCTGTCCCACAGTTGCATCGAAAGATTTCACCGCATCAATCACAGCCTGCTTCGTCGCAAATTCATCAATAGTACCGGTTACCGTCCATTGGTAAACACCATCGGTCAAAGTTGCAGCGGGAAGAGTTTGGGATGAATAGTCTGTGTCTGTAGCAACAGCTCCCCAACCTGCATCCGCCGCCTGATAGACATTGTATCCTCCGGAAGTGATATTACCTGCATAAATCGTCCTGTTTCCGGCTCCTTTGGCAAATAAAGAGTTGACCACCAGGGAAGCATTCTTCCCTGCACGGAAGACACCGTTCGGATTACCTGAATTTCCAACAATGGTAGTATTGGCAAGCATAAAATAGGCATCTCCATTGACTGTGATACTATTTCCTCCGGTAGCGGTGGTACCAAGTACGGTTACATTATTCATACAGACATATCCATTTCCGGCATGAATGGCAGTTCCCCAAGCGGTCGGTGCATAATTCTCATGTAACAAGCAATTATTCATAAACAGGAAGCTGTTTGCTGCGGTGGTAGTGATGGCTCCTCCCCGCCCTGTCGCCTTGTTATTCACCATCTCTACATCATTTAGCAGGACTCTTCCCTTTGATACTTTAACGGCTGCTCCACCATCTGTTCCACCATCGCTTCCGCGATTGAAGTTCTTGATGACACAATTATTCAGTTGCAGGGTTGCATCACCTCCACCTGCCGCAACAAATACGGCACGGACACTTCCTGCATCGCTCAATCCATATTGTCCGTTGAAAGTACAACCGTCGAAAATAATATTTGTCTGATTACCCAGCACTAATAAAGAGTTGGATGTTGCTGACGCTCCACTGCCGCTATTTCTGACAAAAGCAGTCGTATATTTACGAACGTCACGCTTAGTCAAGTCCGTTCCCGTACTTGAAGGATCATATCCGCCTTCAATCGTTATTTCCACTTGCTTGCTATAACCGCTATATTCTATCTTCACGCCGGAATTTTCTTTCGCCATCTCATAAGAGCCTGCAGCTACATAAATCTTCTTGCCATCCAGTTTGACTGCATTAGCGTTGGAAATGTCGCTGTTACCATTCGTCTGTAATAAGTTGCGCAGCGCATCCACTCCCATTGCATTATCCCAATCCATACCGGTAGCATTCCCTGTAGCATGCTCTTTCACATAATAAGCGTCCAATTGCAATTCCGTTGCATCTCCCCCATTGATTGTACCAGTCTCCCATGGAGTGACAATCGGTTCACTCAATCTAATGACCGAACCTTCTACTTTCAAAGTAAATTCATAACAAAATCCGGCCTTTATTGCAGGAATGCCCGGCAATACCAGATCTTCCCCTTTGTAATTTAAAGAAACGAAAGTACTATTAGGATTTGCAGCTCCCGGAGCTACGATCGCCGTATATTTACATCCGCTTTGTCCGGCTTTCCCTCCTTCAGGAATGGTGACATACGGTGAAACAAGTGCAGTTCCCGATGAAACATTTCCGTCCGTATATCCCTGATAGGAACCGATTTTAACTCCTAGAGCTTTACTTTGTGAGTCTATATCGTCCAATGTCATGATAACTTTCGCCATTCTCCGGTTCATATTCAGATGAAGGACACCTGATCCCTCATTTATAGCATCTTCTACTGTGCAAGTCATGTAGTCTGCGCTCGCCAGATTTTCCAAACTCTGCTGATTAATAGGAAGAGAGAAGTTGGCTACGCTTGTTCCTTCAGTCACCGGATAAAAGGCAGAATAAGTAACAGGTTCATTTCCCCACCTAAGATAATAGTTATCCGTAGGAGCCCATTGCCCTCCAGACAACATATAAGTCACACTACCATCTTCGCAACTCAACAGAATCTGGTCTCCATTATTAAATTGCATTTGCTGTTCATTTGTTCCTGTAGGATTACTACGGGTATATGCAGCATCAATAACAGCATTGATCTTGATTGCACCGGAGTCTTCATTGAACACGGCTATCTCTTTATCCGTATCACAAGCTACCATACCCGTTAATATACATGCAGCCAATATATGTTTAGTAATTTTCATAACTCATCTCCTCCTTTTTATTTCTGATAGATAATCTGACCGGTTGCCCGATATTTCATTTGCATGGTAGCCAACCGTGCCGTTTCATTTACATTCAGTGTCAGCGTATGCTCTACTCCCTTTTGCAACTCAATGGGCTCTTCGGCAGTCCATATATACAATTTTCCGTCATAACTGAAATTGACAGAAAAGCCTTCTATTATTGTTTGCGGGAGAAGAATACATTCATACCCATCCGTACCCTTATAAGGGGCGATAGTTGTAGCTACAGCATCTTCCCGTGGAATGACTACCGGTTCCGGCACTGACAAATCACAAATACCACCCACTATTGTACCATTTACAGCCATATCGCCCAATTTACTGATCGCCGCATCTTCCATACCATTATTTACCGTCACTTTTATAATCAGCTTGCTCATGGCATGATCCAAAGTAACTTTCAATCTACCATCTGCGGTGAGATCCTGTTTCGGATCAACCATTGATTTAGTCAACAGGAAATCAGAAGCAATCACATTTTCTTCAGTAGTTTGGTTGCTTTGTATGTTGATAGCTAACGGAGTGTCTAAACTAGCTTCCGAAATGTAAGGAGCATACGCCACTACTGTTACCGGAGTTCTTGCATTATCCCAAAGCATTTGTTGCCCGTCCGCCGTATTCCAGTCATTATTAGATTTTACCATTTGCGAATTATAATCATAAGCAATGTTTTCACTGTTATGAATGATCAGTCCAAAACTCTCCAGATTACTTGCATCATATCCGGCACGCGACACAGGAGCCTTCACTTCTGTTACAACACGGATTATATGATCTTCGGGAAAGTTGCCGGTCGGCTGCGTCCCGTCTTCAATGTTTGAACAGCCTGTCAGACTAATGACCAAAGCGGTCATTATATAAAATTTGTTTTTCATATCACAATTACTTTTTAAAGATTCAGTTGGACAATACAGCATCATAAGCTCCCATTTGCATCTTATCAGGATTGCGTGTCACGCCACGCTGATCCAATCCGAAAGCATCTTCACCCATCCATTCCACGAATACCTCACCTAAATTAACCATAGGAGAAGCAGCAGGATTGAAACTTTTCACAGCATTGATTACAGCTTGTTTGGTAGCATAACCACCCACCTGTCCGATCTGGTCAATATTCCACTTATAAACACCCTCTTCCGTCAGGTTGCCATTCACAAGGGTAGGATAAGCAGTATCAGAAACGCCCATTGTGAAATTATTAACTCGCTGATACAAGTTATATCCCATGGAGTAAGCTTCTTTATTCGCTCCGTTCAAAATGAAGCTTGGAGCGGTAGAATTCTCGGAAATCAACAGGTTATTAATAAACTTAGTATCACCATCAATAGAGGTTTCACATCGAAAGGCGCCATACTCCTGATCAATATCATGCCCTACAATCGTACTATTAGCGAGCATGAAACTACCTCCCCCGTTTAAAGCAGCACCTTTTCCCGGATTTCCGACAATGGTTGTGTTATTCATACAAATATGTCCCGATGATATCTGAATACCGACCCCAAAAAGTTCTCTTACTGAATTGCCAGTTATCAGGCAATTATTCATAAACACAACAGCCTTATTGCTGTTACACCGTATTGCTCCGCCACGGCTATCCGCCGCATTATCCAGGAACTTCACATTGTTCAGTTTTGAGCTCCCGGAAGCAATAAGAATAGCTGTACCTCCCGCTACTCCTCCTTGCCCGTTGACAGCTTCCGTTTTACAATCCCTGATAATACAATCCGTTAATTCGACAGAGGTGCTATTGACGTTACCATTGATATAAATTCCGCTACCACACTCGTTAGACTTGGCATCATTATTAGAAAGGTACCCATATTGAAAAGTAACTCCTTCAATCCCAATAATCCCTCCTTTCACCAACAATAGTCCGCAATCACCGGAATCAGCCTGATTATTACCGTTTACATCTCCGCTGATCACTGTCTTATAAGTATCAATAGAACGCTTCGTCAGATCCATCCCTTCGCTCAACAAACTATATCCTCCTTTGATCGCTTTAATGTCTTTGCGGATAATCACCCCGAGTCCTCCGGTCTCGGACATCACATATTTTCCCTGGCTCATGTAAATAGTACTCTTGGACAGATCGATAGATCCACTCAATAATTTGCGAAAACCAGCTACATCCATTGCCTGATCCCATGAAGTACCATCCATGTCCCCTTCACCGAATTGAGTTACAAAATAACTTTCCAGTCCTTTTTGCAAGACAACTTCTTCATCCAGATCATCATCATAATCAGTAATCATCGGAGGATCAACCATCTCATAATCTTCCTGACACGCCTGGCTCACTAAAATAGTGAAGGCCAAAAGCCCAATCTTTGATATTGTGAGCAACTTATTTTTCATTTTTCTTCATTTTAAACTTGTACACTAAATTGAAATAATTACAGTTCACCGCTTAACGGGCAATATCCGGATAACCGGGATTCTGTTTCAGATATTCATTCTGCTCCAATTGGGTCTGTGAAAACGGGAACAATTCATAATGAGTATCTGCATCCCGTTTCTTGTCCCACCATGCATCCTGAAATCTTCCGAAGCGGATCAAATCCGTACGACGACGGCTCTCCGCAAGAAATTCCCGCCCCCATTCATCAAGCATTTCTTTTAGATCAAGTACCACGTTACCTTCCGGCTGATAAGCGATATCTGCAGTAAAGTTTTCATAGTTGCGTTTACGCACGCTGTTCAACAGCTTGCCGGCCTCGCCTGCCTGTCCGAGACGAAGAAGGCATTCCGCCTGCGAATAAATAATCTCCGCCAAACGGATTTCCGTATAATCCGACTCTATAAAATATCCTCCATCAAACGGATAGAAAGGATACTTCACACAGTAAAGCCCCGAGTTGAAATCTCCGTTTCCCAGTTTAGACTCCTGATAATTCGGGTTAGCAATATAACCGGATTCTGCGTTACCTTCAAAACGTCCCACTTGATCAAGTAGGTAAAGGACATATTGATTATCCGGATTCTTGGCATATCCCCCACTAATACTGGAATTAGCTATTTTCCCTTCCATGAAGAACATACCTTCCCGTGTATTATTACTCGTATTTACATATTGTTTATAACGTTTATCGCCTGCATATTTGGCGAATTTCTGCGTAACCATGCCCAATTCATAATCAAACAATGCACGTGGTTGCTGGTTATTATAACTTGGCGAAAGTGCATATTTGGGATTTCGGCTGCCATTTCCTTCAATTTTCAGGTATTTCTCACAACCATAAGGAAGGGCCCGTCCGTAAACAGTTCTCTTGTCATTTTGCAGATGCCAGCTAGTCAATCCATAAGAACCGGGAAAACCGAGAATTACTTCATTACACATTTCATTATTCCAGTCAAAAGGTTCGTACCAGTTATTAGCGATTGCATAATAACCGAATTCTCCTCCGGTGATACGCTCACACATATCGATACATTCCTGCCATTTGGGCTGTCCAATCCACTTTTCCGCATTCAAATAAAGACGTACCAGCAATGCAGCAGCTCCCGCCTTGGTAAATTGTCCTTGTTGACCGCCATTACCAGATTGTCCGATTTTGGAAGGTAAAGCTACCAGACAGACATCTCTCAACTCACTTTCGATAAAATCAAACATAACCTGTGGAGATACCTGCTTCCGGTTTTCCGGCTGTTCATTGACCGCTTGGTCAGAAGTCGTAGTTAAGATACAATTACGGTAACTATTAAGCAGGCGAAGATAACAATAAGCTCTCATACAACGTAGTTGCGCTTTAAAACTATCAAACTCACTGTCACTTAAATTAAATTTAGAAGGATTCAATTGAGACAAATCATCCAACACCAGATTGCATTGACCGATACCGCCATACATGCCTTCCCACTCGTTTGTCCAGTCTTCCTGATTAATGTCATCGTATTGATGATAATGATATTTTTCCCATTTACCGCCATCATACCACCAAGTTCCCCGAGTAGGCGTTATCAACTGATCCCCTGTCAGTTCTTCGTGTTCATGACGTCTGACAATGGATTCATAGATATGCTCAAACGGACGAAAAACGGCGTTGATAACATCCTGTTTGGTATTATAATAGTTTTGAGACATGACCTGATCATACACCGTTTCCGACAGATCTGTACAGGATGGCAAACTAATGACTGTACCTGCCATTATCCCTAATCCAATGATATATTTTGTTATTTTCATAATCGTCTTT
>ERZ780195.2289-NODE-2289-length-13354-cov-14.093015_pt1 | contig 13354 bp, 8 predicted proteins | sample MGYA00511017_ERZ780195 | MGnify/ENA primary metagenome ERZ780195 (study PRJEB29588, sample SAMEA2159974) | human gut metagenome | biome: human gut; feature: human-associated habitat; material: faeces | place: Denmark | collected 2008/2010 ...
CCCGAACAAACCGCTCCCGCCGAAGAAACAACGGAGGAACCCGCTGTCGGCGGTACGATCTCCGTTTTCGCAACCAGCTACACCGATGCGAAGCTGGAAATGTTCCAGGAGATCATCAATGACTTCACGGCTGAGACCGGCATTCAGGTCGATCTCATCACCCCGGGCTCCGAGGGTGAAGCTCAGCTCAAGACCATGATGGCTTCCAACTCCCTGCCCGATGTCTGGATGACCCACGGCTGGTCGCTGCTCCGCTACAGCGAATATCTGAAGGTCGTCAACGATCAGCCCTGGTTCGATTCCATCGACAAGGACTCTCTCGCTGGCGTTATGGCCGACGAAAACGGCAACTTCTACGCGCTCGGCATGTCCATGAGCATTTCCGGCCTGATCTACAACATCGGTCTTCTTGCCACGCCATGGTTTGAAGGGCGGCTGGCGCAGTGCCTTGCGGACATTCTGGGCGGAAATGCCACCGCCGGGAAAATGGCGGTTCTGGTGCTTGCCTATATTCTCGTCACGCTGGGGGTGCAGGCCGCGCGGTTTATCAAGCGGTTCTATGTCCGCCGCTTCGCCAACAACATCAACCGCCGGATGAAGGGCATCCTGTACGCCAATCTGGTGCGCAGAAGCCGGGCGTCGCTGGAGCAGGAGGGCGCGGGCGAGCTGATGACCAAGGCCATCTCCGACGTGGACGACTGCGTGGAGGGAATGCGGAAATTCACCACCGAGGTCTTCGACACCGGCGTGGCGCTGGTGGGCTACGCCGTCATGCTTCTGGTATACGACTGGCGTCTGGCGATCCTGAGTTTGCTGTTTACGCCGGTGTCCTACGTCTGCGCGGCGTGGATGAAGCGGAACGTCCAGCGTGCGGGCGCCGCCTACAAAAAAGCGGCGGGCGCACTCAGCACGGCCACGCTGGATCGGGCGCAGAACGCCGTGACCTACCGCATTTACGGCTGCGAAAGCACCCGGGAGGGGCAGTACGAGCATACGCTGGACACCTACGAGAAGACCGCCGTCCGCAGCAACGTGTGGCAGTCGGCCCTGCCGCCGCTGTACCTGGCTGTGTCGGAGGCGGGGGTGCTGTTCATTCTGTGGTTCGGGGCGAAAAACGTCCTCGGTTCCGGGTGGCGCGCATGGGATATTGCGGCGTTCACTACGTTTCTTTCCTGCTTTACCAAGCTGACGGTGAAATCTTCCAAGGTGGCGAAGCTGTTCAACTCGGTGCAGAAGGCGGAGGTCTCATGGAAGCGCATTCAGCCGCTGATGAAGTCCCCGGAGACGCTGGAGCCTCTCGCCGTTCCGTCAGCGGTGGACGTGACCCTTGAGAATCTTTTCTTTGCCTACGGCGACCAGCCGGTTTTCTCCGGACTGAGCCTGACGGCCCATCCGGGGGATATCATCGGCGTTACCGGGCCGGTGGCCTGCGGCAAGTCTACCTTCGGGCGGGTGTTCCTCTGCGAAGCGCCCTACGGCGGCTCGGCGAAATTCGGGAAGACCGAGTTTTCCGCCCTCACCCCCCGTCAAATCGCGGCGACCGTGGGATATTTGGGGCACGACCCGGAGCTGAGCGCCGACACCATCCAGAATAACGTCCTCTGCGGAAGCAATCAGGACGCGAAGCCGTATCTTGCCGCGGCGGCGCTGGATCATGAAGTGCTTGCCATGGAAGCGGGGCTGGACACCGTCGTCGGCAGCAGCGGCACGCGGCTTTCCGGCGGTCAGGCGCAGCGGCTGGCGCTGGCAAGAACCCTTGCCCACCCAAGACCGGTTCTGGTTCTGGACGACCCATTCTCTGCGCTGGACAGAAATACCGAGGATGCCGTGTTCGCAAATTTACAGGAATACGCAAAGGATAAGGTTGTGTTCCTGATCTCTCACCGCCTGTATCACTTCCCGCAGATGCGCAGTGTGATCTTTATGGAGGACGGCAAGGCCACCGTCGGCACCCACGGGGAACTGATGGCATCCGTCCCGGTGTACCGGCAGCTCTATGAAAGCCAGACAGGAGGGCAGACTCATGAATAAAAACGGTGTGTTTGCCGCGATACGGACGGCGGCAGCGACCCACCAGCTTCTCACGGTGGGGACGGTTCTCTGCGTGGCGGCGTCGGTGGGTGCGTCCCTGCTCCCACCGCTGCTGCTGGCACGGGTTGTCGATCGCCTGACCGTGGGCAGCGGACTGACGTTTCTCGCGGTACAGGGCTACTTTTGCAGTCTTGCGCTGGAGGGACTGCTTTCTTCCGCGCAGGAAAGCCTGCTCGTGCTGTTCGGCCAGAAAATGACCCACGCCCTGCGTTCGGAAATGTCCCGGAAGCTGACCCAGCTGCCCGCAAGCACCCTTGTTGACCAGAATCCCGGCGAGGTCGCCGCCCGGTTTTCCGGGGATGTGGATACGGTGGAGGCGCTGTTTACCTCCGGCATCATCAGCATGGTGGCGGACGCGTGCCGCATTCTGTCCATCATGGCGGTCATCGCGGTGAAAAATACCGGTCTTGCCCTGATTCTGCTGCTGGTTCTGCCCCTGTTCGCCCTGTTCACCCGCCACGTGCAGAAGCGGATGCTGGCCGCCCAGCTGGACAACCGCCGCGCCGTCGCCGCCGTGTCCGGTCAGGTGCCGGAGACGCTGCACAGTATCCGCACCATCCGGGCGCTGGGGCTGGAAGATTACATGGAGCGCCGCTACGATCGGCGTATTTCGGACGGCTACGCCGCCATGGAGCGGACCAATTTTTACGACGCCATCTATTCGCCGGTAGTCCTGCTGCTGAACGCCGTGGTGGTGGGCATCGTCATGCTGCTGTCCGCCTCCGGAAATGCGGAAATCCTGCGCCTTTTCGGCATGTCTGTCGGCACGTCGGTGGCCGTTATCAGCTACATATCCCGCATTTTTGCCCCCATTGAGAGCCTTGGCATGGAGATTCAGACCATTCAGTCGGCCATGGCCGGGGTCAAGCGTATCGACGCGTTTTTAAGCCAGCCGGAGCGCGACATTCCGGAGCATCGGAAAACCGCCGCCCGGGGGGACGTGGTACTGTCCCACGTGACCTTCGGCTACGGAGAAAAGCCTGTTTTGCAGGACTTTTCCATGACCGTAAGGCAGGGCGAGCAGGTCACGCTGGTAGGCCGGACGGGCGCAGGAAAAAGCACTGTGTTCAAGCTTCTGCTGGGGCTTTATCGTCCGGAAGCCGGTACGATCACCATTGGCGGCGTGGACGTTTCGGCCATTTCGGATCAGGAGCGCCGAACCTGCATCAGCTGTGTGGAGCAGCACTTTTCCCGCGTGCCGGGGACGGTGCTGGATCAGATCACCCTTGGTGACCCGCAGATAACGGAAGCCATGGCGAAGAACGCGGCGCACCTTGCCAGGATCGACGCGGCTATTCAGGCATTGCCAGAGGGCTACGCCACGGTATGCACCGAGGGCATGTTCTCACAGGGCGAATGGCAGCTTCTGTCCATCGCCCGCGCCGCGGCGGCGGACCCGGCGGTGCTTCTGCTGGACGAGATCACAGCAAATCTGGACGCCGAGACGGAGGAGCGCGTTCTGGAAGCTCTGCGCCGCGCCTCTGAGGGGCGGACAGTTTTGTCCGTTTCCCACCGCGTCTATGAAAATCTGGGTGGGAGGACGGTCGAGATCAAGCCGCAGGGGCAATGAAATGGAATTTCAGGGAGAAACGGCGCAGGCAATGACCGGCGGGAGCCACCAGTCTCTCCCCGTCACAGAGAAAAACCGCCCTCCTGACAGTTACTGATGGCAAATGCGAAAAATGTCTCCTTTGCGATAGCCGCAAAATAGCCGGTCTGCTCGTACTCATGCGCATAGTGCTTGGCAATGTGTCCCAGCGTCTCCTTAAGCTGAAGCATTGCGGCAAATTCATGCTTGCAGGGATAGCTGCAAAAGCAGTCGCACAGTAAATTCCGGATTTCCCCGTCGTGATAGCGGAATTCAACGGCGTATGCTTTTGTCCCTTCCACGACTGCATACCCCTTTGTCCCATCCAGACAGAGATAACGGACGCGGTTCTCCATGTAGTAGTCGTGTCCCCGCTCCGCAATGGCATTGGCGACTTTCATTTCTTCCAAATGCTCGAGAGAGAAGGAGAAATCGTCGTTTCCGCTGGCAAATTCCTCGTCTTCGCCGACGGGTGCACGGAACCAGCTTGTTACTTGGGCGGCGGGGAGAGCAGTGGAGTCGAAGGTGATAAAATGGGAAGCGGACATGTAAAATCTGCCGTGCACCCGGGTATTTACCTGGAAAATGACCTTCTGATATTCGGACAGCCGAATCCTGAAATTGTAATTCACGCTGGTCACGATGCCGAGAACCCCTTCCAGCTTGCCGCTCACATAGACCCGGTCGCCGGCCTTCAGGTCGAACCGGTCGTTGTAATAGGCGAGCGACCTTCCGGTCTCCGGAAAACAAACCTGCACCACAGACTTCCGGGGCGCGGCGCTGACCGGTTCTGCCTCCCGCACTGCCGAAGTTTCCTGTCCCTCTTGGGACGCTCTGCCAAAACCGCTGATCGTAAAACGCATAGCTTTTCCTCCATCCATAATCTTTTTTGGGTTTCTGAGAGGATTATACAATGCGATGTGTCCAATAAATCGGACCAATTCAAGTAAAACACACGATAATGCAAAAATTTTCAAAAAACAGCGGGAGGCCGACCGGCTTCCCGCTGTTCCCATAGTTACGTATCCAGACTTCTCAGCCGCTCGACGATGCTCTGCTTCACCGCCTGACGGTACATGACCGCCGGGATGGCACAGCCAAGCACGATAAATGCGGGCAGCATGGCCAGTACCGGGGTGATGGTGTAGTGATAGCTGTAGAACCAGTAGGCGCTTTCCAGAAGCCGCCCCGCCAGCGGGTTCACCGCGGCGGACAGAAGCCCCGCGATCAGGCCGGAACCAAGGGTGTACAGCAGCCCCTCCCAGAGAAGCATGGTTTCCAGCTGACGGCCGGTCATGCCCACCGACTGCAAAACCGCGAATTCCCGGCTCCGCGCCAGAATGGCGGTCATCATGGCGTTGAAGAAATTCAGAATACCCACAATGCCGATGATGGCGCACAGCAGCCCGCCCAGAATCACAAAGGTCATCCGGAACTCCTGAAAATATGCCCGGTGGGTCGCCTTGCTTTCGTACATCAGGGGACTGTCGGGGTCGGAAGTGAGCTGGGCAAGGTAGCTTTCCGCGGCGGCCTCCGCCTCGGGACTGGGGGTGTCGAAGAGGTAGACCATGGGGAACACGTTGTCCTCCCCGGCGTCCCGGTACAGGGCGTCCGCGCTGAGGATTGCCTCATAGCCCATGGTATAGAACCGGCTGCTCATGTTGTAGGGAACGTCCACCAGTGCGCAGACGGTGTAGTTTACGTCGTGCGCAGTATCGCCGTTTCCATAGGTGACTTTGATTTTCTCGCCCACGGCGGGATAAATCCCGGGGTCAGGCAGCTTCCCGGAATCATTCAGATTCACGGCAATGGCGATGGCATGGCTGTCCGGTTCCCAGAGGGAATCCAAGCTGCCGTCGATCACCGTGAGCTTTTCTCCAAGCGTCGGGTCAAGCCCCTCTATCTGGGACGCCGCCTGCACCTTGTCGCCGTCTCTTGGCGTCTGGGCGAGAAGCGTGTCGATGTCCATATCCGTATTCCGGCTGTAGAAGGCGGCTTCATCCCGCCAGACGCTTTCCGGCAGATACATACCCACCCCGCCGGTCTGATAGGCAAAGCCCTCCAGAGAGTGCGCTGTGTTTGCCCGCACCGGTTCCACAGCCTCTTTGGTCAGGGAAAAACCCCGAGAGTTAAAGTAGTCCGGTGTGCTGATGAGGAAGTCCGCGCAGCTTCGCCGGCTCAGATATTTGTCCATGTCAAAGCCGCCGATAAACGTGACCAGCAGATTCAGCAGAACGACGGTCAGGGACAGCGACACCATCACGAGCGCCGTCTTCTTTTTATCTCTGCCCAAGTTGGCGGCGGCCATCTGGACGGGGGTAACCTTGCCGCCCTTCCGGTGCGTTTTCCCCGCCGACTGACGCTCGGTGTAGCGCGCCGCCTCCACAGGAGAGACCCTCCCGGCAATTCGCCCCGGCCGGGCGCAGGAAAGCAGCACCGTCAGCAGGGCGAACACTGAGGAAAACAGGAATATCCATGGGGAAACGCTGACTGTGGTGTACCGCCCTCCCATCGTGGAGATGGACATGGTGATGGGAACCGCCGCGGCACCAACGCCGTAGCCCAGCAGCAAGCCTGCCGGAATGCCCAGCGCGCTCAGCAGCAGCGCCTGCTGGCGGATCAGCCGCCGCAGCTGCTTCGGCGTGACGCCGATGGTTTTGAGCAGTCCGTAGTAGCGGATGTCCCCCGCCACGGAGATCTGGAAAATGTTGTAGATCACCAGATATCCCGTAAACGCCACCAGAATCAGCACGGCGAGCATGGCGAGGATTCCCCCAACGCCCAGCGTGTCCCAAACTTGGGTAGCGGTATAGCCCCAGTTGACGCCGATGCGAAGCTGCCCCGCCTCCTCGCCGATGCTGTAGCCGCAGTCCTCGCCGATTCTGGTCAGGTCGTTTTCAATGTTCAGGGAGCTTCTCAGCATGACGCTCAAATCCGTGCGGAAGGGCTTTAAGCCTCCCGCCACGGCTTTTCTTTCGATCTTCTGGGCGTATTCCTTGGAAACGTTGAGGAAGTGAACGCTCAGCAGCTCGTCGTAGTCCCACCAGCCTACCAGCGTAAAGGTGTCGGTGATGTCCCAGCCCATCTGTTCTTTGTCCGCCAGCGTGTAAGTGACCTTCACCTGTGCCCCCAGCTCCGGCTTTACGCCGAGAAGCTCCAGAGCTTTGGTGTCCATGGTAATTTCATTCCCGCTTTTCGGGGTGCGTCCCACCGTGGGCTGGGAAAAGCTCCACTTGGCGTTGTTGTCGTCCATGTAGCTGACTTCGGCGTAGTCCTTTTCAAAAGCGCCCTGGGTGGCAAGACCCAACACCGTCCGCACGCCCACGGCTTTGACGTCGGGATGTGCCGAAAGCACCGCGATCTGGTCTTCGTCCACGTCCTTGAATGCACCGTGGGCATACCCGCCGACAGAGCGGAACTGGTAGTTTTGGTTCGTCTCGTTGATGGACATTACGATGGTAAAGAGGGACGTGAACAGCAGGGCGGTCAGGGCGATGGCAAGCACCGCGATGATGTTCCGCTTTTTCGCGGACATCAGGGTCTTGAAGCTTAGATGGCGAATGCAGCTTCCGTTTTTCACCTTCATGCCGCTCACCTCACGATCCGTCCGTCCTCAATGCGGATGATCCGATCCGCCGTCTGGGCGATTTCCTCGTTGTGGGTAATCATGACGATGGTCTGGGCAAATTCCTGGCTGGTGACTTTCAGCAGGCTCAGCACGTCCTGACTGGTTCTGGAATCCAGATTGCCCGTAGGCTCATCCGCCAGAGTGATGGCGGGATGGCCACCCGCTGCTGCTGACCGCCGGACAGCTGGCTGGGAAGGCTCCCCAGCTTCTTTTCAAGGCCCAGCGTGTTCACGATTTTATCGAGAAAGTCCTCGTCCACCTGCCGCCCGTCCAGCTGGATGGGCAGGACGATGTTTTCCCTCGCGTTCAGCACCGGCACCAGATTGTAGCTCTGGAAGACAAAGCCGATCTTCCGCCTGCGGAAAATGGTCAGCGCTTCATCTTTCAGGGAAAAGATGTCCTTCCCGTCCACGATCACGCTGCCGGAGGTGGGCCGGTCAAGGCCGCCCAGCATGTGCAGCAGGGTGGATTTCCCGGAGCCGGAGGTGCCCACAATGGCGACAAATTCGCCGCTGTCCACACTCAGGTTCACGCCGTCCAGCGCCCGAACCTCCGTGTCCCCGGAGCCGTAGATTTTGCGCAGGTTTCTGGTTTCCAAAATACTCATAATAACCTCCAAAATAGAAAAGTCTGTATTGTTTTCACACTACAGACTTTACTACAGGATTCTTTCTACATTCTTTCCGGAATCTAACAGTGTTGACAGATTTCCCGGGGGAGGTACAGGGAGAAGGTGCTGCCCTCGCCCGGCCTGGAGCTGACCTTCACATAGCCGCCCTGCCCCTCGGCGATCTGACGCACCAGATACAGCCCGATGCCCACGCCTTCCTCCGTGGGATTGCTTAAGCCCCGATAGAAGCGCTGAAATACCTTCGGCTGCTCGTCCTCCGGTATCCCCGGCCCGTTGTCCGCCACGTGAATGGCCGAAAACATCTGGTAGGCGGATGCGGACACACGAACCGCCCCGCCGGCGGGGGTGTACTTGACGGCGTTGTCCAGCAGGTTAAATACGGCTTCCTCCGTCCATTTTGCGTCGAAAACCGCCTGGGCGTCCGTGGGAAGGAGGGTGATGGAAATGCCCTTTTCCCCGGCCTTCGGCTCCAGCTGGGACACCGCCGAGGATAGAACGTCCTGAAGTGTCCCCGGCTCCGGGCGCAGAGCGATTACCCCGGATTCCAGCCGGGAGGTCTTCACCAGCGCTTCAATGAGACTTTGCAGCTTCTTCGTCTGGGCGTCCAGCGCGTCCAGACACACCGTGGTCCCCGGCTGCTCCCGCAGGAGCTGGGCATAGAGCAGAATGTTGGCAATGGGTGTTTTCGTCTGGTGGGAAATGTCCCCGATCAGGGTTTTCAGCTTTTCCTTTTCGGTGCTCACGTTCCGGGCGGATACCGTGGACGCCGCGAGGTAGTGCGCCAGCTTGCTTTCCAGCGCGGAAAGCAGCGTCTCGTCGAAGCTGTCCTCCGTAAAGTCCCCCCGCATGGCATCGGTAAGCATCTCATTCAGCTTTTCCAGTGTCCGGCGGGTCTTCCGGCGCTCACACCAGACCGCGGCGGCGCAGAGGACGATTGCCGCCGCAAGAATTCCGTATCCCAAGGCTGTCATATCACTTCACCGCCCATGTGTAGCCGAGGCCGTACACCGTTTTCAGGTATTGGGGGCTGGACGGGTCGTCCTCCAGCTTGACCCGCAGACGCTTCACCGTGACGGACAGGGCGTTCTCGTCCACAAAATCCGCCCCGTCCGTCCAGATGCGGTCAACAAGAACGCCCCGGGACACGGTCTGCCCACGGTTCTCCACCAGCAGCCGCAGGAGCTTCTGCTCCGTCTTGCTCAGCTCAATGGGTTCACCGTTCTTCCAGAACGCCATCCGCTCAAAATCGAACCGGAAGCCGCCCAGTTCCACGCAGGAGAATTTCACTCTCCGGCGAAGCTGGGCGTTCACCCGCGCCCGGAGAATTGCCAGGGAAAAGGGCTTCGTGATGTAGTCGTCCGCCCCGGATTCCAGCCCGGTGACCACATCCATCTCCAAGTCATTTGCCGTCAGGAGGATCACGGGAACGGCTTCCCCCTGCCGCACCTCCCGCAGCAAATCCAGAGCGCTGCCGTCCGGGAGATTCACGTCCAGAATCAGCAGGTCAAATTTCTTCTGCGCCAGCATTTCCCGCGCCTGAGAAAGCGTCCCGGTCAGGGCGATCGTCACATCCGGGTCTTGCAGCGCCAGCTGAATGCCCCTGCCCAGCGTCGTGTCGTCTTCCAGCAATAAGATCTCCCGCATACCATGCACCTGCCTTTTTTGTCCCATCATAGCACATGCGCCAAAGAAAGTCGATGCCGGCGTTTCTTAAGATTCCATTTCGGGAAAAGTTTCCCCAATTCGCGCCAAAAAGGGATTGCGATTCTTAAGGAAGCGTGATATACTGATGGTATATATACCATCTAATAAGAGGAGTGACCCCTATGGCCATTACAAGCGCAAGTCTGCCCGCGAAAAAACGGATTCTCACCGTCTGTGTTCGGCTCTTTCTGGAAAAGGGCTACAAACGTTCGACGCTGGCGGAGATTATTGAAAAAGCCGACGTTTCCTACAGCACCTTCCAGAATATTTTCCGTGCCAAGGACGGCGTCCTGACAGAGTTGGTGGAATTCATGTTCTCCAACCAGTTCGCCATGGCGCGGGGGGAGGCGGGGGCGAAGCTGCCGCCGGTGTACGTCTACGCGGTGGAGACGGCCATCCAGATGACCCTGACGGAGCTGAACGAAAATCTCCGGGAAATCTACATCGAAGCCTACACCGAGAAGGAGGCCTCCGAATATATTCTCCGGGAGACGGCGAAGGAGTTGCACGGCATTTTTGGCAGCTACCTGCCGGACGCCACAGAGCGGGACTTTTACGATATGGAGATCGGCTCGGCCAGCATCATGCGCGGCTATATGGCGCACCCCTGCGACGGGGAGCTGACGCTGGAAAAGAAGCTAAGGCTGTTTCTCACCATGAGCCTGCGGGCGTACAGCGTCCCCAAGGAGGAAGTGGAGCAGGTCATCCGGTTCGTAGAGGGGCTGGATATCCGGGCGATTGCCGAACAGGTGATGCAGAAGCTGTTCAAGGCGCTGGCCATGCGCTACGAATTTTCCCTCACCGGGCTGACAGAGCCTGTGAAGAAATAAGCCGATACGTATTGCAAGGGAGTACTCCATTGCATCGGGATAGATCCCGATGCAATGCCCTTCTGTCAACGCGCCTCCCATGGGGGACGGGAGACGCCGGAAGAAAGCGAGGAATCACCATGAAGAAACGACTGCTCAGTATTCTGCTTGTGCTCATCATGGCACTGTCGGTGCTGCCCACCGCAGCCTTTGCCGAGGACGGCGGGGAAAACCTGCCCGCGTGCATCTGCGAAACGGCCTGCACAGCGGAAGAAATGAACATAGACTGCCCCGTCTGCGGCGCAGAGGGCGCGCAGCCGGAAAACTGCGCTCTGTATACCAAAGTGCCGGATATGGACGATCCCGCGCCCGAAGACGAGGACGACGAAGCGTTTGAAGAGGACGGGACGCCTGAAGGCGGCGAAGCGTCCGCCCTTGCTCCGCAGCTCGCGGAGGGCGGCGCTGCCGTGCAGGCGGCGCATACCCACTGCTTCTGCGGCGGCAGCGTCAACGCGGGCGATCATACCAGCCACCAGGACGTGACCTATACGGCGTGCACAAGGGCAAACTACCTTCGCCAGGTTTTCTGGATCGAAAAGGTCGATGTAGCCTACGTTTATCTGGAGGATGACATAACATTAGACTACAATTTGTCTATCCAGGAAGGAAAGACGCTCTATCTCTGCCTGAACGGGCATACGCTCAATTTGGGACAATACTTTATTTGGGTTGGCAGGGAGGGTGCCACGCTTTATCTGTGTGATTGCAGCGCCCAAAAGACGGGAACGGTTCTTGGTGGTTCAAACTGCTGCGTCAGTGTTGACGATGCTTCCGATTATAAGGCCACTTTTAACATGTACAGCGGCACGCTGAGAGGCGGCAATAGAACAGGCTTTGGCGGCGGCGTTGAGATAGTAAACGGCACGATGAACATGTACGGCGGCACGATCACGGAAAACACAGCTACCAGTGACGGCGGCGGTATCTATGTGGGCACAAAAGGCGCATTGAATCTGTACGGCGGCACCATCACCAAGAACACGGTCAGAACAAATGAGGCCCACCACGGCGGCGGTGTATACGTGGAAAGCAACCTATGGTCCGGTGTCGGCAAGATCAGCATCTCCGGTTCCCCCGTTATTACCGGGAATACCCGGACATATACGCCTGATTCAGCCACGACCACCGAAAACCTGTATCTGTCCTATGGGTTTTATAATAGTGGTAAGTTCCCGACCATAACACTGGGAACCCTTACCGGCGGCGCGAATATCGGCATTTCAACCGGCCTGTGCGTATTCTCCACCGCAAGCGAAACAGACTATTCGGGTTATTTCTCCTCCGACGACGCTGGACGCCACGTGGAATACAATGCGGACAAAAAGCTGGAGTTGAAATCCGGTGCAGCCCATGTCCATACCGGCGGCACGGCCTATTGCAACAAAAAAGCCGTCTGTACGACCTGCGACAAAGAGTATGGTAACCTCGATCCCACCAACCACAGTGCCCCTAAGCCGAACGAGTGGCAGGGAGACGACAAGGAGCACTGGCAGGTGTATTCTTGCTGCAATGCCATCATAAACAAAGCCGCGCACGTCGGCGGCAAGGCCACCTGCAAGGACAGGGCAGTTTGTACGACCTGCGGCGCCGCATACGGCGGGCTGGGCGCACACAGCTTTACAGAGAAAGTCGCAGAACAATACCTGAAATCCGCCGCCACCTGCACGGCAAAGGCGGTCTACTACAAGTCCTGTACTTTCTGCCGCGAGAAGGGGACGGAAACCTTCGAGACCGGCAATGTTCTCGACCATGACTGGGATGAACCGAGCTATACATGGACAGCCGTTACGGACGGCTATATGTGCGTGGCATCCGGCAAGTGCAAAAACTGCGATGCCGATGTCTCCGATATTGCGACCGTGACCTACGCTGTGAAAAAGGCGCCGACCTGCCTGAATGCAGGTACCGGCACATATACGGCAACGTTCTCTGCTGCGTATGGCTTCCCCGCGCAGACCAAGGACGTTCTCCTTCCCGCCATCGACCATACCTGGGGTACGGCAACGTATACATGGACGCAGGCCGAAACCGGCTATACCTGTACCGCGAAGCGCGTCTGCAAGAATGACTCTGCACACGTGGAGAACGAGACTGTCACGGCGGCTTATACGGTTGTCACCGAGCCGACCTGCCTTGCGGCTGGCCTGGGGAGATATCAGGTTTCCTTTAAAGCCGACTGGGCAAAGGACGCATCCAAAGACGTGTCCATCCCCGCCCTCGGCCACGACTGGGGCAAGTGGACGTCCAACGGCGACGGTACGCACACCCACGTCTGCAAACGTGACAAGACTCACACGGAGACGGTCAACTGCTCCGGCGGCACCGCCACCTGCACGGAGAAAGCAACCTGCGCCGGCTGCGGCGAAATCTACGGCGAAAAGGATTCCGACAACCACACCGGCAAGAAGGAATGGACGACCACCAAGACCACCCACGAGCAGAAATGGTCGTGCTGCGGCGAAGTGGTCGTAGCCAAGGAGTCCCACACCTTCGGCAAATGGGTCATCACCAAAAAGGCGACGTTCAGAAAGGACGGAGAAAAGACCCGCACCTGTGAGGTCTGCGAATACGTGGAGAAGGCGACAATCCAAGCCACCGGCTCCCCGGCGAAGACCGGCGACGACAGCCACATCGGCATGTGGGCAGGCATCCTCTGCGTGTCCCTGGCCGGTATCATAGCGCTGGTCGTTCTGTACAAGAAAAAACACAAGAAATAATGCTATAAAGCAGTGAAGCGCAAGCCCCATCGGGCTTGCGCTTCCTTACTGTCAAAATCCTTATTTGATACTGAAGTTCATATGAGACTTGTTTTGTGATTTCTTTCCTTATAAATCACAAAACAG
>ERZ780195.2290-NODE-2290-length-13353-cov-7.184614_pt1 | contig 13353 bp, 10 predicted proteins | sample MGYA00511017_ERZ780195 | MGnify/ENA primary metagenome ERZ780195 (study PRJEB29588, sample SAMEA2159974) | human gut metagenome | biome: human gut; feature: human-associated habitat; material: faeces | place: Denmark | collected 2008/2010 ...
TTTGCCCAGACGCTGGCCAAGATGCTCGACGTGCCGTTTGCCATCGCGGACGCGACCACGCTCACCGAGGCCGGCTATGTCGGCGAGGACGTGGAGAACATCCTGCTTAAGCTGCTGCAGGCGGCGGACTTTGATGTGGAGCGCGCGCAGCGCGGCATCATTTACATCGACGAGATCGATAAGATCGCCCGCAAGAGCGAGAACACGTCCATCACGCGCGACGTCTCCGGCGAGGGCGTGCAGCAGGCGCTGCTCAAGCTGCTCGAGGGCACGGTCGCAAACGTCCCGCCCCAGGGCGGACGCAAGCACCCGCAGCAGGAGTTCATCCAGGTGGACACGACGAACATCCTCTTCATCTGCGGCGGCGCGTTCGACGGCGTGGACAAGATCATCGAGCGCCGCATGGACAAGAAGTCCATGGGCTTCGGCGCCGAGATCCAGAGCGCCAAGGAGCGCGACCTGACCGAGATCATGAAAAACGTGCAGCAGCACGACCTGCTGAAGTTCGGCATCATCCCGGAGCTGATCGGCCGCATGCCGGTCATCACGGCGCTGGCCAGCCTGAGCCGCGAGGACATGGTGCGCATCCTCAAGGAGCCCAAAAATGCTCTGACCAAGCAGTATCAGGCGCTGATGCAGTTTGATAACGTCGAACTGGAATTTGAAGACGAAGCGCTGGGCAAAATTGCGGATAAGGCGATCGCGATGGAGATCGGCGCCCGCGGCCTGCGCAGCGTCATGGAAGGCGTCATGACGGACCTGATGTACTCCGTACCGTCGGACCCGACGATCGCCAAGATCACCATCACCGCGGCGAGCGTGGACGGCACCGAGCCGCCGCGCATCGAGCATCGGGAGCAGTGACCCATCGCGCCTGCCCCCGGGACCCCTGAGCGAAAGAGGAATCGAATGGATAACACAACTTCTATGGACCATGCGGAATTCACCGCCCGGCGCAGCCTGCCCATGATGGCGCTGCGCGGCCTGACCGTGTTTCCGGGCATGATGCTGACCTTCGAGGTCGAGCGCAGCATGTCCATCGCGGCGCTGAACATGGCCATGAGCGACGATCAGATCATTTATCTGGTCCCGCAGAAAGACATTGCGACCGATATCCCCACACCGGACGATGTGTACGGCGTGGGCACGGTCTGCCGCATCAAGCAGATGATGAAGCAGCCCGGCACCAAGACCATCCGCGTCATGGCCGAGGGCATCGAGCGCGGCCGAACGCTGGCCGTGCGCACGGACACACCCTGCTTTGTGGCCGAGGTCGAGCCGATGCCGGATGTGGAAGAGCGGAAAACGGCGCGCACCGAGGCGCTCATCCGCCATTGCTGCAACCTGTTTGACGCCTATGTCACCGCGTCCGGCAACATGGCGCCGGAGTCGGTCATCAGCGTGCTCGGCAGCACGAACGCGGCGTTTGTGTCGAACTTCATCTCCCAGCACGTGTTCCTGCGCCCGGAAGAGAAGCAGGAGCTGCTGGAGGAGACACGCCCGAGCCGGAGACTGTCCAAGCTCTCGAAAATGCTGCTGCACGAGACGAGCGTGCTCGGCCTGCAGCATCAGCTCGAGGAGGCGGCGCAGGACCGCCTGAACCAGACGCAGCAGGAGTATCTGCTGCGTGAGCAGATGAAGATCATTCAGGCGGAGCTCGGCGAGTCCGACGATCCGGACTCCGAGAGCGCGGCCTATCGCGAGAAAATTCTTGCCCTGCACCTGCCGGAGGACTGCGAGCAGCGCCTGCTCAAAGAGGTCGACCGGCTCAAAAAGCAGCCGTTCGGCTCGTCGGAGGCGTCCGTCATTCGCAACTATCTGGACATCTGCCTCGAGCTGCCGTGGAACACGCGCACCGAGGAGCGGCTCGACGTGCGCGCCGCGCGCGAGGTGCTCGACAAAGAGCACTTCGGGCTGGAGAAGGTCAAGGACCGCATCACGGAGTATCTGGCCGTGCGCCAGCTCGCGCCCGATGTCAAGGGCGGTGTGCTGTGCCTCGTCGGCCCTCCGGGCACCGGAAAGACGAGCATCGCCATGAGCATTGCCCATGCCACGAACCGCAAGCTCGCGCGCATTTCCCTCGGCGGCGTGCACGACGAGGCGGAGATCCGCGGCCACCGCAAGACGTATGTCGGCGCCATGCCCGGCCGCATCATCAACGGCCTGACCATCGCCGGCAGTATGAACCCCGTCATGGTGCTCGACGAGATCGATAAGCTCGGCAGCGATTACCGCGGCGACCCGTCGTCGGCGCTGCTGGAGGTGCTCGACGCGGAGCAGAACGACCATTTCCGGGATAACTTCATGGAGATCCCGGTCGACCTGTCGGATGTGTTTTTCATCCTGACGGCCAATACCCTCGATACCATCCCGCGCCCGCTGCTCGACCGCATGGAGGTCATCCAGCTCTCAAGCTATACGGACGAGGAAAAGCTCCAGATCGCAAAGCAGCACCTGCTGCCCAAGCAGCGCAAGAAGCACGGCCTCAAGCCGTCGCAGCTGCGCGTGAGCGACGATGCCATCCGCGAGATCATCACGCTCTATACGCGCGAATCCGGCGTGCGCGTGCTCGAGCGGAATCTTGCCGCCGTCTGCCGCAAGACGGCCAAGCGCATCGCGCTCGGCGAGTGCAAGAGCGTGCAGCTGAGAGCGGGCAGCGTGGCCAACTATCTCGGCCCCGCGCGCTTTGAGCCGGAGCACGTCTATGCACAGGACGAGGTCGGTCTCGTGCGCGGCCTTGCCTGGACGTCCGTCGGCGGGGAAGTGCTCGATGTCGAGGCCGCCGTGCTCGACGGCACCGGCAAGCTGGAGCTGACCGGCAACCTCGGCAACGTCATGAAGGAGTCGGCGCAGGCTGCCGTCACCTATATCCGCAGCCGCGCGCAGATGCTCGGCATTGACCCGGAGTTTTATAAGAAAAAGGACATTCACATCCATTTCCCGGAGGGCGCCATCCCGAAGGACGGCCCGTCGGCCGGCATCACGATTTGCATCGCGGTCATCTCCGCGCTCACGAACACGCCGGTCCGCCGCGACCTCGCCATGACGGGCGAGATCACGCTGCGCGGCCGCATCCTGCCGATCGGCGGCCTGAAGGAAAAGACCATGGCCGCCATGCGCATCGGCATTACGACGGTCATCATCCCGCGCGAGAACGAAAAGGATCTCGAGGAGATCGACCCGACCGTGCGCAGCGCGCTCAAGTTCGTCACGACCGACCACGTGGATAAGATCCTCGACGTCGCGTTCGGCCGCCGGTTTGCCGCGGCCGTCAAGGCGGCGCACAAGGACGCGCACGGCGACGCGGCGAATGTGAACCTGCGCCAGTGAGGAGACTGCCATGGCGACACTGAACCTGAATAAGGCGGAGTTTCTCAAGTCTGCCGTCAGCCCGTCCGGCTTTCTCGCGGCCGACCTGCCGTGCATCGTCTTTGCCGGCAAGTCGAACGTCGGCAAGTCCTCGGTCATCAACCGGCTGCTCAACCGTAAGAACTTTGCCCGCGTCGGCTCCCAGCCCGGCAAGACCGTCCATGTGAACTATTTTTGCATCGACGGCCGGGCGTACTTTGTCGACCTGCCGGGTTACGGCTACGCCAGCGTCGCCAAGACGGAGCGCGCGCGCTGGGGCAAGCTCATGGAGGATTTCTTCTCCGATCCCGCGCGCATCACGCTCGGCGTTATGATCGTCGATGCCCGCCACAAGCCCACGGCCGACGATGAGACGATGGCGGCGTGGTTTCATTCCACCGGCTGCCCGATGGTCGTCGTGGCCAACAAGTGCGACAAGCTCAAAAAGTCGGAGATCGAGCCGAATCTCGCGCGCATCCGCGCGACGCTGCTGCTGCCGGACGATGCGGTGCTCCTGCCGTTTTCGGCGGAGAAGGGCACCGGCCGCGAGGCGCTGCTCGGCGAGATCTTTCGCGCCATTGGGTGACTCAAAATGCAGAGCGTGCATTCGCGCGCTCTGCACTTGTTTTTTCGGCAGGGACTTGTTATAATGCAAATTTGTAGGAATGGGAGGTGCGCGCGTGAACACACTGCAATCGATCTGGAACGGGCTCGACTGGTCGTATCTGCTGAATATCGTGCTGTCGGTCGTTCCGGCGCTGCTGTGCATCACGTTTCACGAGGTGTCACACGGCTATGTCGCCTATCGCCTCGGCGATCCGACGGCGAAGGATGCCGGGCGTCTCACGCTCAACCCGCTCAAACATATCGACATGATGGGTCTGCTGATGATGGTCGTGTTCAAATTCGGCTGGGCAAAGCCCGTGCCGGTGAACATGATGCGCTTTCGCAACCCCAAGCGCGGCATGGCGCTCACGGCGCTGGCGGGGCCGGTGTCGAACGTGCTGCTCGCGCTCGTGTTTCTGTTTTTGTATGGTTTGCTGTACCGCGCACTGTATTCGGTGCAGTTTCTGCTGGACATGATCTGGCTGACGGCGTATATCAGTCTGGCACTGGCCATTTTCAATATCATCCCGATTTCACCGCTCGACGGGTCCAAGGTGCTCTTCGCGCTGCTGCCTGACGCGGCGTATGCCAAGCTCATGCGCTATGAGCGCTACGGGATGATCCTGCTGCTCGTGCTGGTCGCGACCGGCGTGCTCGGCAAGCCGCTCACCACGGTGACGGAGGCCGCGTTTGACAAACTCTTTGTATTTGCGGAGTGGGGCTATGAACTTATCGGCATCTTCGGCTAAGCCGGCCGATCCAACCTATTTTCTCGAGGGCATCATCCACGACAAGAGCGAGATGGCGGATTTTGAGGGGCCGCTGAGCCTGATCCTGCTGCTTTTGTCCAAGAACAAGATCGAGATCCGCGACATCAAGATCTCGGAGATCCTCGATCAGTACCTGGAATACCTCGACGCCATGGAAAAGCTCGATCTCGAGATTGCGAGCGAGTTCGTGCAGATGGCGTCCTACCTGCTTTATATCAAGACCCGCATGCTCCTCACGGAGGAGAAGGAGGTCACGGAGCTCGAGCAGCTCATCGCGTCGCTCGAGCAGCTCAAGTGCAAGGACACCTATGCGGCCGTGAAGTCCGTCACGCCGATGCTCGACGCTGCGGCCCAGACCGGCCTGCACTACCTGTCGCGCCCGCCGGAGCCGCTGCCGAAGTCGGCGGGGGAATACCGCTACCGCATCGAGCAGGCAGACCTCCTGCGTGCGCTGCTGTCGGTGTTCACGCGCGGCGGCGCGGCGGCGACGGATGCGCTGCAGATGGCGGCGCCGAAGCGCATCATCTACAGCGTGCGCGATAAATGCCGCACACTCATTGACGAGCTGCGCGAGCGGGGGAGCATGTCGCTCAACACGCTCTATAGCCAGTGTACCAGCCGCAGCGAGATCGTGGCGACGTTTTTATCCGTGCTGGAGCTGTGCAGCCTCGGCCATCTGATGCTTTCCGAGCAAAACGGCGAATATGTGGCAAACTTCACCGGCGGCGCCACGGACGATATTCTGGAATCCATTGTTGAGTGAGAAATTTTTATGGAACACGAGGAATTACTTTCGGTCATTGAGGCCATTTTATTTGCAGCGGGCGATCCCGTGCCGGCGTCGCGCATCGCGCTCGTCACCGGCGAGGAGACGCAGACGATCGTCTCGGCCGCCAGGGAGCTCGCCGCGGCATATGAGGAAAACCGCTGCGGCATGCGCCTGGTGCAGATGAATGATCTGCTGCAGCTGTGCTCCGCGCCGGAGTACGCGGAGTATATCCGCCGCGCGCTCGAGCAGCGCAAGCCGCCCAAGCTCTCGCAGCCGGCGCTGGAGGTGCTGGCGATCGTGGCGTATTTTCAGCCCGTCACGCGCGCCTACATCGATCAGGTGCGCGGCGTGGACAGCGCCTACACGGTCACGACGCTGCTCGAGCGCGGGCTCATCGAGGCCTGCGGCAAGCTCGACGCGCCCGGCCGCCCGTCGCTGTACCGCACGAGCGCGCTGTTTCTGCGCACCATGGGCATGCAGTCGCTCGACGAGCTGCCCGTGCTGCCGGATCTGTCGTCCGACGAGGGCGCGGAAAAGCTCGAGCAGGCCATCTCGGAGCTGCGCGGCCGCGGCGAACAGATGGAGCTGACGGACCCGGAGGAAAAACCGACAGGGGAGTGATGCCGATTGACGGCCCTGTGGATCATACTGGCGGTCGCGCTGATGCTGACGGTGCTGAATCTGCTGCCGGTCGGCGTGGATGCAGCCTACGCGGACGATGTATTTTCGCTCGCGGCGCGCATCGGCCCGTTCCGGCTCCGGCTCTTGCCGAAACCGCCGGATGCAAAGCCGAAGAAGAAAAAGCCCCAAAAACCGAAAAAGGAAAAGCCGAAGAAGAAATCTGCCCCGCCGGATATCCGGATGATTCTCGCCCTTGCCAAGCTCGGCCTGCAGGCGCTCAATCGCTTCCGGCAGCGGCTGCGCGTGCAGCTGCTGCGGCTGGTGTTCGTGTCCGGCGCGCCGGACCCGTACGATACGGCGCTGGCGTTCGGCTATGTTAACGCCGCGCTCGGCGCGCTCACGCCGCTGGCGGAGCGGGCCCTGCGCATTGACGAGCGGGACATTCAGACCGGCGTGGATTTTCAGGCCGGGCAGCCGCGCATTGACGCGCGCATCGTCTGCACGATCCGCATCGGGCAGATCGTCGTCATCGCACTGGCGTTCGGCGTTGGATTCTTAAAACAAAAAAGAAACGCGAAACAGGCCCGGGCTGCGCGCGAAAAGACCGCGCCGGCCGCGCAGGAAAGGAAGGTCAGCAATGGATAATGAAATCAGTGCAGTCATGACTGCGACCATGAGCAAGATCAAGGAAATGGTGGACACGAACACCGTCGTCGGCGAACCGATCACGACGCCGGACGACATCACGCTCATCCCGCTGTCCCGCGTCAGCTTCGCCTTTGCCAGCGGCGGGTCGGAGTTCCCGATGAAGGAGAACAAAAACGGCGTCGGCTGCGGCAGCGGCGCAGGCGTCAAGGTCGAGCCGATGGGCTTTCTGATCGTCAAGGACGGCAATGTGCGCATGCTCAACGTCATGCCGCCGGCATCGAACACGTTCGACCGCCTGATCGACATGACCCCGCAGGTGATCGACCGCATCGATCAGTTCATCGACCAGCGCAAGGCCGACAAAGCATAAACCGCGCCGAAAGCGCCCATAATAAGCACCGCCCGAAACTTGGAAAGGGTGGTGCTTGTTTTGAAACGGACATGTTTTGGCCTTGCCTGCGTGCTGGTCATTTCTTTGCTTTGCGCGCCGTGCGCGCGTGCCGCCGGGACGGACAATGCGGCCAGGGCCGCCATTGTCGTGCATCCAGAGACCGGCACCGTGCTCTATGAAAAGAACGCGGACGAGCGGCTCGGTATTGCCAGCACGACGAAGATCATGACAGCGCTCGTCGTGCTCGAGCTCTGTGCGCTGGACGAGCCGGTCGAGATCCTGCCGGAATACACGGCGGTCGAGGGCTCGTCGATGTATCTGCGCGCCGGGGAGACGTACACGGTCGAGGAGCTGCTCTACGGGCTGATGCTCGTGTCCGGAAATGACGCAGCCGTCGCGCTCGCATGCCACACGGCTGGCTCCGTGGCGGCGTTCGCGGATCGGATGAACGACAAGGCGCGTGCGCTCGGCATGACCAACAGCGCTTTTCAAAACCCCAACGGCCTCGACGCCGATGGGCATTATTCCACGGCGCGTGACATGGCGAAGCTCGCCTGTGCCGCCATGGAAAACGAGACATTCCGCACGATCGTATCCACAAGGAGCGCGGTCGTGAACGGCCAGACGCTCGTGAACCACAACCGCCTGCTGGGCAGCTATGACGGCGCGGTCGGCGTCAAGACCGGGTATACCAAGACCACGGGCCGGACGCTCGTGTCCTGCGCGCAGCGCGGCACGACGCAGTTCGTGTGCGTGACGCTCTCGGACCCGGACGACTGGAACGACCACACGCACCTGCTCGACTGGGCGTTTGAAAACTACGAGTACCGCTGTGTCGCCGGTGACACGCCGGTGTATGCTGTGCCGGTGCTCTCCGCCACGGTGGAGCTCTGCGCGGCGGTGCCGGAGCGGCCGGCTTATCTGCTCGTCCACCCGGATGACCAGGTGGCGCTGAAGGCAGAGCTGCCGCGCTTCGCGTTCGCGCCGGTGGAGCAGGGCACACAGGCGGGCACGCTGACGGCGACCGGGCCGGATGGCCAAAGTGTTACGGTCCCGCTCTGCTATGCCGAACCCGCGGCGCTCGACCCGGACGTGAAGATCACGCCGCTCGCGCGGCTCGGCCGGCTGTGGACGCACGCCTGCCGGTACTTTTCTTCCTATTATCCTGTATCCTGAGGTGATGACTATGCAGCAGCGGCTGCAAAAGTGCATTTCCGAGGCGGGCGTCGCCTCCCGCCGCACGGCGGAGGCGATGATCTCCGCCGGCCGCGTGACCGTCAACGGCCGAACCGCACAGCTTGGCGCGCAGGCAGACCCGGAGACCGACGTCATCTGCATCGACGGCCGGCCGCTGCCGTCACGCGCCCCGAAGCGGTACATAATGCTGAACAAACCGCGCGGCTATGTCACCACGATGCATGACGAGCGCGGGCGCAAAACGGTGGCGGATCTCGTGGCTTCGGCGGGGGAGCGGCTGTACCCGGTCGGGCGGCTGGATCTCGATTCCGAGGGCCTGCTCATCCTGACGAACGACGGTGAGATCGCAAACTGTCTCATGCACCCCTCGCACGAGATCCCAAAGACGTATGAGGTGGACGTGGAGGGCGGCGACCTTGCGGCAGCGGCGGAGACCATGCACGCCGTCACGGAGCTGGAGGGCTATCGCGTCCGCCCGGCGGCGGTGACGATGCTCGCGCCCGGGCGCCTGTCCGTCACGATCCATGAAGGGCGCAACCGCCAGGTGCGCCGCCTGTGCGCGCTTGCGGGGCTGCGCGTCCGGCGGCTCGTGCGTGTGGCGGAGGGGGAGCTGCGTCTCGGCACGCTTGCGTCACGCCAGTGGCGTCCGCTGACGGAGCAGGAGATCGCATACCTGAAATCTCACCTTTGAGGCGCAAATTTTTATGCAAGATTTTCTCCTTGAAATTGCAAAAACAACTTGCAAAGTGGTGCAAATTTGCTTAAAATAAAAAAATGTGCTGCCGGTTGGCGGCAAAAAATGCGTATCTACAAGGTGAATATATGAAAATGGATATTTTGTCTGTTTTGGAGCATAAATTTCCCTCCTTTTCCAAGGGCCAGCGCACTATCGCGCATTTTATTCTGAAAAACTATGACAAGGCGGCCTTCATGACGGCTGCGCGCCTCGGCGAAGTGACCGGCGTGAGTGAGTCAACCGTCGTGCGCTTTGCGGCCGACCTCGGCTACCGCGGCTACCCCGGCATGAAAAAGGCGCTGCAGGAGATCGTGCGCAACCGCCTGACCTCGGTCGAGCGCATCGAGGCGGCTGAGAGCACCATGGACGGGCACGACGTGCTCAAGGCGGTGCTGCGCGCGGACATCAACAATCTGCAGGCCACGCTCGACGAGGTCGATCAGGACAACTTTGACCAGGCGGTCGATATGATCCTCTCGGCAAAGCACATTTACATCATCGGCATGCGCACGTCCACGACGCTGGCGGATTTTCTCGGCATCTATCTCAAGCTGCTGCTGGATAATGTCACGGTCGTCAAGGAGATCGCCGCGCGCGAGGTGTACGAGCAGATGTTGCGCATCGGCGAGGGCGACCTCATCATCGGCATCAGCTACCCGCGCTATTCCAAGCGCACGATCAGCGCCATGAAGTTTGCGCGCGATCACGGCGCGCGCTGCCTCGGCATGACGGACAGCAAGGTCTCGCCGCTCAACGAGATCTCCGACGTGTGCCTGTACGCCAAGAGTGAGATGGTGTCCTTCCTCGACTCGCTCGTCGCACCCATGAGTCTGATTAACGCACTCATCATGGTCGTCGGTGCGCGCGACCGGGAGCGCACGTTTGAGACGTTCCGCGAGCTGGAGACCGTCTGGAAAGAATACGAGGTGTATGGGACCGTTGAAAGCTGATGTAGTTGTGATCGGCGGCGGTGCGGCCGGGTCCATGTGTGCGCTCACGGCGGCGCAGCGGGGGCTGAATGTCGTGCTGCTCGAGCCAAACAAGATGCTCGGCAAGAAGCTGCGCATCACCGGCAAGGGCCGCTGCAACGTGACGAATAACTGCGATATCAAGACCATTCTCGCCAATATTCCGGGTGACGGGCGCTTTCTCTACAGCGCGCTCAACCGCCTGGGCCCTCAGGACACGATGACGTTGTTTGAATCGCTCGGCGTGCCGCTCAAGACCGAGCGCGGCAGCCGCGTGTTCCCGGTCTCCGACCGGTCGCACGACATTGCCAACGCCCTTGAGCGCGCCTATGCGCACGCGGGCGGGCGGGTCGTGCACGCCGCGGCGACAGACATTCTGACGCAGGACGGCGTGGTTTCCGTCGTCGTGACCACAGAGGGCGCCATCGACTGCGATGCCGCCGTCATCTGCACGGGCGGTCTGTCCTATCCGCTCACCGGCTCGACCGGCGATGGGTATCGCCTCGCGCAGCGGCTGGGCCACACGGTCACGCCCACGCGCGCCTCGCTCGTGCCGCTGGAATCGGATGATCCCTGGTGCGCCGAGATGCAGGGCTTTTCCCTGCGCAACGTAACACTCACGGTCTACGACGAGCAGAATAAGATCATCTACTCCGATCTGGGCGAGATGCTCTTTACGCACTTTGGCGTGTCGGGCCCGCTGGTGCTGTCGGCGAGCGCGCACATGCGCGACTTTTCGCAGCACAAGTACCGTCTGTCCATCGACCTGAAGCCGGCGCTGGACGAAAAAAAGCTCGATGCGCGCATCCTGCGCGATTTTCAGAAATACGCCAATCGCGACTTTAAGAACGCGCTCTATGACCTCGCGGGCCATGCCATGATCCCGGTGCTCGTGCGCCTGTCCGGCATCCCGGAGGATACGAAGGTCAACGCCATCACGCGCGAGCAGCGGCACCGGCTCGTGGAGCTGTTCAAGCATTTTCCGGTGTCGGTCACCGGCACGCGGCCCATTGATGAGGCCATCGTTACCTCCGGCGGCGTGTCGCTCAAGGAGGTCAACCCACGCACCATGGGCTCCAAGCTCGTGCCTGGGCTGTACTTTGCCGGAGAGGTGCTCGACCTGGATGCCTATACCGGCGGCTTCAACCTGCAGATCGCTTGGAGCACCGGCTATGTGGCCGGCAGCGCGGTCTGCACATAACGCACGAAAGGAAATGAACGTTTTGGATACACACATCACCGTTGCCATCGACGGCCCGTCCGGCGCCGGCAAGAGCACGATCGCCCGCGCGGCCGCGCGCCGCTTCGGCCTTATCTACGTGGACACCGGCGCGATCTACCGCACGGTCGGCCTTGCCGGCGAGCGGGCCGGTATCGACTGCGCGGACACCGCCGCCGTGCAGGCGCTGCTGCCGGGGCTGAAGATCGAGCTGATCTATGACGCGGCAGGGGAGCAGCGGATGCTGCTCAACGGCGAGGACGTCTCGGAGACGATCCGCCTGCCGGAGGTGTCGATCCTCGCCTCGCGCGTGTCGGCGCTGCCGGTCGTGCGCGCATTTTTGCTGGACATGCAGCGCAGCCTTGCCCGCACACACAGCGTCGTCATGGACGGGCGCGACATCGGCACGGTCGTGCTGCCGGATGCCGGGCTGAAGATCTTCCTGTCTGCTTCGGCGGCGTGCCGCGCGCAGCGCCGCTACCGGCAGCTACAGGAAAAGGGCATCCTGGAGCCCTATGCCGACGTGCTGCGCGAGCTCGAGCAGCGCGATTATGACGATACGCACCGCGCGGTCGCGCCGCTCAAGGCAGCGCCGGACGCCGTGCATATCGACACGAGCGACCTGACGCTGGACGAGAGCATCGACGCCGTGTGCGCGGCCATTCGCGCGCGCTTCGGACTGGAGGCGGAGACGTGAAGGAACTCATCGTTGCCAAGTCGGCCGGCTTCTGCTTCGGCGTCAGCCGGTCGGTGAAGATGGCCGAGGAAATGCTCGCCGCCGAGCAAAACTGCTATAGCCTCGGCGAACTCATCCACAATGACGATGTGGTGCGGCACCTGCAGTCCGAGGGCCTCACGGTCGTGGACGGGCCGGAGCAGATCCCGCCGGGCGCGTCCGTCATCATCCGCTCCCACGGTGTCAGCCGTGCGGAGTTTGAGGCGGTGCAGCGCACGGGTGCGACGGTGTATGATGCGACGTGCCCGAAGGTCAAGCGCATCCATGAGATCGTGGCCGAGGCATCCGCCGAGGGGCGGCAGCCGGTCATCATCGGCGCAGCCGACCACCCGGAAGTGCGCGCCATCTGCGGCTGGTGCGAGGCCCCAATCGTGGTCAATGACGCTGCGGAACTCGCAGCGCGCATCGCTGACGGCACCATTGACTGTGCAAAACCGCTGACTGTCGTCATCCAGACGACCCAAACGCAAGAGAAACTGCTGGAATGTCAGAAAATCATAAAAAAACAGTGTACAAACGCAAAATTGTTTGATACAATATGTGGTGCTACGTTTACACGTCAGACAGAGGCCGCGCAGATGGCCCGCACCTGCGGCGCAATGGTCGTCGTCGGCGGCGGCCACAGCGCCAACAGCCGCCATCTCTACGAGATCTGCCGCAGTGCGTGTGCAAACGTACAATTTATTGAAAACGCAGCGCAGCTTGATACAAGCGCGTTCGTACATGCGGATACGGTCGGCCTGACAGCCGGGGCCTCCGTGCCTGCATGGATCATTAAGGAGGTAAAACAAAAGATGAGCGACGAGATCCTGACTCAAGAAAATCCCACGGAGACTGAAAATTTTGATGAAATGCTGGAGGCATCTCTCAAGCCTATATATAATGGAGAAAAGGTAACCGGTACGGTCGTGGCCATTTCTGGCACCGAGATCAGTGTCGATATCGGCACCAAGTATTCCGGCTTCATCCCGACCAGCGAGTTCACCGACGACGGCATCAAGGTCGAAGACGTCCTGCATGTCGGCGACACCATTGAGGCGAGCGTTGTCCGCGTCAACGACGTGGAAGGCACTGCGATGCTCTCCAAGAAGCGTCTTGACGCCGTGAAGAACTGGGCTGCCATCGAAGAGGCACAGGAGAGCGGCGAGATCGTCGAGGGCAAAGTCACCGAGGACAACAAGGGCGGCATCGTTGTGTCCGTCAAGGGCATCCGCGTGTTCGTGCCCGCTTCCCAGTCCGGCCTGCCGAAGGACGCTGCCATGTCCGAGCTCGTTGGCCAGACCGTGCGCCTGAAGATCACCGAGGTCAACCGCGGCCGCAAGCGCGTCGTCGGTTCCATCCGTG
>ERZ780195.2294-NODE-2294-length-13344-cov-2.319964_pt1 | contig 13344 bp, 17 predicted proteins | sample MGYA00511017_ERZ780195 | MGnify/ENA primary metagenome ERZ780195 (study PRJEB29588, sample SAMEA2159974) | human gut metagenome | biome: human gut; feature: human-associated habitat; material: faeces | place: Denmark | collected 2008/2010 ...
GGAGCCTGTACAGACGCCTGACGCGCAGGAAGAGGTTCTCGAAACTACGAAACCGACACAAACGGATACACCGGAGCCAACCAGTACGCCGGTAAGCACTGAAAAGCCAAAAGAACGGGTTGACGCGGAGAATCTATATGATGATATTTTCGCGCCAATCGTTAACCACGATAAAGGAAACACACTGGATATTCTAAAGCAAACACTATCCGATTCTGAATATAAGTATAAAAAGGGTAAAAATAAAGACTACACGATCTACAGTAAATCGAGCAAAAAAACGTATGTTTATGTTAGCTATCTGGAACGGGACTCCGGGTTGGAAACGCCTATGTGTGTCACATTTGCTTTAGACGGAAAAGAAGTGGTTACTATGTCTAATTATTCGTCGGATGGTTTTGTTCAGTACGATGATTTAAAGGTAAACGGAAATTGGATACAGAGCACCGCATCGGCGAGGGCCATAATATTCGATTAACGCTTAAAAACCGCTAGGAATTTTAAATCTTGGCGGTTTTTTTTGTTGACAAGTATACTCTAATAGCGTATAATATTAAACGTAAGGCAGGGGTAAAAACCTTAGAAAAGGAAGTGAGGACATGGACGGAATGACATCCAAACAGACCACCCAGTTGATCGCATGGTTAGAAGTCAAAGGGCATACGCCGGAAGAGATTCTGGATTGCTTGAAGACGATCAACAAATAAAAAAAGGGTAGCGACCCCGACCAAGGAAACCGCTACCCAACATCAAAGGCAAGCCGAGAGCCTTACCTCGGCCACCCTCTTATTATATCACAAGGAGGGCGAAGATGAAAACAATTCAACAAATAAGACAGGAAACAGGACTGAGCCAGAGCAAGTTCGCGGCCGCGCTGGGCATCCCTGTGCGAACAATTCAAAAATGGGAAATCGGCGGCAGCACCCCTCCGCCGTATGTCGTGGCACTCATCGATTACCGCGTTCAGCATGACGAAACTTTCAGAAAATAAACAGGGTTTGACGGGGACAAAGTGGGAACAAGACATTAAATTCTTGTTCCCATTTTCTTGTTTCTTGTTCCCACTTCGCTACAATACTTTAATGCTTTAGCGAATTAACGTATTTCATGTTGTTCCACTTGTTCCCATTTTTCAAGGTGTTGTTCCCACCATAGGTTAGGCGTAAAGCCCCATTCTTACTAGCTTTTTTTCTTAGTGGGAACAAATGGAACAAGTGGAACAACAAAAATAAAGATTAGTCAAATAGGGATATAAGAGGGTATATAGAGCCCTATATACGCCTTATTTATACTTATATAGGAAAATGAGTGCCCACTTGTTCCCTTTGTTCCCATCCCACCCAAAAAAAAGATGGAACACAATGGAATACTGAAAAGTAGTAATATAGTACTGTGAAAGGCAGTGGGAAAATGAACACCGCGCAATGGTAGGCCGGGGACGGGGGCTGGGCGGTGAAGCAAAGCGCTCTATACAGGGGCGCTTTTTTAGTGGGGGTGAAGCGGTGGCAGACCAGGTGACGGATAGAGAGCGTAAGCAGATTATTGCCGACTATGTCGAATTGGGAAGTTATAACGCAGTCGCTAAAAAGCACAATCGCCATTGGCAGACCGTCAAGAACATTGTCACCGCTGATCCTGATGGCATTCGGAAAAAATGTGAGCAGAAAAAAGAGGAGAATACGCGCGACATCTTGGCGTTCATGGATCAGCGGAAAGACGTGGCCTGTGACGTGCTGGACAGACTGCTTCAAGGGCTCGGAAACGAGGCCATTATAGAGAGGTCGTCCATTAACCAGATTGCTACTGCGTTCGGAATCGTGGTGGACAAATTCACCCTCGTCCAGGGCGACGGCCAAACGCTGTCTAAGGCTAAGGAATTACTGGAGGGCGTGCCGAGTGCCATTGACTGACAAACAGGTGGAGTACCTGATGCACTGCGACCGGCGGTGGAATTTTAAGACGGGCGCCACCGGCAGCGGGAAAAGCTATCTGGATATTGCCGTGACCATTCCAAAGCGCCTGATCGTCAGCCGGGGCGAGGGACTGCTCGTCCTGTTTGGCAACACCAGGGGCACACTGGAGCGGAATATCCTAAAGCCCATGCGTGATCTCTGGCCGGGCCTAGTGGGCCCTATACGGAGCGATAACACGGTCCAGATGTTCGGCCACGAAGTGTACGTGTTGGGCGCGGACAATAAAAAACACGTCGAACGGATCCAAGGGGCCAGCATTGAATACGCCTATGGCGATGAGGTGACCACTTGGAGCGAGGAGGTTTTCTCCATGCTAAAGAGCCGTCTGCGCTGTGCGCATTCGCATTTTGACGGCACGTGTAACCCGGATAACCCTAATCACTGGTTAAAGCAGTTTTTGGACGGCGATGCGGACCTGTATCACCAGGCCTACGTGATCGACGACGGGGCCTTGCCGGCCAAAGTGGTCCGGGAATTGAAAAAAGAGTATGAGGGCACGGTCTACTACGACCGGTTTATCCTGGGCCGCTGGGTGGCCGCGGAGGGCGCGATCTATCGTAAGTTCGCAGATGATCCGGAGCGGTTTATCCTGGACAGCCCGCCGGATATTAAGCTGGCCACCATCGGCGTGGACTTTGGCGGGAACGGCTCGGCTACCGCGTTTAACTGCACGGGCTACACCGTGGGGTTCCAGGACGTGGTGACGTTGGAAGAATATTATCAGACAGGCATAACAAGCCCCTCCGAGCTGGAGGCGGCTTTTGTTGACTTTGTAAAGGTTTGCAAAAGCAAATACAAGCTGGGCACGATCTACTGCGACAGCGCGGAACAGACGCTCATACAGGGCCTGCGGACGGCCGCGCTGCGCGAGGGGCTGGGTGTGGCCGTGAAGAACGCCAGGAAGGGCCCTATCAACGACAGAATACGCGCATATTGCCTGTTGATGGGGGCGGACAGGTATAAGGTGTTGCGTCATTGTACGCACACCATAGAAGCTTTCAGATCAGCTGTGTGGGACAGCAAGAGCCCCACCAAGGACGTGCGCCTGGACGACGGCACGTACAACGTGGACAGCCTGGATGCGCAGGAATACAGCACGGAGAAATATATGGACACTATCATCAAGCTGGGGGTAAGGAATGGACGTACTGGCATGGCTTAATAAACGAGGGTACAGCACGGTATCGGCCGACTTTTATACTCAAATCAATACCTGGATGCTGTGGTATAAGGGGAAAGTGGACACTTTCCACAAGTACAGGGTCTATAACGGGGCGTCGTTCGTCGGCTGCGAGCGGTTCTCCCTGGGACTGCCCAAGCTTGTCTGCGAGGACTGGGCGAATCTGCTGCTGAACGAGCGGGTGACCATCGACGCGGACGGGTATCCGGGCTTGCAAGATACGCTTGCCCGGAACAACTTCGCGGTGCGCGCCAACCAGCTTGTGGAGCTGGCCTTTGCCGGCGGGACCGGCGCGTTCGTGGAATATCTGGACGCGCAGGGGCTGCCGTTGATCGACTACGTCCGCGCCGAAATGATATACCCGATATCTTGGGACAACGGGGAGATCACCGAGTGCGCGTTTGCCAGCGTACGAAAGATAGGCAAGGTGGAAGCGCTCTACATCCAGCGGCATTTGTTGGAGAACGGCGCGTATACCATCTATAACGACTATGTGGACAGTAAGACCGGCCAGCCTCTTCCGCTGCCGGACGGTGTGGAGGGCGAGGTCCACACGGGCAGCGCGGCGCCGCTGTTTCAAATCATTAAACCGAACATCGTGAACAACGTCGACCTGGACTGCCCGATGGGCCTCTCCGTGTTTGCCAACGCTTTGGACGCGGTGAAAGAGGCGGACTTGGTGTTCGACAGCTATTGCAACGAGTTCACCCTCGGCCGAAAGCGGATTATCCTGCCGCTGAACATGGTTGAAGTTCAAGCGCTGGACGACGCAGCGGGTCAGCCGACGTTTGACCCGAATGACGTGTTGTTCTACGGTATCGACTTGGGCGACGACGCGCACAAGCCCGTGGAGATCGACCTGCATATCCGGGCCGACGAGCACGAAAAGGGCTTACAGCGCGGCCTGGACTGCGTGTCCAGTAAGTGCGGCCTGGGTACGACGCGGTACAGGTTTGAACGGGGCACGGCCAAAACCGCCACCGAGGTGGTGAGCGAGAAGTCCGACCTTTGGCAAAATATCTGTAAACACACCATCGTATTAAAGAAAGCGCTGCAAGACCTGGTCCGGGCCTTGGCTTTCCTGGAGGGGGCCAGGGTAACCGCCGTGAACATAGACATGGACGACAGCGTGATCACGGACGAGGACACCGAGTATCGGAGGCTAAAGGAGTTGGCGGCTATGGGTTTCGCCGAAGGCTGGGAGCTGAGGGTGAAAGCCCTGAAAGAGACCGAGGAAAAAGCCAGGGCCTCTATCCCCGCGCAGACCGACCTGATGGAGTAACGCCGGTATGCTTAAACCGGAATACTTGAATGCGCTTCCGGAGCCGCTCGTGCTCTTAATGCAGCAGCTGGAGGAGTGGGCCATCCGGGATATCGCCCGGCGACTGGCCTCGTCGGGGGTAACGGAGACGGCCCGGTATCAGTGGGGCCAGCTTACAGACTTTTACGACGAGACGGAGCTCAGGGCCGAGTTGGACCGGGTAACGGGCGAGGCGCAGGACTTGGCTGGCGCGCTGTACGACACATCCGTGTCAGAGGCGTTTAACGCGCAGCAACGGGCGTATGCCCGGGCAGGAAAGACAGCAGCCTTTGATACAGTACGCCAGCTTTTAGAGATCAGCCGGTCTCGGCTGGTAGACGATGTGTTGAACCTGACCGGGTCGTTGGGGTTCGCCGTCAAGCAAAACGGGAAGATCGTCTTTCAAGGGCTCGGTCAGTTTTATATCGACGCATTGAACCGGGCCCAGATGGAAGTCGTGACCGGCGTGTCTGACGCCCAGAGCGCAATTCGTCGCGCGGTTAAAGAGATGGCGAACAGCGGACTGCGTATGGTGGACTACGCCGGCGGCGCCAGTATGCGCATAGACGCAGCGGCCCGTCGGGCCGTTATGACGGGAGTTAACCAGGCCACGGCGCGTATGACGGACCGACTCATGGAGGAGCTGGGAGCGGAGTATGTAGAGACCACGGCGCACGCCGGAGCCCGACCGGATCACCAGGTGTGGCAGGGCCGACAGTTTAAGGTAAACGGCGCAGAGCCCGGGTATCCGAACTTTGCCTTGTCCACCGGATATGGCATGGTAACGGGGCTGTGCGGCGCGAACTGCTACCACAGCTATTACCCGTATTTTCCCGGCTATTCCACCCCGGCGTACACAAGAGAAGAGCTTAAACACATAGACCCGCCGCCGGTCGAATACGAGGGGAAACGGTACAACGCGTACGAGGCAACTCAAATGCAGCGGAAATACGAGCGGAATATCCGGGCCAGCCGGGACAAGCTGGTGGGGTACGACGCAGCCGGGCTGTCCGACGATTTTATGACGGAGAGCGTTAAGCTGAAAGCCCTGGAGCGCGGATACCGCGACTTTTCAAAGCTGACGGACCTGCCTACCCAGAACGACCGGCTGCAAATGCTGGGTTTTGACCGCAGCGTGAGCAGTAAAGCGGTATGGGCCAATAACAGATACCTTGCGAAGTATAGCGGATATAGATATACTGAAAAGGGAACTATTGTGGTTACAGACGACTGGAAGGGCAGGGCCCACTTTGCCCTTCCTTCGAAATACAGGCCCTACGCGGTAATTGAAACTGTAACCGGGGCCAACAAGCAGATAGACCGCACCATTTATGACGCCGATGGCGTTATGATTAAACAGATACACAGCGGCCCACACAGCAATCCCAAGCGTCACCCGTATGGAACACACGGGGAGCACAAGCATGACATTTGGTGGCTTGAGAATGGCCGAAGGGCTGACTACCGCGCTGAGTTGGATCCCGTTGAAAGAAAGGAGCACGCCGATATACTATGAATACCGATGCGTCGGCGGCCTACACCGCACAGGTAATGACCGCGAAGGAATGGAGAAGAGCGCTGGAGTATGATTTTGGCGACGGGTGGTATGTTTACCAGGGGAAAGAATACTATGTGGATCGTATGTCTGAGACCTGGATAGAGCTGTTCTGTCGAAACACCGACGCCTTTATAAAATGTACCTCGGTAGAGGAAGCCATGACCGTTCCATTTTTTGATGGGCACAGTCTGGAAGAGATAGCGGAGGAATTTGAACCCTTTTAACCATTAAGGTCATAGAGCACCCGACAGGGTGCTTTTTTGATACAAAAATTTGTCTTATCCGCGGACGTAAAACGGGCGGAACACAAGGGACGCAACCCCGTAAAAAGCGTAGTGAGGAGAAAGAGAATGAAACGTGAATTTTTGCAAGAGCTGGGCCTCGAAAAAGACGTGATTGACAAGATTATGACCCAAAACGGGGCGGACATTAACGCCGCTAAACAGGACTACGACGCACTGAAAGAGCAGCTGGGCAAAGCCGACAAGACGATCGACGACCTGCAGAAGACCGCCTCAAAATTGGATGGACAGGCGCTGCAGGATAAGCTGACGGAGCTGCAAAGCCAGTACGACACCGACACCCAATCTCTGAAAGAGCAGCTGGCTGCGGCTCAGTTGGACGGGGCCTTGGAGACGGCGATGGCCAAGAGCGGAGCAAAAAGCACAAGGGCGCTGCGCGGCATGCTGGATATGGAAAAGATTCAGTATAAAGACGGCGCCCTGAGCGGCTTTGATGAGCAGCTCGAACAGATCAAATCCGAAAACGATTACCTGTTTAACGATCCTAAAGGCTGGGGGCAGCGACATGCGGGCAGCGGCCAACCGAAGGACGGTGTGGAACAGGCGTTTTCCGCTTTGAACCCTAACCTAAAACTTGATTAAGGAGCGTAGAAAGAATGGCACATGCATTACAAGACAGATTCTCGAAGCTGGTAGACGCTAAGCTTCGGGCAACCCTGGTCACCCGCGACCAGGTTATTTTTAACACCCGCTATGAGGGCGATCCGAAAGCGGGCGCGGTTAAAATCCCCGTGCGCGATACCGAGGTAGTGGTCGGGGAATACAACAAGGCTACCGGCCTGGCCCCGAACACCGGCACGACCACCTATCTCACCCTGTCCATCGACAAGGACTACGCGGTTAACGAACTGATCGACGGCTACGACGCTGCCGCGGTTCCGGACGGCATTGTGGCCGAACGTCTGGATAGCGCCGGGGATTCTTTGGGCTTGCAGATCGACAAGGACGCGATCGCTTGTCTGGAAACCGACGGCACTGCGTCCACGAACACCACGGCCCTGACTGACTCCACCGTGTACGACGGCTTCGTGGATCTGCGAACGGCCCTGAGCAAGGCCAACGTCCCGACCCGAAACCGCTGGGCGATTGTGTCTCCGGACACGTTTGCACTGGTGTTGAAGTCGCCGGAGTTCATTAAGGCCTCTAACCTGGGCGACGCGGTGGTACAGACCGGCGCGGTGGGCCAGATTGCAGGCTTCTCCGTTTTTGAGTCCAACAACCTTAGCACCGGCGTGGAAGCTATTGTAGGCCATCCGGACTGGTGCCATCGCGTGTCTGAGTGGGCCGTGGCGGTTCATCTGCAGGGACTGGACGGGTCCGGCAAGTACATCGGTGCCTCTGCTGTGCAGGGCCGTAAGGTCTACGGGCACAAGGTGTCCAAGGCAGCGGCGGTCATCGTCAAAAAAAAAAGTTGAACAGTCCGGACGGAACCTAAATACGCAGGATGAGTCGCCGGAGGATATGACCGTAGCGCAGCTCAAAACGCTGGCCCGCGATCGGGGCGTAGACTTGACCGGTAAAACGAAGAAGGCCGATATCTTGGCGGCCGTAAAGGAGGCGCTGTGATGGTATACGCCGATTACAGCTATTACACGACCGAGTACCACGGCAGCGTGGTCACCGAAGTAGAGTGGCCGCGCCCGGCCCTGCAAGCCAGCCCGTACCTTGACATGATCACAACGGGGAAAATAGCCCGGTTGGAGAGCGTCCCGGACGCGGTTAAAAACGCCGTATGCGCTGTGGTAGAAGTAGAAAAAAACCAGCAACTGCAAGGAAATATCGCGAGTGAGAAAGACGGGTCCTACGCGGTGTCTTACACCGCGCAGACCGTTTCTTCTTGTTCTGCTGAGCAGTACCGCGCAGCCAGTGAGTACCTGGCTTGTACTGGGCTGTTGCACGCAGGGGTGTTGATGAGATGTTGAAAAGGCATTGTAAGGACACGGTGACTTTATACAACTATCTCGGCGAAACGGATCGAAAAGCGCAGTACAGCGCGGTCGTACTGCGCAACGTCTATGTGGAAGCGGTCCAAGGCGTCGCCATTCAGACCACCGGCACAGCTGCGGCTTGTAAGGCGCGCATAGCGCTGTATGACGAGGTTTTGCAGGCGAGTAAGCCGTTCCTGGCCTTTCCGCAATGGCAGGCGCTGCCTGCGGATCAGCGGCCCTTGTATTGGACGTTGAGCCCTCTGGGGAAGGATAAGGCATTCGTCGGCGAGAGCGCCGCGCTAAAGCCGCTAGAGGGCAGCTATAAGGTGACCGCGACGGACCGGTACGACCACGGCCAACCGAGCCTGTGGCACTGGGAGGTGACCGGATCATGAAGATCAGCGGTCGGCTGGTGCTAAACACCGGAAAGGTAACCGCGCGATATGGGGGGTATCTGGAACAGGCCCAGCGCTTTCTGGACAGCTCTGTTCTACGGGACAGTGACCCGTACGTCCCGATGCGGACCGGGAACTTGGCGAGGAGCGGACAGCGTGGGACGCGTATTGGGAGCGGTCAAGTGCGATACACAGCCCCTTATGCGCGTAAGCAGTATTACATGTATCCGGTCAAGTCCACCGGGAAGCACCCTAAAGCCAGTATGCAGTGGTTTGAAAAGGCAAAAGCTGTTAAAAAGCACGACTGGATCAGCGGAGCTAAACGGATAGGGGGTCGTGGATATTGAGCGAGATCAGCGTCGCGGAAAGCCAGCAGGTGATCACTGCCTTGCTGGACTACATCAACGATATACCCGGCCTACCCTGTACCGCCGGACTGGAGGAGCTATTGGACCCGCCCAGTCTGATGGTGCAGCAGCTGGCCGGCACGGTAAAAAGCGAGGAGGACATTCTGGGCGGGTATACGGCCCGGTTCCCCTTCGCGATCTACTTCAAAGTACAGGCGGAGGACACTTCTGCACGGATTACCGCCACCGGAACGCTCAACGAGATTGGGCGTTTTTTTGACACACAGACACTACAAGCCCGGTTCCCAGATTTAGGCGAGAACCGCGTGGTGTCTAAAATCAGCATTGAGTCGTTCCCGAGTTTGCTGGAGCGAAACGAGAACGGCGAAGAGACCTATCAGGCCATCTATCAGATGGAATACACACAGGAGGGATAACATATGGCATACACCTTGCCCGGAGCAAGAGACAGAATGATGTTTGTGGACGTGTCTAAGGGCACCGGTTCCCCGACGTATGAGCGTGTGGGGAAAGGCTTTGACACAGCCACGCCCAGCTCCAACACTCAGACTCAGTCCATGCAGTGGATTGACGAAGCAAACCAGACCACGACGACCACGTCGAAGTCCATCCAGCGCGCCATTAGTGGCAAACGCGCGGTGGGCGACGCGTTTAATGATTATTTCTGCAGCATGTTCGACAAACTTGGCTCGGACGCCGAGACCACGATGGTGTTGGTTGACTCTTGGGATGAGTCCAGCCAGACGCCCGGGACCTACGCGGCCAAAAAGTACAGTGTGGTCATTGACTGTACCAACGACGGCGGCGGGGCAGCCACCGACGGCCTGCCGATCGAGGGCACGATCTACATTAACGGCGATCCCGTGACCGGCACGTTTGTGCTGGCCACGAAGACCTTTACCGAAGGAGAGTAACCTATGGCGGCGTTCAAATTCCAGAAAAGCACTACCAAGCTCGACATATGCGGGCACATCTACGAAGTAGACTACACGTCTAAGCCTCTGATGGAGGCGCTGCAAGGCTTTGCCTTTGAGGCGATGGAGCGCTCCAAAGCGCTGCAGGCTGCCACGGACGAGAACGTAGACCCGGCCACGCTAAGAACGATGCTGGAAGAGAGTATTCAGTTCGTTCTATCCAGCATTGACAGCGTGCTGGGCGCCGGCGCCGCTGCGCAGATCTTCGATGGCCGCGCGGTGACCATGGAGGACGCGTGCGACGTGATCACCTATGTGATTCACGAGGTGGAAGGGGCCCGTATGAAGCGCTTGGCTCGATACACGCCGGGAAGAGAGCGTCGCGGATGAATCTGTTGTTGGACAGGCCGCCTACTCAAGTGGAGATAGGTGGCCTGTTTTACGACATCGACGCGGACTTCCGGACCGGGATCGCGTTCGAGATGCTCATGCAGGACGACGAGTTTACAGACCTGGAAAAGGCCGGGAAAACGCTGGACCTGTTTTACCCCGTGCTGCCGCCGGACATGGACCGCGCGATGGAACGGATCCTCTGGTTTTATACCTGCGGCAAACCGATGGCGCCGCAGCAAGACGAACAAGGGGGGTCCATAGGCAACCGGGTGTACGACTATGACCACGACGCCGGATACATCTACGCCGCTTTTTTGGCGCAGTACAACGTGGACCTGGTGGAGATTCCATACCTACATTGGTGGAAGTTCAAGGCGTTGTTTCACGCGTTGGATGAAAATCAGGAGTTTATGAAGATCATGCGGTACCGCGCGTTGGACATTACCCAGGTACCGGAAGAGCAAAAAGACTATTACCGAAAAATGAAGCACCTGTACGCCCTGCCGGATGGACGGACAGAGCAAGAGAAAGAACAGGACTTCGTTTCCAGCCTCACAGCGGGGCTTTAGTGACTTAGAAAATACCGTTTTTTGAAACGATGCAAAGGGGTGGTGCGATTGGCGCAGGCAGACGGTTCCATTTTAATCGATACGAAGGTTGACCAGTCCGGCCTGACCAAGGGAATAAAGGGATTAACCGGCGCCGCGGCTGCGGCGTTCGGCACGCTTACCGGGTATGCTGTCAAAGCCGGTATGAACTTTGAAGCGCAGATGTCCAAGGTGGTGGCCATTTCCGGCGCAGCGGGTGACGAAGTGGCCCAGCTTACAGAAAAGGCCAAGGAGATGGGCATAGCGACCAAGTTCTCCGCTACGGAATCTGCACAGGCCCTAGAATATATGGCCATGGCCGGGTGGAAGACCGAGGACATGTTGAACGGCCTAGAGGGGATTATGAACCTGGCCGCGGCCTCAGGGGAAGACCTGGCATTGACCAGTGACATAGTGACCGACGCGTTGACCGCGTTCGGATTGCAAGCCAAGGACGCGGCGCACTTCTCCGACGTGCTGGCGACCGCGTCTGCTGCGTCCAACACCAACGTGGCTATGCTGGGGGAATCCTTCAAGTACGTAGCCCCCGTAGCAGGGGCTAAGAAGTACAGCGTGGAGGACATGGCGGTGGCGTTGGGCCTGATGGCCAATAGCGGCATTAAAGCCAGCCAGGCCGGCACGGCGCTGCGTAGCTGGCTGTCCCGTATGGCGAAGCCCACCGACGCCGTTAAGGACGCCATGAACGCCTTGGGCTTAACCCTGTCCGATGCAAGTGGAAACATGCGCCCGTTCATGGACGTTTTGATGGACCTTCGCGGCGGCTTTGCACAGCTGACTGACGCGCAGAAAACCGAGTACGCCGCGACGTTGGCCGGGCAGGAAGGTATGTCCGGTTTGCTGGCCATTGTGACCGCAACGGACAAGGACTTCGCTTCGCTTACCAAACAGATCAACAACGCGGACGGCAGCGCGAAACGCATGGCCGAGACGATGAACGACAACCTGAAAGGCCAGATTGTGCTTTTAGGCTCGAGCTTGGAAGGCTTGGGGCTCGCGATTTACGACGGCATCAATGAGCCGCTGAAAGAAGCGGTCAAATACGCCATGTCCGCGGTCAATGATATTACAAGCGCTTTTTCCGGCGGCGCGCTGAAAAGCGCTTTGCATAGCATAGGGACCCTGTTCGGGAAACTGGTAGAACTTTTGGTGAAAATCGCGAAGACCATCATCCCGGTGTTTGTCAAAGCGTTGGGGTTCATAGGCGACAAGCTGCATATCCTCATCCCTTTAGTCGGCGGGTACATCGCCGCTACCAAAGGGCTTAGTATCCTGCAGAGCGTCGCGAAATGGATTCTGGCTAAGGTGGCCGCCTTAACGGCCGAAGCTGCCGCCACATCGGCGTCCACCGCCGCTACTCTGGCCCATTCGGCGGCGCAAACAGCTGCGGCCGCAGCGTCTCGGTTGTTCGGTTCCGCCCTTACCTTTATCTCGTCGCCGTTGGGCGCCGTGACACTGGGCATAGGGGCCCTTACGGCAGCCATAGTAGCGGTGGTCTTGCACGAGGACGAGGAAACCAAGGCGCTGAACGAGACGAAGAAAGCGTTGGAAGAGCAGGCGGAAGCGCGGAAAACGCTCAAAGAGCAGCAGGCGGAAAACATCGCTTCCGGGATGGCGGAGATCACCCACGCGCAGGCGATGTATGGAGAGCTGCGCAACTTAGCGGACGCCAAGGGCGTGATCGCCGAGAAGGACACCACAAGAGCCAAGTTTTTGGCCGAACAGCTGAACCCGGTGCTGGGACAAACGATCCAGCTGAACAAGGACGGCACGGCGTCGTTGCTGGACAACAGCAAGGCGATCGAGCAAAACATCAAAAAGAAAAAGGCCCAGATCGTGCTTGACGCCATGGAGCCCGCTTACAAAGAAGCGGTGACCAAGTCCATCGAGAACAACAACAAGGTCCGAGACCTGGAAAACCAGGTAATCAGAGAGAACATAAAGAAAAAGCAGGCCGAACGAGACGGCGACGCGCAGGCGGTCAAAAAATACACGGACAGCGTGACACGAAAGCTCGACGAGCTTAACCGGTTAAAATCCACCCAAAAGGGATACTACGACGACATCACCCAGTACGAGAACGCCTATACGGAGATCAGCAAGGGCAACTTTGACGCCGTGATTGAGGGGTACGGTCGAGTGTCGCAGGCGGTGGAAGAGAACAAGGACCTTACCCTGGACGATATGGCCCTTCTGCTTACCGAGGCGCAGGATTACCTGGACCAACGGCAGAAGATGTACGACGAGAGAAACACAGAACTTAACCAGAGCTTGCGTAATGCAGCTGACCAGCAGGTGCAAACGACGGCGAACCAGTTCATGGCTATGCTGTTTGTCACGCAGCAGCAGGGCGGCAAGGTGACAGAGGCCAATCTGGCCGTGGCGAACGATATTCTGGCGCAGTACAAGAACTTACCGGAAGAGCAAC
>ERZ780195.2297-NODE-2297-length-13328-cov-8.989754_pt1 | contig 13328 bp, 12 predicted proteins | sample MGYA00511017_ERZ780195 | MGnify/ENA primary metagenome ERZ780195 (study PRJEB29588, sample SAMEA2159974) | human gut metagenome | biome: human gut; feature: human-associated habitat; material: faeces | place: Denmark | collected 2008/2010 ...
CAAAACAGCCGTTATCGCTTACGAGCCAATCTGGGCAATCGGAACCGGCAAAACTGCTACAACAGAGCAGGCTGAGGAAGTTTGCAAAGGCATCCGCGAGTGCATCGCTGAAATCTATGATGATGCAACAGCAGCAGCTATCCGTATCCAGTACGGCGGCTCTGTAAACGCAAAAACTGCACCGGAACTGTTCGCACAGGAGAACATCGACGGCGGCCTGGTAGGCGGAGCATCCCTGAAACCGGATTTCGGAGCTATCGTAAACTACAATAAATAATTGATTCTTGTACGAAATCAATAAATAAAACAGGCTAAGACGCCACCAAACACGGTGAAATTTGGCAGAAATGTCAAAGGAAAAGTGCTTGGTGGCGTTTTGCTGTTTTACGACGTGATGGCAATACCGCTCTTTAGGATCTGGCGTAATAGACTTCTGCAATGCTTTTTCGCACTTGCGGACATCTCCCACATGTGATATGATGGGAACGACAAAAGTGTCGGAAAAACCGCATGATAGAGGGAAAAAACGCGGCAAATCAGACGACGCGAAAGAAAGCATAAAGGAGAATATGATTATGGCAAGAGAAATCATTAATACAGAAAAAGCACCGGCAGCAATCGGACCTTATGTACAGGCAGTCGCAGACAACGGCCTTTTATTTATTTCCGGACAGCTTGGCTTTGATGTAGAGCATGGCAGCGTGATCCCGGAAACCGTAGAAGAGCAGGCAACCCTCTCTTTAAAGAATCTGGACGCAATCATGACAGCAGCAGGAACTGACCGCACGAAAGTGATGAAAACAACCATTTTCCTGACCGATATGAACGATTTTGCCAAGGTAAATGAAGTATACGGTGCTTTCTTTGGCGAGTCCAAACCGGCTCGTTCCTGTGTAGCAGTTGCCGCTCTTCCAAAAGCAGCAAAAGTAGAAATTGAATGCATCGTATCCCTGAAATAAGAGGGAGAGATGAGTATGGCAGAGGAAAGAGTAATTAAAATCGGAATGCTGGGTCTTGGCACCGTCGGTACCGGTGTGTACAAAGTGCTGAAAAGCCAGCAGGAGGAAATGCTTCCGAAGCTGGGAGCGCGTGTGGAGCTGAAAAAAATTCTCGTGCGCAATGTGGAAAAAGCAGCTGCAAAGGTTGATGATCCGTCGATCGTTACCATGAACTTTGAGGACATTGCCAATGACCCGGAGATTGAGATTGTTGTTGAGGTTATGGGTGGAAAACAGCCGGCTATGAATTACATTCTTGCCTGCCTGGATGCAGGAAAGAATGTTGTAACGGCAAACAAAGACCTGGTGGCATCTGAGGGTAAAAAAATCCTTGCGGCAGCAAAGAGAAACGGAAAGGATTTTCTCTACGAGGCATCCGTGGCGGGAGGAATTCCGATTATCCGTCCGGTGAAACAGTGCCTTGCAGCCAATCATATCACAGAGCTGATGGGTATTTTCAACGGTACCACAAATTTTATTCTGACAAAAATGTCGCAGGAAGGCATGGAGTTTGGCGATGCACTCCGTCTGGCGCAGGACATGGGTTATGCGGAAGCAGACCCGACCGCAGATGTGGAAGGTCTTGATGCCGGCCGGAAAGTGGCAATTCTTGCTTCAGCAGCGTTCAATTCCAGAGTGACATTTGAAGATGTTTACACCGAAGGCATTACCAAAATCACGGCGACCGATATCCAGTACGCAAAAGAGATGGGATGCACGATCAAGCTGCTCGGCGTGGCAAAAGATACCCCGGAAGGAATCGAAGCTCGCGTTCATCCGATGCTGATCGACAGCAATCATCCGCTTGCGACTGTCAATGATTCCTACAATGCCGTATTCCTGACAGGCGATGCCGTACAGGATACGATGTTTTACGGACGAGGTGCCGGAGAGCTTCCGACTGCGAGTGCTGTTGTGGGTGATATTTTCGATGTCGTGCGCAATATTTTATGGAACTGCTGCGGCAGAATCGGCTGCACATGCTACCGGGAATGCCCGATCAAGCGTGTCGGCGAAATTAAGTCGAAATATTTTGTACGCATGCAGATTGAAAATCGGTATGGAACGCTGGCATCGGTAGCTTCTGTCTTTGGAAACAACAAGGTTTCGATTGCACAGATGCTTCAGAAACGTGTCAATGGAAAATACGCCGAGATCGTCGTCATTACGGACGAGGTCAAAGAGCGCCATTTTGAGGATGCCATGCAGATTTTAGGCGGAATGTCGATGATCCAGGAGATTTCTTCGACAATCCGGGTATACTAACAAAATGTAACAATTCAGAGCCATGCGAAATGGAAGAAAAATCGCGAATCATGCTTGCATGAAGGAGCGCTTTTTCTTGAGTTTCATATGGCGAAAAGCAACATCGAGATGCAGCGTAAGCGGAATCGAGACGGGGCTCTGGATTGTTACCCAAAATTTAAGTAAAGAAGGGAATTCACAATGAGTAAAAAACCAACCGTATTAATGATTCTTGACGGATATGGACTGAATGACAAATGCGAGCATAACGCTGTCTGCGAAGCGAAAACTCCGATTATGGACCAGCTGATGAGCCAGTGCCCGTACGTAAAAGGACAGGCCAGCGGACTTGCTGTAGGTCTTCCGGACGGACAGATGGGTAACTCTGAGGTAGGCCATCTGAACATGGGCGCAGGCCGCGTTGTATATCAGGAGCTGACCAGAATCACGAAAGCAATCCAGGACGGCGATTTCTTCGAGAATGAAGAACTGGTAAAGGCTGTTGAAAATGCAAAAGCAAATAATTCCGCACTGCACCTGTTCGGACTTCTCTCTGACGGCGGTGTTCACAGCCACATCACCCACGTATTCGGACTTCTGGAGCTGGCAAAACGTAAGGGTCTCGAGAAAGTTTATGTACACTGCTTCCTGGATGGCCGTGACACTCCTCCGGCATCCGGAAAATCTTATGTAGAGCAGCTGCAGGCAAAAATGGATGAGATCGGTGTCGGCGAAATCGGCGTAATCTCCGGCCGTTACTATGCAATGGATCGTGATAACCGCTGGGATCGTGTCGAGCTGGCTTACAAAGCGCTGACAAAAGGGGAAGGCGTAGAAGGAACTGATGCGGCAGAGGCTGTTCAGGCTTCCTATGATGCTGAAAAAACTGATGAGTTCGTTCTGCCGACCGTTCTGAAAAAAGACGGAAAACCGGTTGCAACGATTCAGGATAAAGATTCTGTGATTTTCTTCAACTTCCGCCCGGACCGTGCAAGAGAGCTGACAAGAGCATTCTGTGCAGATGAGTTCACCGGATTTGAGAGAGAAAAACGTCTGGATCTGACCTACGTATGCTTCACGGAATACGATGAGACCATCCCGAACAAATCCGTTGCATTCAAAAAAGAAGAGATCACCAATACCTTCGGTGAGTATCTGGCAGCACATAACATGACGCAGGCTCGTATCGCCGAGACCGAGAAATATGCACATGTAACCTTCTTCTTCAATGGCGGCGTTGAGGAGCCAAATAAAGGTGAGGATAGAATCCTTGTAAAATCCCCGAAGGTTGCTACTTATGACCTGAAACCGGAGATGAGTGCTTACGAAGTATGCGACAAGCTGACGGATGCCATCCGTTCCCAGAAATACGATGTCATCATCATCAACTTTGCAAATCCGGATATGGTTGGCCATACCGGTGTTGAGAGCGCAGCAATCCAGGCAGTTGAGGCTGTTGATGAGTGCGTAGGCAAAGCAGTTGATGCATTAAAAGAGGTTGACGGCCAGATGTTCATCTGTGCGGACCACGGAAATGCAGAGCAGCTTGTAGATTATGAGACCGGCGAGCCATACACCGCTCATACCACCAATCCGGTTCCGTTCATTCTGGTTAATGCAGATCCATCCTACACGTTAAGAGAGGGCGGCTGCCTGGCAGACATCGCACCGACTCTGATTGAGCTGATGGGCATGGAGCAGCCAAAAGAAATGACAGGAAAATCCCTGCTGATTAAGAAATAAAGAGAAATCGTGAAAATGTCCCTGCCGGATTCGTTTTGAAACGGGTGCGGCAGGGATATTTTATTATAATAATCTGAAAATAAAAATAATTACGCAATAAGAGACAGAATAAAAATGGAAAACAGATAAAAAATCAAAATAAAATGTTGACAAACGGTGAGAAAACTGATATAGTAAAGTCAACAAAAGAAAACGGAAGAAAAAAACAGAAAGAGAGGACGGACCACCGAGAACATAACGAATTACCCCATAAACTAAGAAAGCGAAGGTATGGACCCAAGAAAACGTAACGAAGTACCCCAAAGTGAAACAAAGGAACAAAAGAACAAAAAAGAAAGGATTCAGTCCAATGCACAGTTCTAACTTATGAAAGCCATCCGAAAATGGAAAAATCGGATGGCTTTCATATTGCGTTTTTTATGTTTGAAAAGAATAAGGACTGGAAAAAAGAGGTTTCGACAGAGAGAGTAACATATTTTTCCCATAGCACGGTCATACTGTGAACGCAGAGAAGAAACTTGGTTACTGTTCACTTTGCAGCAAAACAGGAGGGAAAACTATGTTTCGATATTTACCAATTCGAAGCGTGACAGGAAGAGAAATTCTGGATTCGCGCGGAAATCCGACCGTAGAGGTGGAAGTGGCCGTCGGGGAGGGGATTCTCGGGCTGGAAGGCCATATGGGGCGTGCCCAGGTGCCGTCCGGGGCATCGACAGGAAAATTTGAGGCACTGGAAAAAAGAGATCAGGAAGTGCGCTATCTGGGGCAGGGCGTGAGAAAGGCTGTAGAAGCGGTCAATACCGTGCTGGCCGATGCCGTTGTCGGCGAGAATGCGCTCGAGCAGGAGCGGATTGACCATATCCTGTGCCAGGCAGACGGAACCGAAACGAAAGAAAACCTCGGGGCAAACGCCATTCTCGGTGTCTCACTTGCTGTGGCGCGCGCGGCGGCAAATGCGCTTCATCTGCCGCTGTACCAGTACCTGGGCGGCTGCCACACAAGCCGTATGCCCGTGCCGATGATGAATATTTTAAACGGCGGCCGTCATGCCGACAACACCGTCGATCTGCAGGAATTTATGATTATGCCGTGCGGCGCTCCCTCATTCCGGGAGGGTCTTTCCATGTGCGCGGAGATTTACCATACGCTGAAGCAGCTCCTGAAGGAGAAGGGATACTCGACTTCTGTCGGCGATGAGGGCGGCTTTGCGCCGGATTTAAAGGATTCCGATGAAGCACTGCAGCTCATTGTCAATGCGGTCCAGAAAGCCGGCTATGCGCCCGGAAACGACGTGATGATCGCGATCGATGCGGCGGCAAGCGAGCTCTACGAGGAGAGCAGGAACGTCTACTACTTTCCCGGGGAATCCCGTCAGTGCGGAAAGACAGTATTTCGGGATACCGCAGAAATGGTTGCCTACTATGAGGAACTGATCGAAAAATACCCGATCGTATCCATCGAAGACGGGCTGTGCGAGGACGATTTCGAAGGCTGGAAACAGATGACGGAAGCGCTCGGGAACAGAGTACAGCTGGTCGGGGATGATCTGTTTGTGACGAATGTAAGAAGGCTTTCCTGCGGCATTGCACTTGGCACGGCAAATGCGGTTCTGATCAAGGTAAACCAGATCGGAACGCTCTCTGAGGCGCTGGATGCGGTGGAGATGGCGCAGAGAGCAGGGTACCGCGCCGTCATTTCCCACCGGTCCGGAGAGACAGAGGATGATTTTCTGGCAGACCTTGCCGTCGCGACAGGCGCCGGCCAGATCAAAACCGGAGCACCGTGCCGGTCGGAGCGGAATGCGAAATACAATGAGCTTCTCCGCATCGAGGAACGCCTCGGTGAGGAAGCGAAATACCGGAATCCGTTCCCGCAAAAGGGAACCGGCGTAAGAGAATGGTGAAAAACGGCGTAAAACAGGCAAATAACAGTTGAAATCGTTCTTCCGCTATGGTAAAATAATATAAGTTGGCCGTAGGAGGTGTAATTGTGGAAATTTTAAGAACGATTTTGACAGTCATGTATGTCATTGATTGTATTGCTTTAACCGTTGTTGTATTGATGCAGGAAGGAAAACAGCAGGGTCTCGGTGCTATCGCAGGTATCTCAGACACTTACTGGGGAAGAAACAAAAGCCGTTCTGCAGAAGGAACTCTGATCCGTGCAACAAAAATCATGGCAGTTCTGTTTATTGTACTGTCGGTTGTATTAAACATGAATTTTTAGCAAAGTAAAGACATCCTTATTCCCACGAGAAGGCGTAAGGGTGTCTTTTTCTACAAAGAGGAGATAATAGATGAAAGATAATAAGAAGAAAAAAGATCGGAGGAAATATCCGCAGGGCAGCGCGGCGTCCCATGCAGGACAGAACAGCGGGAACCATGGCGGTCATGCGGGCCATCCGCGTTCCAGAAGTTCGAAACTGCTGAAAAACCGCAAGACGCTGCTCATGGATCTTGTAAGCTCAAAAAACTATGAGCCGATGCGTCTGAAAGACATTGCCATGCTGCTGCAGGTGCCGAAAGCAAAACGGTCGGAGCTTGCGGAGGTTATGGAAATCCTGGTAAAAGAAGGAAAAATCGATGTGATCTCCGACGGCTGTTACCAGAAGAGCCGCGGTGCATCCACAACGACGGAAAAACGGGAAAAAAGAGACCGACGCGCCGGAGAGCAGGGCAGAAGAGGACGCGATGACCGATTCCGCAGAAAGAATGGAAAGGACGGCGACACAGAGAAGAAGCCGCGTATCCAGACTGTCGATATCCAGGCAGTCGTGGACGCTTACCAGATCCCGGAGGAGTTCCCGGCACGCGTGATCACACAGGCAGAAAAATGCCCGGAGGAAGTAATTCCAAACGATTACAACGGCCGCCTCGATCTAAAAAGCTGGCAGATGGTGACAATCGACGGCGAGGATGCCAAAGACCTCGATGACGCCGTATCCGTCACAAAAGCGGGCGATACGTGGACGCTTGGCGTTCATATCGCTGATGTGAGCAACTATGTGCAGGAAAATTCCGCTCTCGACCGTGAGGCGTTAAAGCGCGGCACCAGTGTCTATCTGCCGGACCGCGTCATTCCGATGCTGCCGAAGCGTCTGTCAAACGGCATCTGTTCCCTGAATGAAGGACAGGAGCGCCTGGCACTCTCCTGTATTATGACGATCAACGAGAAAGGCCGCATGATCGGCCATCAGATCGCTGAGACGGTGATCCGCGTGGACCGCCGCATGACCTACACCGCCGTCAATGCAATCCTGACCGAGCCGGAAGCACATCCGGAGCTGCTGGAGGAATATCATGAGCTGGTTCCGATGTTCCGCCAGATGCAGGAACTGTCTGCATTGATCCGGAGCTGTCGGAAAGAACGCGGAGCAATTGATTTTGAATTCCCGGAGAGCAAAGTAATTCTTGATGCAGAAGGGACGCCGGTGGAGATCCGCCCGTATCCGTCGAACGTGGCAACACGGATGATCGAGGACTTCATGCTGATGGCGAACGAGACCGTGGCAGAGGAATACTGCACACGCGAAATCCCGTTCTTATACCGGACGCATGACAAGCCGGACGGAGACCGCATGGAGGCAACGCTGACGCTGATCCGTGAACAGGGCATCAAAGTCGAAAAGCGTTCCCATGAGATTACGCCGGGTGAGGTGCAGAAGATTCTCACCAGCATCGAGGGAACCCCGGAAGAGCCGCTGATCAGCCGCCTGCTGCTCCGGTCGATGGCAAGAGCCATTTATACCCCGGAATGCAGCGGCCACTTCGGACTTGCAGCGTCATATTACTGCCATTTTACCTCACCAATCCGCCGTTACCCGGATCTGCAGATCCACCGCATTATCAAGGATGATCTGCGGGGACGTCTCGATAAGGGCGGCAGAATCGGCAAATATTCGTCCATTTTGCAGCATGTGGCGGAGCAGTCGAGTGCGATGGAGCAGCGTGCTGCAGAGGCAGAAAGAGAGGCTGTGAAGCTGAAGAAAGCCGAATATATGCTGGAGCATGTCGGCGAAGAGTACGACGGCGTCATTTCCGGCGTGACCGGATGGGGCTTCTATGTGGAGCTGCAAAATACCGTTGAGGGACTCGTTCACATCATGACACTGAAAGACGATTATTATAATTTTGATGAAGAAAATTACCGTCTGGTCGGAGAGCAGCACGGAAGAGTATTCCGCCTTGGTGAGCCGGTGCGTGTCCGTGTACGAAACGCTGAGCCTGCCAACCGGACAATCGATTTTACGTATGTAGAAAAAGAAACCGAGACAGAATAAATCCCTGGAGGAAAAAGCTATGGCAAAACAAAAAGGAAATCGAATGATTGCCAACAATAAAAAGGCATATCATGACTATTTTATCGAGGATAAATACGAGGCCGGCATCTCCCTTGCCGGTACCGAGGTAAAATCCCTCCGCATGGGAAAATGCAGCATCAAGGAGTCCTTCATCCGCATTGAGCGTGATGAGGTATTCATCTACGGCATGCACATCAGTCCGTACGAGAAGGGCAACATATTCAATAAAGACCCGCTGCGCATCCGGAAACTGCTGCTGCACGACTATGAGATCCGCAAACTTGAGGCGCAGATCAAGGAAAAAGGCTACACGCTCGTTCCGCTGCAGGTGTATTTTAAAGGCAGCCTCGTAAAAGTCGAGATCGGTCTGGCGCGCGGTAAAAAACTGTATGATAAACGGCAGGATATCGCAAAGAAGGATCAGAGACGTGAGGCGGAGAGAGATTTCAAAGTTAAAAATCTGTATTAAAAATCCTTGACAAAAAGTATGGGGAAAGACTATAATACAATATACGGCAGTTGAAAGAGAGTTTTCACTGCACCGGGACGATCTGTTTGCGTCCCCGTATCAAAGAAAAGCGTCTGTAGAACCAGCACGGGCTTGTACTGGTTTCGACGGGGGTTTTGAAGTTTGGGAAGCCATTCGTGGACTCCGGGACCGCGTCATCAACCTGGAACCTAAATTTAAACGCAGACGATAATTACGTAGCGTACGCTGCCTAAGTGCGGCGTTGTCAGCTGAATAGTTTTCCGCGGCTATTCTCCTGGCATCAAACAGATGCGGAGCACTTCGTTTCCAAAGCTTTGCGGAGATGGAAGATTTTATGAAGCTACCGAAGCGGCAAGCCTGTCATCCGGCGTGCCGATGGGGGAACCTTTAATAGAATGACTGTAATGGGAGATGCCTGAATGAATAGGCTTTCGGACAGGGGTTCGATTCCCCTCAGGTCCATACCTGAAAAACCGCTAAAATCCAGTGTTTTAGCGGTTTTTTTGTACATTTTGGGTAGAAAAAACAGGGCAAAAATAGCGTTTTAGACCGTTTCAGACCGAAAAAAATGGGGTCAAAATCGCGGTCGAAAATTAAGGGGAAAAGGAAAAATTTTAACATAAAAATTTTGATTATCCCGAAAAACCCTTGAAATACAAGCACATTCGCAGGATTTCAGATTGATTTTACTACCAATTTACTACTTTTAACGGATTGCGCCTTGATATGCCGGAACATCTTGCGAGCATGAAACAACCCAATACAAACGCGACGCACTGGCGGCGCGGCACGTCGGCAATCACACAATTTCATATAGCACCGCACTGGCGGCGTTACCTTATCCCAACCGGGAAACAAGGAACGCCGCTATTTTTTTACCCTCATGTTACGCAGTAGGGGCAAAAAGAGCTTTGCTACATAAGGCTTTGCGGGTGCGGTTTTCACACAGTAAGGGATTGATACCTAAACCCTCAAAATCGCTGTTCTACTGCGTAACAAATATGCAGCAAAGGAGTTGATGAAGCTATGGCAGTTTTCCGCGTGGAGAGAAACACAGGATATACGGTTATGAGCAACCACCATTTACGCAACAAAGAACTTTCCCTAAAGGCAAAAGGGCTGTTATCGCAAATGCTGTCCTTGCCGGAGGATTGGGACTATACCCTTGCGGGGCTGTCCTTTATCAACCGGGAGAAAATCGACGCTATCCGGGAAGCCGTTAAGGAACTGGAACGCGCCGGGTATATCGTCCGTTCAAGGGAGCGCGACGAGAAAGGACGCTTGCGCGGCACAGACTATGTAATCTTTGAGCAGCCGCAGACCCCGCCTGTATCGGATTTACCTACATTGGAAAATCCAACATTGGATAATCCAACGTTGGAAAAACCTACGCAGGAAAAACCTACGTTGGAAAATCCAACGCAATTAAATAAAGATATACAAAAGACTGACTTACCAAAAAAAGAAAAAATAAATACGGATTTATCAAGTACCGATTCCATTCCTATCCATTCCCTAAATCCCTTGCCTTACGACGGGGAAGCGGCAGAGCCGCCGGAACGGAAACGAAAGGAAGCGACAGACGCATACAGCGTTTATGAGGAAATCATCAAGGACAATATCGAGTACGACCATTTTGTACGCTACGGGCAGGTAGACAAAGACCGCTTAGACGAAATTGTTTCGATTATCCTTGAAACGGTATGCAGCAAGAGAAAGACAGTCCGTATCGCCGGGGACGATTACCCGGCAGAGCTTGTCAAGGCAAAGTTTATGAAGCTGAACAGCAGCCACATTGAATTTGTCTTTGACTGCATGAAAGAGAATACCACCAAAATCCGCAACATCAAGCAGTATCTTAAAGCGGTGCTGTTCAATGCGCCGAATACCATTGACAGCTACTATACCGCCCTTGTCAATCACGATATGTACGGCGGCACGATACAATCCGCAAGGAAAAAGGGCATACCCGATTATACATTCAACGAGGGCGAAAGCCTGTAAACACCACAACCACAAGGAGGATTTTTTATGGCACAGAAAACAGGAGCTTTGATTTTTGACGAACAGACCGACCGCTACGACATTCGCTTTGACATTGCCGACTATTACGGCGGCTTGCATTGCGGGGAGTGTTTCGACGTATTCACAGGCGGCAAATGGAAGCCGACCCGCATTGAAATGAGCGCGGCGCAGGAATGGTACCTTGTGGGTATCCGCGCCGAGGATTTGAACGGCTTGCGCGTCCGTATCTAAAGCCTATGGGCGGCTACCGCAGCGGCGTACCACCCTAACATTATCAGACTACCGCGAAAGGAGGACGGTAAATGCAAGATGAAATCAACGAAAAGACCATAGCCCTTTACATCAAGACCGGGAAACTGACCGCGCAGACGCTTCAAAAGGCTATGAAAACGCTGCTTGCACAGATGAAGAAGCAGAAAGACAAAACGCCGCAGGGCAAACAGACTTTGAAGCAGCTTATGAAGCAGAACGCGGGCGTTTCCAACATTGAGATTACCGAGGGCAATATCAAAGCCTTTGAGAGTACGGCGAAAAAGTACGGTATCGACTTTGCGCTGAAAAAGGACTCGACGGAAAGCCCGCCCCGCTACCTTGTGTTTTTCAAAGGGCGCGACGCTGACGTGCTGACCGCAGCTTTTAAGGAATTTTCCGCAAAGAAGCTGACGCAGGAGAAAAAGCCCTCTATCCGCAAGCTGCTTTCCTCACTGAAAGAAAAGGCGGCGGGCTTGAACGCGCAGCGGGATAAAGTGAAGAACAAGGACAGGGAGGTATCGCTATGAAGCAGGAAGTCAAAAAGCTGCTTATCCTCAATCTGCCTTATCTGCTCTTTGTCTATCTGTTTGACAAGATAGGCGCAGCGGTACGCCTTGCCCCCGGCACAGACGCAAGCGAAAAGCTCTTGCAACTTGGGACGGGCTTTGCCGCCGCCTTTTCCAGTATCGCGCCGAGCCTGCACCCCGCCGATCTGCTTATCGGCATTGCGGGGGCGGTCATTATCCGGCTTGCTGTTTACATGAAAGGCAAGAACGCGAAGAAGTACCGAAAAGGCATGGAGTACGGTTCCGCGCGTTGGAGTGCATAATCTTAACTGTAAAGCCCATTTGGATTAAATGGGGAGCTATGGTAGCCAGTTTGCTCCTTGTTTTTACCATGTCTGTTCCAGCATTAGCGGCAGCAGATTTTGGACCAGCTTATAATCTACTCTACAAGGTATCTCCGGCAATTGCCCAAAAGTTAAAGCCTGTTAGTATGTCCTGCGAGGATAATGGGATTAAGTTTGAAGTAATTTCGGCTTATGTTGAGGGTAGCGAAGCAAAGATTTTTATTTCCGTACAAGATATTGACGGAGATAGAATTGATGAAACGACAGATTTGTTTGATAGCTTTAGTATCAATACACCTTTTGATTGTAGCAGTTCGTGTGAAAATATAAGCTATGACACCGAAACAAAAACCGCCACTTTCCTAATTTCTATATCACAATGGAATGAAAAAGACATTATTGGTGAGAAAATTACTTTTTGTGTCCGAGAAATGCTGAGCAATAAGCAGGAATATGATGCGATATTGACAGATTTGGATTTGACCCAAATTAGTGCTACACCAAAAACAATTACCCCGACTCAAATTTGGGGTGGTGGGGGAACAAACTACAATGAAATGGAAAACAATTTTCAGGCATTGAAAACAACAGGTATTCTGTGTTCCCCTATTGCTGAGGTAGATATTACAGCCATGGGATATGTGGATGGGAAATTGCATATACAAGTCAAGTACGAGGATAGTTTAGAAACGGATAATCATGGCTATATCTATTTCAAAAATGACAAAGGAGAGGAAATCCACTGTATCGCAAATATTGCATTTTCTACTGATAGTGAACATCAAGAACGGTATGTGGAATATGTTTATGATTTGTCAGATGTTGATTTAACCCAATATAAAGTATATGGATATTTTGTTACGAGCGATACACATATCGAAGGAAATTGGAGTGTTACTTTCCCTTTAGAAAGCATAAGTCAATAAGTTTTCGTAGTTACCGATATAAATACAAACCAAATAATTCAATGAGAGCAGCCTTTTTCACACAAAAACGGCTGCTCTTTTCTATGCTATGAGCAGAAAGGAGCGATCAACCATGACAAAGCCAAGAGAGAAAACCCGCGAGGAACTGCAAGCCGAAATCGAGGACGGAAAAAAGAAAATCCGGCAGTTTGAGAACCGGGAAAAGGTGCTGCGGCAAAAGCTGTCGCAAGAGGAACGCCGGACACGCAGCCACCGCCTTATTGTCCGAGGCGCAGTCTTTGAAAGCATTGTGCCGGAAGCAAAGAACATGAGCGACGAGGAAGCCGCAGCACTTCTTAGGTTTGCACTGACGAGTGAGCTGGTACGGGAATATCTGAAAAAACGAGCCGAGAAGCCCCGCGTCCTTTTCTGACTTTCGACTGCCGCCCCACAACACCGACAACCACATAGCGAGGAACTTCCTCACAGCCGCCCGCCACATTGATGAAGATGTGTCGGG
>ERZ780195.2301-NODE-2301-length-13313-cov-4.160281_pt1 | contig 13313 bp, 10 predicted proteins | sample MGYA00511017_ERZ780195 | MGnify/ENA primary metagenome ERZ780195 (study PRJEB29588, sample SAMEA2159974) | human gut metagenome | biome: human gut; feature: human-associated habitat; material: faeces | place: Denmark | collected 2008/2010 ...
GGCAACAGCCAGAGCTGCTGCATCGATCTTTGTACCTGCGTGAAGCAATGTATGGCCTTTTTTATACTCTTCTCCTTTAAAACAGATGCTGCAGCCAGGTTCTACCTCTTTATAAATCTGAACCACATCTTCTCCTTCATCTGTATCTTCCTGACGAAGGACACAGTCTGCGCCCGCCGGGACCATTGCCCCTGTCATGATCCGGACTGCCTCTCCTGGTCTGACCTGCACATCCAGATGATCCCCTGCATAAATCTTTCCTGTAACCTTCAGCTTAACCGGGTTCTCTCCAGTGGCCCCTATGCTGTCCTTAGAGCACAAAGCATACCCATCCTGCGCAGAACGGCTGAAAGGAGGCATATCAAGAAGTGCATACACATCTTCCGAAAGTACCAGCCCCAGGCAGTCCTCCAAAGTTTTTCTCTCTGTTTTTCCATGTGTTACATGATCCATAAGGATATTAAGTGCCTGTTCCAGACTGATTCTCATGATCATTCCTCCTGTGCTTGCTTAATGTTCTCTCGAAATCTTACTTAAAAAGTCCAGTATATGTGCGAAAAAGGGAGGGGAATTTTCCCTCTCCCTTTACATCTCACTTATATACACTCAAATATCTGCAACCGCAGACAAAAAACACATTTATAATAATTCCACTATCAGGCAGCATTTGCATCTGCTGATCAATTAACAGATCTCAGCTCCGGCTGGCATCTTCTTCTCCGGTACCATTAAGGACAGATTTCCCTCTGCATCTTCTGCACACAGGATCATGCCTTCGGATACGACTCCGGCTAATTTAGCAGGCTTTAAGTTGGTTACTACCATAACCTTCTTTCCTACCATTTCCTCTGGTGAGTAATGAGCCTTGATGCCGCTTACGATCTGGCGGGTCTTGGTTCCGATCTTTACCTGGGAGCAGAGAAGTTTTTTGGACTTCGGCACTGCTTCGCACTTAACGATCTCACCGATCTGGAACTGCAGTTTTGCAAAATCATCGTAGGTGATCTCAGCCTTTGGCTCTAAGTCGATGCCGTCATCCTCAGCTGCCTCTTCTGCAGGTTTTGCAGCTTCTGCTGCAGCTGCGCGCATTTCCTCTACTTTTGCCATAACTTCCTTGATATCCATACGTGCAAAGAGGATCTCAGGCTTGTCTGTTACCTTATTTCCTGAAAGATACAGACCGAAGGTATCCATTTCATCCAGCTCTCTCTTCTTTGTATTTAACTGAGCCAGGATCTTCTCGGTGGTCTCCGGCATGAAAGACTCGAGCAGGCATGCGCCGATGGTGATGCTCTCTACCAGGTTGTACAGAACCTCTTCCAGACGGTCTTTCTTTGCCTCGTCTTTTGCCAATGCCCACGGCATCGTCTCGTCAATGTATTTGTTGCAGCGTTTGAACAGACCAAAGATTTCGGTCATCGCATCTGCCACACGCAGCTCTTCCATCTTTGCAGCAACTTTTGCTTTTGTTGCGGTAACGACTGCTTTCAGATCATCATCCACCTCTTCTGCTGCGCCGGTCTTTGTCACAACGCCGCCGAAGTATTTGTTGCTCATGGAGATGGTACGGTTTACCAGGTTTCCAAGAGTATTGGCAAGGTCGGAATTCATACGCTCAACCAGCAGCTCCCAGGTAATGACACCGTCGTTCTCAAACGGCATCTCGTGCAGAACGAAGTAGCGGACAGCGTCTACGCCGAACAGGTCTACCAGATCGTCTGCGTAGATCACGTTTCCTTTGGATTTACTCATCTTGCCGTCGCCCTGCAGCAGCCACGGATGACCAAATACCTGTTTCGGAAGCGGCAGATCGAGTGCCATCAGGAAGATCGGCCAGTAAATGGTATGGAAACGGATGATGTCTTTTCCGATCAGATGCAGGTCTGCCGGCCACAGCTTGTTGAACTGCTCGGAGCTGTTTCCGTCACAGTCATAACCGATTCCGGTGATGTAGTTGGTCAGTGCGTCCAGCCATACGTAGGTAACGTGCTTCGGATCGAAGGATACCGGGATTCCCCAGGTGAAGGAGGTTCTGGATACACAGAGATCCTGCAGTCCCGGAAGAAGGAAGTTGTTCATCATCTCGTTCTTTCTGGAAACCGGCTGGATGAACTCCGGATGAGTGTTGATATAATCGATCAGTCTCGGTGCATATTTGCTCATTTTGAAGAAATATGCCTCTTCTTTTGCCGGGGTAACCGGGCGTCCGCAGTCCGGGCATTTTCCGTCTACAAGCTGGGACTCGGTGAAGAAGGATTCACACGGTGTACAGTAAAGACCTTCATAATATCCTTTGTAGATATCTCCCTGATCGTACAGTTTTTTGAAGATTTTCTGTACCTGTGCCTCGTGATCGGCGTCGGTGGTACGGATGAATTTGTCGTAGGACGTATTCATCAGATCCCAGATTCTCTTGATCTCGGTGGATACGTTGTCTACGAATTCTTTTGGCGTGATACCTGCCTCTTCTGCTTTCAGCTCGATCTTCTGGCCATGCTCATCGGTTCCGGTCTGGAAGAATACATCGTAGCCCTGCTGACGTTTGAAGCGGGCGATGCTGTCCGCGAGTACGACCTCGTAGGTGTTTCCGATGTGCGGCTTGCCGGATGTGTAGGCAATCGCCGTGGTGATATAATATTTCGGTCTGATTTTTTCCATTGCTTTCATTTCTCCTTTCAAATAAAAAAACTGCCTTATTCCGCTCTCTTGTAGTCGGAAGAAGACAGGTTTGTTTACCCGTGATACCACTTCTTTTCGTCCCTGCCTCACGGCAGAAACCTCTGCAGGTACATGTGCTATACCTCTCCGCTGTAACAGGCGGAACCTGTCGCAGCCTTACCGTTTCAGGTTGTTGTTCTCACGGTTCGGTGCGCCTCTCGGAAGCCATGTTCGATCTGCCGCTCCTCCTCCCCTCTCAGCCTGCAAAACCGGAATGGTTTTCGGGGGTGTTCTCTGTAAATTCGCACATGCAGATGTACTCTCTTCGTCACTGTGTTTTGTTTTTATGCACTGGTTTTATGCTAACACATTTACATCAATTTGTAAACCGCAAAAAAGCCCGCCGTACGGGGATTTTTTCATATTCTCCCCATTCGGCGGACCTTTCATTCATCGTAACAATTATCTGTGGTTTGCTTTGATCACAGACATTGCTGCTTCATCTGCTACAACTGTCAGATCGTTGTGAAGCTGCAGGATGGAAGCCGGAACCTGCGGAGTAACCGGTCCGTACAGAACTTTGTCGAGGATCTCTGCTTTTCCTTCGCCGCTGACGATCAGCAGAACTTTTCTTGCCTGCATGATGTTCTTGATTCCCATGGTGTATGCCTGGGTCGGAACATCCTCTACTTTTTCAAAGAAACGTTTATTTGCCTGAATGGTGCTCTCGGTCAGGTCAACGCAGTGTGTCTCTTTCTCGAATGCTGCGCCCGGCTCGTTGAATCCGATGTGGCCGTTGTTTCCAAGTCCAAGAAGCTGCAGGTCAATGCCGCCGACGCTGCGGATGGTTTCGTTGTATGCTGCACATGCTTTTTCGCTGTCCGGCTCCAGTCCGTTCGGAACGAAGGTGCGCTCTTTGTTGATGTTGACATGATTGAACAGGTTGGTGTTCATGAAGTAACGATAGCTCTGATCATTCTCCGGAGAGAGTCCTTTGTACTCGTCCAGGTTTACGCTGGTGACATTTGCGAAATCAAGGTCGCCTTTGTTGTACCACTCAACGAGCTGTTTGTAAGCGCCGACCGGGGTAGATCCGGTTGCAAGGCCGAGCACTGCGTGTGGTTTCATGATCACCTGCGCGGAGATGATATTTGCTGCTTTTCTGCTCATATCATTGTAATCTTTTGCTTCAATTAATAACATTTGTTTTTCCTCCAAATTTCTTCTATATAATAAATTACATAATAACCTGTTTCAGGTTCAGTTCGTCGTCCACCAGAAGTACATGCGCTTTTTTGCCCGGTGCAATGGATCCTACTTCATCGTAGATACCGATGCTCTGTGCCGGATTTCTTGTTGCCGCAAAAATGGCATCTGCCAGCGGAATATCAAACGAAACTGCTTTTCTCATGCAGTCGTACAGGTTCGTAGCGGAACCCGCGATCGTCTCGCCGTCAGTCAGTGTTGCTTTTCCGTCTTTCATCCAGACAGCCTGTCCCCCGAGAGAATACGTTCCGTTCGGCATTCCCGTTGCCATCATGGAATCGCTGATGAGAACCATGCGCTCACTTCCCATCATGGAGAAGGTCGCGCGGACAACCGCACCGTGAATGTGATAGCCGTCACAGATCAGCTCCATGCGGCACTCCGGATCGTCGAATGCGGCGCCGATGACACCAGGGTTACGGTGTGCGAACGGCGGCATGGCGTTGTACAGATGGGTGACATGGTGTGCTCCTGCTTTCATGGCAGCCAGCGCGGTGTCATAATCTGCTGTCGTATGGCCGATGGAAACCATGACTTCATCGGAAACCTCTTTGATAAATTCCAGTGAGCCAGGCATATTCGGAGCCAGGGTTACGAGACGGATTTTTCCGCCGCTCGCCGCATTGCATGCGCGGAAGAACTCAGCGTTCGGAGCCACGATGTTCTCCTCTGCCTGTGCGCCTTTTTTGATCGGATCGATGAACGGTCCTTCCATGTTGACGCCGGCGATCACTTCTGCTTCCGGCTCATCTTTGATTGCTTCGATGGTTCCGAAGATTTTCAGCAGATCGTCTTTTGGCAGTGTCATGGATGTCGGGCAGTAAGAGGTGATGCCGTGCGCTTTCTCGTAGCGCAGGATCTCTTTTAAACCTTCCACGTCTCCGTCTGAAAAATCATGTCCGGCAGCGCCGTGGCTGTGTACGTCAACCAGTCCCGGCAGAACCATCATGCCTTTCGCATCGATCACTTCCTGATCGATCACTTCTTCTTTTGTGGAAACGAAACGTTTTCCTTCTATATAAAGATCTTTTTCCGCAAACGTTCCGTCTTCCTGAAATACACGTCCGTTTTTGATAATCATTGTCTTGCCTTCTTTCTTTGATCTGTTCTGATTATAATTTATGTTGATTTTATTTTCAACTATTTTTATATTTTAGAAATTACTTTCATACCATTAAAGTTCTTTCCATTTTTCCGCCCGCTTTCCCGTGCAATTCACACACAATTGAAAGTTGATTCACCACTCTGCCTGTGATACAATAAAGCAAGAACTGATCTGAATTTTTTTCAGATATTTACAGATACCAGGAGGACTTACGTTCCATGGAACACTTTGAAAAATCGATTATTCCTGTCATTGAGTCTGTCTATCCCTCGTTCACTCCCCTGGAACGGACGGTAGCAGATTTTTTTATTCATAATACCGACGAGTCAGATCTGTCCGCGCGCCACGTTTCGGAACTGCTCTATGTTTCGGAGGCTTCGCTCTCCCGCTTTGCGAAAAAATGCGGCTACACGGGCTACCGCGAATTTGTCTACCGTTACCAGGAAGGTCTAAACGCCGCACTGCCTGGCACGGACGATCACATCAAACAGGTGCTGAATACGTATCAGGAGCTGCTGAATAAAAGCTACTCGCTCGCCGACCGCGCGCAGATTGACCGCATCTGCCATATTCTCGCTTCGAAGCGTCGGGTGTATGTTTACGGTCTGGGAAGCTCGGGACTTTCTGCGCAGGAGATGAAGCTGCGGTTTATGCTTGCGGGCGTGGATATTGAAGCAATTACCGATATTCACATCATGAAAATGAACGCGGTTCTGCTTGATGAGAGCTGTGCGGCGATCGGCATCACCGTCAGCGGACGGACGCCGGAGGTGCTGCGGGCACTCGGCGCTGCAAAGGAAAAGGGAGCCTCGACGATTCTCTTTACCTCCCGCAGTTCGAGCGATTACGATGCCTTCTGCGATGAGGTGCTGCTGCTGGCAGTCAAGGAGCATCTGAAGAACGGCGGCGCGATCTCTCCGCAGTTCCCGATCCTCGTGATGATCGACGTTCTCTACTCGCATTTTCTCACGACCGACAGTGAACGCAAGGAGGCTTTGTATGAATACGCCGTCACCAAACTTCATGAAACGTGATCCCGGCCGCGGCAGCGCGTATCTTTCTTTTCTGAAGAAACGCTGCCGCGATTTCTTTTTCTTCTGCCTGCTCCTCGGCGTTTACGTCGCCTTCATCACCCTCACAGGCATCGGCTGTCCGATCCGGGTTTCCACCGGCATTTCCTGCCCGGGCTGCGGGATGAGCCGCGCGGTACTGCTTCTGCTCTCGGGTCATTTTCAGGCGGCGTTTCGGATGCATCCGCTTGTCTATGCCGTGCTGCCCGCAGGTGTCTGGCTCTTCTTCGGGCCGGAACAGACGGCGGGACTTCGGCGTTTTAAAAAAGGGATCATTACGGTGCTTGTCGTGCTGCTTCTCGCCGTTTATGCCTGGCGCATTTATTACCACGACCCGCTCCTTTCTATTGACCCCTCTCTCGGGCGCGTGCTACAATGGTTCTATCTTAATTAAAGGGGGTATTTACAAATGAATGTAAAAGACAACCGCAGTTTCTGGGTCTATCTTCTGCTTTCGATTGTCACCTGCGGACTCTACTCGATCTACTTCTGGTATGTTTATGTGGAAGACCTGAACACCATCTTTTACGGTGACGGCGAAGACAGCCCGAACTACATTATTGTGCTGCTTCTGTCCTGGGTTACCTGTGGAATTTACGGCGTTTACTGGCGTTACAAACAGGCGAACCGCATGTACCGCGAATCCTACGACCGCTACGGTGTGATGATTGAGGAAAACGGTTCCGCCATTCTTCTGTGGACGCTGCTTGGCTACCTGACCGGCGGCATCGGCCAGCTCGTTGCCGACTATTTCATGATCCAGAACCTGAATAAGACGGCACTCGTTTATAATTCACGTGCATATTAAGCAGGGGAGGCGTTTTTTATGGCAACATCTATGGTGAAGGGAAATCCGATGAAGCTGATGCTTCAGTTTGCCTTTCCGCTTCTCATTGGAAATCTGCTGCAGCAGACGTATAACATCATTGATGCGGCGATCGTCGGCCAGACGCTTGGCCCGGAGGCGCTCGCCAGCGTCGGTGCAAGCAGCAGTGTACAGTTTCTGGTGCTCGGCTTCTGTATGGGAAGCTGCACGGGATTCAGTGTTCCGGTTGCAAAGTATTTCGGTGCCGGAAAGCTTGATAAAATGCGCGATTATATTTTTAATGGTGCTGCACTTGCTGTCCTGATTGCGGCCATTCTGACCACACTCTGCAGTTTACTCTGTGCACCGATTCTGCACCTGCTGTCGGTTCCATCCGATATTTTCGCGGATGCTTACGCATATCAGCTTGTGATTTTCCTCGGGATTCCGTTTTCGATTCTGTACAATTATCTTTCCAGCATCCTGCGTGCCGTCGGGGACAGCCGCACGCCGTTTCTGTTTCTGGCATTTTCGGCAATCCTGAATATTTTCCTTGATCTGTTCTGTATTATCATTCTGCATCTGGGATGCGCAGGCGCGGCGATTGCAACGATTTCCGCCCAGGCGATCAGCGGACTCTTATGTCTGTTTTTTATTTCCCGTAAGGTAAAGCTCCTGCTTCCGACAAAGGAAAACCGCATTCTGCGAAAGGATGCCGCGCAGGAACTCCTCGCAATGGGCATTCCGACGGGACTGCAGTTTTCGATCACGGCGATCGGCAGTATGGTAATGCAGTCAGCGAATAATGGACTTGGCAGTGTTTATGTTTCGGCGTTCACAGCTGCTATGAAAATCAAACAGTTTATGATGTGCCCGTTTGATGCGATCAGTACCGCGGCTTCCGTCTTCTGCAGTCAGAATCTCGGAGCAGGCCAGGCAAAGCGAATCCATCAGGGACTCCGCCAGGGTGTGCTTGTCGGTGTCGGCTATGGTGCGTTTGCGGGTGTCATCATGATTCTGTTCGGACTGCCGCTGACAAAGCTCTTTATTGTCAGCTCTGCTTTTGAAGCAATCAACGCTTCTGCAAAATATCTGCGCTGCCTCGGATTTTTCTACTGGATGCTTGGTATTTTGAATGTCTGCCGTATGGTAACGCAGGGACTTGGCTACTCGGGAAGAGCCGTTTTCTCCGGCGTAATGGAGATGCTGGCACGAACGATTGTCTGCCTGGGATTTGTCGGTGCGTTTGGCTTCACCGCAATCTGCTTTGCGGACCAGGCTGCATGGCTCGCCGCCTGCTGCTATATCGCACCGACATGTCTGTACTGCGTGAAGAAATCTACGAAGATGATTGCGGATCGCGGTGCGAAATAATAACGTTATTTTCTGTCTTACAGCAGCTTCCAGATACTTCTCAGGTTATCGCGGCAATCACCAAAAACTTGTTCCATCACAGATTTTGGTTCATTGCCCGCAAAATCAAGAAAAAGATACTATTCTGCATGGAATCATCTTCCCCGCAAAACAGTATCTTTTTTCTTGTTTTTTCAGCGTTACCGCTCGATTCCATCTCTTGCCGCAAGACCCTTGTCAAACGGATGCTTGATTTTTTTCAGCTCCGAAACATAATCCGCCCGCTCAATCAGCGCCTCCGACGGTCCCTGCCCGGTCAGAATCACTTCCAGCTTCTCCGGCTTGTGATCCAGGAAATCCAGAAGGAGCTGCTCATCAAACAGTTTGCTTCCAATCGTATAAACCAGCTCGTCCAGAAACAGTACATCGTATTCTTCCTGAACTGCTTTTTCTGTCACTTTCTGAAACTGCTCTTCATAATACCGTTTCTGCTCTGCCTTCTCCTCCGGTGTCATCAGAAACGAAAACTTTATCTTGTCCTGCCCCGGCACAAACGTCACATTCGGCGACAGTAAGAGCACCTTCCGCTCGCTCGTGCTGTTATCTTTCATAAACTGATAAATCAAAACACGGTATCCATACCCTGCCGCACGCGTGCAGAGTCCCATACCACAAGTCGTCTTTCCTTTTCCATCCCCACAGTAGATGTGGACACAGCCTGTCTGTTTTTCCATGGTGAAAACCTCGCTTTTTCTTTCTATGTTCATTTGTAAACAACGGAAAAAGGAGGGCAGATTTTATTCCGCCCCCCAAAAAGGTTTCCTGATTATTTACCGAAATATCTAGCCAGCAGACCAGCGAATGCTTTTCCGTGTCTAGCTTCGTCTCTTGCCATCTCATGCACGGTGTCATGGATTGCATCAAGATTCAGGGCTTTGGCACGTTTTGCAAGATCTGTTTTGCCAGCGGTTGCTCCGTTCTCTGCTTCTACACGCATCTGCAGGTTTTTCTTGGTGCTGTCGGTTACGACTTCGCCGAGAAGCTCTGCGAATTTTGCTGCGTGCTCTGCCTCTTCGTAAGCTGCTTTTTCATAGTACAGACCTACTTCCGGATATCCCTCGCGGAATGCTACTCTGGACATTGCCAGGTACATACCAACCTCGGAGCACTCACCCTCAAAATTGGCTCTCAGATCTTTTTTGATATCTTCCGGAACATCGGATGCTACGCCAACTACGTGCTCTGCTGCCCAGGTCAGATCCTCGCCCTGCTCGATAAATTTCTCTTTCGGTGCTTTACAGATCGGACAGACTTCCGGTGCTTCTGCTCCTTCATAAACATATCCACATACGCTGCATACAAATTTTTTCATAGTCTTTCTTTCCTTTCTTTTTGTTGTGTATTTAATTTTATCATTTCCAATTTTGTGGTTTATAACAGTTTTTTATTTTTAATATTAGTAACTGTTACTGATATTACTTTAGCATAAGCTTCCCTTTTTGTCAATGCCTATTTTTAATTTTTTCTTTCTTCCTGGGGATGCTATACGTTCCCCGGGTGATTTTTGCAGTTCTCGCAGATGCCGTAAAAATTCACAGAGTAATCTTCGATCGTACCTCTGAAATTTTCCGCTGCTACGTTCTTGATTTCGCTGATGTCACGCATTGTAAGGTCTGTCACGCAGTGACATTTTCTGCAAATGAAATGGTGATGCGTGGAAGTATCTCCATCGAACCGGTCCGGGCCATCTCCTGTTGTAAGACGCTTGATCTCTCCTAATTCAGAAAGAAGAGACAGGTTCCGGTATACTGTGCCAAGACTGATATTGGGAAATTCTTTCCGTACATCGGTATAGAGCATATCTGCGGTCGGGTGATCCTTTCGCCCCTGAAGGCAGACTTTGATGCTTTCTCTTTGTCTGCTATACTTGAGTGTTGACATAGTTTTTTTCCTTTCGTATCTTTCGATAACAGTAATTGTTATTATATTTATACTATAAGGCTGCTTCTCGCAAAAGTCAAGAAAAAGATCACTACCCTGTCTACACAGATTTCCGTCTGTCCCAAGATCAAAAATTTCCCAAAAACGAGGAGTGCCCAGGAACCTCTCGGCGCCTGGGCTATTATTATGAAAAAATCTTAATTGTGTAGTGATTGCATACACGCTGTTCCTTTGGAACTGAGATAACTATACCAATTAATTATGAACAAATTATGAACGTGCAGTGAATCTTCTGTGAATATGTACATTTTTTAGAATTATTTTATACTTTCTTTGTGTATTTATCACATATTTTATTTCTAATTCTGTCCCTTACTCTCTACTCTGTCTAGAAATCGTTTTTCTCCGTTAATTTTTCTATTCGTATTGCCCATCCCCGATTTTCCCTGTCATTTCTCTCTCATTTATGTTAAGATTGATGTACAGCCAATGCGGCAGAATGGAGGATTTTTTATGAGTACCGGAAATCAGGAATATATACGAGACATGAACCGCGCCCTGGTTCTCGAGGCAATCGCCAACCATCCGCCGCTTTCCCGCGCAGATCTGGCGAAAATGCTGCATCTGACAAAAGCAACTGTATCCACCATCGTCCAGGAACTGCTCGACCGCCAGCTCGTCATAGAACTCGGCAGTGCCGAAAAAACTTCCATGGGTCGAAAACCGATTCTGCTTACTTTTAATAATCGCTGCGGTTCCATCATCGCCGTCGATCTCGGCGTAAAAAAGATCACCATTCTCACCGGAGATCTGAAGGGAAAATCATGTACTGTAAAAGAATACCCGATTGATCCATCCCTCTCCCTGGAGGAATACCTGATTTCCCTCCTCCACAAAACCAAATCCGACCTCCCCAAAACACCGTGCGGCCTCGTCGGAATCTCCATCGGAATCTACGGCGTCGTCTGCGACGACCTCGTTTTATTCACACCCTACTACGATCTGAAACACTCCAACCTGAAAAACTACCTCGAAGAAGAATTTCAGGTCCCTGTCATCGTAGAAAACGAAGCCAACCTCTCCGTCATCGGCGAAGCCGCCTGCGCAGAGCACTTTAAAAATATGATCTTCCTGAACATCCACGAAGGCGTCGGCATGGGAATCCTCATTGACGGCGAACTCTACACCGGCCAGAACGGCTACGCCGGCGAATTCGGCCACACCATCCTCTTCCCCGATGGCCGGCCCTGCCCCTGCGGCAACCACGGCTGCCTCGAACAGTACATCTCCGAAGCCGCCGTCCTGAACGATTTCGCCGCCGCTGAAGGCCTAGAAAACGTCTCCGTCGAACGCTTCATCCAGTATTACCAGGAAGGCAGCCCCAACGCCCGCAAAGTAATGCAGGATTTCACCCACTACATCGGAATCAGCCTGAACACGGTTCTCCACACCTTCAACCCGGACGTCATCGTCATCAACAGCTCCTTCACCAACTACATCCCGGGTCTGATCGACGAAATCACCTCCGGAATCCAGAACCGCCTCCGCTGGTACCTCCACGTCCTCCCGGCTCACCTGCAGGATGTCTCCGTCCTCATGGGCGGAATCAGCCTCTGCTCCCGGAACTTCCTCGGAATTTCCACCTTTAAGCTGCTGGACCTGTAACCTATAGCAATCCCCGAAAATAATGCAAAAAAGGCAGTGCTGCAGAGCGCGAATTGCAAGGAACAGATTTGAAGGCGTACCGGGGTACGACGAAAATCTGTGACGCAGTAATTCACGCTCTGCGGTGCTGAATTTTTTGCATTATTTTCGGGGATTGCTATAGAAACATGAATTGCGAACACAACTCAGAAATAAGTCCCTGTTCAGAGCCCCATCTCGATTCCGCTGCGCTGCATCTTGATGTGGCTTCTCGCCATATGAAATTTCAGAAAAAAGTGCTCATTCATGCAAGCATGATTCGCAATTTGTTCTGAAATTTCGCATGGCTCTGAATAGTCACAATTTGTTCATGATTTTTTTACAACATGAACACGCTTTCAACATAATTTACCCGTATACTAAAAGCATAAATAATGAATGCCAACATTATTTACACAATTTTCTTTTTCATATTGCCGATTAGAAAATCGGCTCTCCTTCCTTTAAAAATAAAAATGAAAGAAAGCACTGTTTCGCCAACGGTGCTTTTTTTCATGCCCTTTTCCCCCGCTTTTCCACCGCTGCCATGCGCATCACGCAAGGGCGGACGAGCGGCGGCGAGGCGTCCCCTCTATTTACACAATTCATCCGTCAACCGCGCAAACTCCTGTAAATTCAATGCCTCCCCACGAATCGTAAGCGGCCAGCCGCAGGCTGTGATTGCAGCCTCAATCTCCTCTTTCGAAAAATGCAGCAGCTCCGAATTTTTCAGTCCGTTCGCCAGCGTCTTCCGTCTCTGATTAAACGACGCCCGAATAATGGAGAACATCAACTTCTCATCCTTCGTCTCCACCGGCATCACCTCATGACGCGTCAACCGGATCACCGCACTTCCAACCTTCGGCCGCGGCATAAAACAGTTCGGCGGCACATTCGCCACAATATACGGCTCCGCATAATACTGCACCGCCAGCGACAGCGCCCCGTAATCCTTCGATCCCGGCCCCGTCTGCATCCGGTCCGCAACCTCCTTCTGAACCATAACCGTAATCGAATCCACCGGCACATGATTCTCAAATAATCCCATAATAATCGGCGTCGTAATATAATACGGAAGATTCGCCACAACCTTGATCGGCCGTCCGTTGTTCTTCTCCTTCGCCAGCGCCGCCAGATCCACCTTCAAAACATCATTGTTGATAACCTCAACATTATCATAATCCGACAGCGTATCCTCCAGAATCGGGATCAGATTCTTGTCAATTTCCACCGCACACACACTCCGCGCAGCATACGCAAGATACTGCGTCAGCGTACCGATACCAGGTCCGATTTCCACAACAAAATCGTCCGGTCCGATACCTGCAGCGGCTACAATCTTATCCAGCACATGTGGATCGATCAGAAAATTCTGACCATACTTTTTCTGAAATACAAAGCCGTACTTCTGCAGTACGGCTATTGTATTCTG
>ERZ780195.2316-NODE-2316-length-13267-cov-5.400394_pt1 | contig 13267 bp, 15 predicted proteins | sample MGYA00511017_ERZ780195 | MGnify/ENA primary metagenome ERZ780195 (study PRJEB29588, sample SAMEA2159974) | human gut metagenome | biome: human gut; feature: human-associated habitat; material: faeces | place: Denmark | collected 2008/2010 ...
CATAAAAAACAGACCTTGTCGATAGTGACCGGCAAGATCTGTTTTTGACTGATAGATATTTTGTTATCTTTAGATTAAACAATACCCTGAGCGATCATAGCATCTACAACCTTCTCGAAGCCTGCGATGTTAGCGCCTGCAACATAGTTGCCTTCCATATCATAACGCTTGGAAGCATCATCAACTTTATGGAAGATATCAACCATGATCTGATGAAGTTTTGTATCAACTTCTTCTGCTGTCCAGGAAAGTCTTGCAGAGTTCTGGCACATTTCAAGTGCGGAAGTAGCAACACCACCGGCATTAGCTGCTTTACCAGGCATAAATGTTACACCGTTTGCCATAAGGTAATCAGTTGCCTCGCGGGTAGTAGGCATATTTGCACCTTCTGCAACATATTTGCATCCGTTTGCAATAAGGATCTTAACAGCATCAAGGTCAAGTTCATTCTGAGTTGCGCATGGAAGATAGATATCACATTTGATGTTCCAGATACCTTTTCCTTCTGTATAAGTAGCGCCTTCTACGCGATCTGCGTATTCTTTGATACGTCCACGTTTTACTTCTTTGATATCTTTCACAATGTCAAGCTTGATTCCTTCCGGATCATAGATATATCCGTTGGAGTCGCACATAGCAACAACTTTACCGCCAAGTTCGGCAGCTTTCTCTACTGCGTAGATGGCAACATTACCGGAACCTGTTACGATGAGAGTTTTACCGGAGATTGTGTCGTTTTTAGCTTTAACCATTTCGTTCAGCATATATACAAGACCATATCCTGTAGCCTGTGTACGGATCAAAGATCCACCGTAGGAAAGACCTTTACCTGTGAGAACACCCTCGTATAATCCGCGGTTTCTCTTGTACTGTCCGTACAGATAACCAATCTCACGTCCGCCTACACCGATATCACCTGCAGGAACGTCCATGTCAGCACCGATATATTTGGAAAGTTCTGTCATAAAGCTCTGGCAGAATGCCATAACTTCTCTGTCAGATTTTCCTTTAGGATCAAAGTTTGAACCACCTTTACCGCCACCGATCGGAAGACCTGTAAGGGAGTTCTTGAAAATCTGTTCGAAACCTAAAAATTTAAGGATTCCCTGGTTTACTGACGGATGGAATCTTAAACCACCTTTGTACGGACCGATTGCATTGTTGAACTGTACACGATAACCTTTGTTTACCTGTACAACACCTTTATCGTCTACCCACGGAACTCGGAAAGAGATGATTCTTTCAGGCTCAACAAGACGTTCCAGAATGGAAAGCTTGCGGTATTTCTCTTCATTTTTGTCGATTACGACTTTAAGGGAGTCTAAAACTTCCTTTACTGCCTGATGGAATTCAGGCTCATTTGGATTCTGTGCTACGACTCTTTCGTATACTTCTTCAGTATAAGACATTATGATTTCCTCCTCGTCCATCGTATAATTATTTTTTAAATCGACGTTATTTATAATGTTATACAAAATTTCATTTTTATGTATAACCCAACAAAATATAATATCTGTTACAGCACTACTTAATAAATAGTTGTTAAGTATAGACTTAATATTTTCAATATATAATTTTTTTATTGATTCAGTTAAAGGTGAATTAACTTTGCAACACCAATCCCCATCTATAAATGCAGAATTAGGAATAGATTCGTTCAATAATTGACCAACCGATGTTTTTCCTACTCCCATCGTACCATTAATTATAATAAGCTTTTTCATACTGGATATGTACCCTCATTTTCTCTAATAAAAAGTTTTTTTAAAGATATATTTGGTTCTTCGTTGAATTTTTTTTCTGCTGTGCTCCATAATTCCTTGCAATAATTGCATTGATAGCACTTGTTGTTACATTTTGTTCTTATCTCAAAATAATTTTCTGGATATTCTACAAGTGAAAAAATTGCCGCATTTTTATATGACAACCCCCTAGAACCTCCCATAAATAACTTTTTTTCAAATCCTCTATTACAAAACAAATATGACTCAATTATATCTTCAATACGATTTATATCGTCATCAATTCTAGTTGAAAGTTTAAAAAAATCTACAATAGAGCAATAATTCTTTATATATATGGGGTTCAAAGCTTGGTGTGTCAAATTTTTCCAAGAATTTTCATTATTTAAAGAATTTATATGATTACAGTATAATTGCTTTCCATTTTCCATAATCGGCTGCATATTATGAGTATGAGCTAATGCAATTGAATGCAACATATAATCAGGACAATTATAGTAACACCCTTGGTTACATAATAATTTTATTTTTTTTCCTGTCAATTCTTTAATTCGTTTAATTTCCTCAATATTATATGTTAATCTATGTCCTAAACAGATTGTGTCAAAATCATTAAATATCTCCAATAGTAAATAGTGTTATTAATACAATAGTAAAACTAATAATTGCGCCAAATGTAACATCACTTAAATAATGTGCACCCATCACTATTCTTGTAAATGATACTATAGCTGTATATACAAAAGGAATAATAAAACAAATAGCAGTTCTGTTTTTCCAATGTGGTGATATATATGGAAGCAACAACATATAAAAACTTAGCCCAGCACCAGCAACATGACCTGATGGGAATGATTTATTACCATTTATTCCATTAGGTATATACCATGCTGAAAATGAAGTAAAATCCGATTCTTGAAGCAAATCTCTAAATCTAACTCTTCCCCATAAAATTTTCAATATTTCAACTATTACATTTTCAAAGAAAAATCCAACAATAGTACAAAGGGAAATAATAATCAAAATATTTTTTGCCATCATCATTACCGTCCTCGTCAGGCTCAAATATCTCCCTTCCTTCAAACATATAGGCTCTAAGCAAATATTCTGTGGCGTTTTTTTCGTCCCCTATTTCTAAACAACATTCACCTAATCGAAGCATAACAAACGGATTTCCATATCCCTCGCCGCTCAAATTCCCCCTTGCTTTGTCAAAGCATTCGTGTGCTTTTTCGTATTGTTTCTTTTGAAAATAAATATCGCCAATGGCAGCTAAAAACCATATGGTTTCACTGTAAAATTGCTGTGGCTCTGGGATTAGGCTAAGAGCTTCTTTCCATGCTTGTATAGCTTCCTCATATTGTTCTTCTTCCTCAAACTGATTGCCTTTTTGGGCTAATTCATCTAACTTAGTTTTTATTTGTGGTGTTAGTTCATCAATAGCCACTTCTTCATTTTTCTTCTTTGAAAACAGTCCCATAATATACCTCCGTGAAATTTCGATTTGCCATTCTATTTCTTCTATTCTACCACAATTCCAAGAGCGTGGAAATATCTTCTTTTCCGGGCTGATTTCCGACCTTATGGATATACGGGGCGGGCGGTCTTTTAGGTGTAGACTTAGGGTAGTTCATCGATGAACTGCACCTTGAAAAATGAATGACCGTCCGAAAAGGAATACCCCGGCAGGGGAAGCACCGCAACGAGCCACTTCGGGACAAAATGTCCCGAAGTCCGGGGAGCGTGCCAACACCGGAACACGCCGCAGGAGTGGGGTAGGAAGCCTTTTCGGAGAGAACGGCAACGGAAAGCAAAAATGGAGGGAACACATGAGAGAGAACCCATATAAACGACTGCCGCCCATAGAGCGCAGGCAGGACGGTTCCCTTTACCGCATGACACCGGCACAGAGGAAACAGGCAAACGCCCTGATCCGCCGGGAGTGCTGCTGTTATGAGGACGGGAACTGTATGCTCCTTGACGATGGGGACACCCACACCTGCCCCCAGACCATTTCTTTCTCGGTCTGCTGTAAGTGGTTCCGCTGGTCGGTCTTGCCGCAAATCGGGACGCTGGAAGCGGAGATTTTCCGGGATAAGGAGCTAAAACGCTGTGCGGTCTGCGGCAGAGTGTTCGTCCCAAAGTCAAACCGGGCGAAATACTGCCCCGACTGTGCCGCCAGAGTTCACAGGCGGCAGAAAACAGAAAGTGAACGGAAAAGGAGGTCTTGTGTGGACAGTTAGGGGCTGAAAAGTCCTTGATTTACAAGGCTTTGCAAGCACAGAACAGGGGCAGGCAATAGAAACTACCGTCTGCCCCCGGAAACAGGCTTCTAACCGTCCACAAAACACGATATGACAAACACCATTTATATCCATCAGCCGGAAAAGGCGGTCAGCTTTACCCGGCTTCCGAATTTCCTTTTTGAAGCCCCCACATTCACACCCCTGTCCAACGAAGCAAAGGTACTGTATGCCTTTATCCTGCGCCGGACAGACCTATCCCGGAAAAATGGCTGGGCGGACGAATACGGGCGGATTTACCTCTACTATCCCATCAACGAGGTGGTGGAGCTGCTCCACTGTGGGCGACAGAAAGCGGTCAATACCCTGCGGGAGCTGCAATATGCCGGACTGGTGGAGATCCAGAAGCAGGGCTGTGGAAAACCCAACCGCATTTACCCAAAATCCTATGAAGCGGTTCCAAACACCGACTTCAAGAAATCCGGTTATGGAACGCCGGAGGACTGAAAACCGCACTCCACAAGTACGATAATCAATCCTCTTGAAGTACGAAAACCGGACGGTATATAGAAATACAGAGATTAAAACGATTTTATTTATATCCATAAAAATTTTCCCATTTCTTTCCAAATTATATTTTTTCTTTTATCTATTCTAATTTAAAGCATATTTGTAGTCAATTAATTGCCATAATTATTTTTCCACATATAAATAGTTTCTTTACTGCAATTTTGTTAGACACTCTTTTTATTTAACTCTTTCATAATACTTCTCCAAATCCTCTTCCATCTGCACCTTCACTCTTTCAAAATCTTGCTTACTCATTTTAATAAAAAGCGCATGATTCATAGAAATCACATTCAAATCCTTTGAATAATACAGGAACCGTTTACGCTCAAATTTTTCAAAAGGATTTGTCAGCATATTGCTTTTAATATATTTCCGATCTTTCAATCGTTCTGCATTATATGGACAACTTGACCGATCTACCGGAAGTCCCTTATCAATCCTGTCTTGGTAAAAAGCAATATAATCTGTGAGCACATTATCAATTTTTGCATCTCCAATTTCATTCATATTTTTTAGGAATGAAAGAAGAAACGGCATCTTGTAAGAAAGACTGTAATCACGTTCTTCCAGAAAATCAAAGAAGTCCGTTTTGATCGTTTCCTCTGTATGTTCTGGAATATTATTTTCCTCACGAATCTGCTTCACATGTTCTGGTGCAAAAAGATAAATTTTCCTACTTCCAAAAGCAATCATTTCATCCGGAGAAATTTTTCCTTTGGTAACCCAGCTGGTAATAGTTCCCGTACTTAAATAAAATTCTCTCGCCAGCTGTTCCTGATTTAAGTAATCACCATATTTTTCTTCGAAAGTTTCAATGTCCACCTGCACAATACGTTCTACTGTTTCATGCAGACCATCTACTTCTATCATATCTCCCACGGAATAATCTCTTTTTAAAATACTTCCAAATGCAGTGTAAAATGGATTAGAAAAAATTGAATGCATGGAACACGGCTTTGCCATGGCACCATATTCATCTACTACGTCAATGACAAACACGTTCGTTTTTGTATTTGTCCGACGAAGTCCTCTACCAATTTGCTGCATATAAAGAACCTTCGAAAGCGTTGGCCGTGCCATTACCAGAATTCCAAGTTCCGGATAATCCCATCCCTCCGAAATCATTTCACAAGCACACAAAAAACGTATTTTTTTCTCTCGAAACTGCTGCATAACTTCATCCGCATTTCTTGTTTTTCTGGTATATGCCTTTGCCAAAAGACCTTTCTCATTTAAAATACGCTCCATCTCCTGTGCATGATTTGTATTTACACAAAACACCACTCCCTGCAACTGCCCAGCTTTTCCTTCCGAAAAATAGTTGTATAACACATCCGCAATCAATTCATTTCTGGACTTTACACGAATACTCTTTTCCAAATCAGCATTAATATAATCTTTGCCATTAAATCGAATATGACTCAAATCCAGATTGGTTTCAATACGACACACATTTGCCTCTGCAACAATTTTCTTTTTCATCGCATCAACCAGAGATAAGCCTGTCTTATAATTACCAAATATTGTCTCCAACTTCTTTTTGTCTGGTCGTTGATCTGTTGCTGTAAGACCAATCAAAAAATCAGGCGTAAAATACTGAATAACTCGTTTTAAAACTGGGGAAACTGCGTGATGAGCTTCTGCCCGTGTCAAGTAAGAAACAAAAAAAAATTATTTTTTCAAAAATATTGGGGAACCTTTAGCAAGATTCCCCAGTATTACTTCTTTTCGATATAATGCCTTACTAACGCTAACATTATACCATTATTCAATGTGAAAGTCATCAAAGTTCCATTTGATTTCTATATGCTCGTTATCGTATATGAGCACATAGTCTATGATATTTCGGATTACATCTTCATCAAACTTATCAAGCTTGCTGAGCTTTGTCAATTGCTCCTGTTTTGCATCAACAAACAAATCCTTCTGAAGATCAAACAGCTCCTGTTTTTCAGCTATCATTTTATCAAGCTCTGCTATTTTATTTTTTACTTCAGCAGTCTTTTTTGCCATCTGCTCACGGGTTATGTTTGTCCTAGTATAATCATCATAAATCTCAAACTTTAGTTTCGCATAATGTGCTTTTGCTTTCTTTAATGATTCTATTTCCTGTCCGATATCATCAGAAGAACTGTCTTTATTCATCTGTATCTCAAACTCTTCCAACCGGACTACTGCCATTTTTCTAGCCACATCCAAAACAGCCTGTTCTATTTCTTCACCACGAATACGTGATACATGACCTTCACGACACCTATATGAAGAACCATTTCCATATTTATTAAGCCCCTTGCCACACACTCCGCAGCGAAGATATGACTTACGCCACTTGCCATTGGGCTTTCTCGGCGATTTTTCACGTCTGGCTATCATCTTATGAGCAAGCTTAAAATCTTCCACAGACACCAATGGTTCGTGACAGTTTTCAACAATTATCCAGTCCTCTTTATCTCTCTGCACAACCTGATGACCGGTATCAATGTTATCGGCTGTTTTATTGTTGATTACAGAACCAATATAGACTTCATTGTACAGAATCCCCATAACGGTGCTGGGACTCCACATATGCTGACCAATATCCCTCTCATAGCATCTCCTGACACCCAACTTTTGGTAATGTTCAAATATACTGTCATATCCATTGTCATTCAGATAATTGGCTATCTCGGTATATTTCATTCCTTTCGTAGCTAGTTCAAATATCAGCCGGACAACAGGTGCCGTTACGGGATTAGGCACTAGCATATGCTTATCATCTTCACTCTTCTGATATCCAAAAGGAGCAAATGCAGCAATGTATTTTCCCTGCTTAGCCAACACTGCCTTAGCTGCTCTTACCTTTTTGGATGCATCCTTACAATACAATGCATTCACAAGGTTTTTCAGTGCAACACTCATACCTCCGGTTGAACCAAAGCTGTTTGCAGAATCATAACTATCATTCACGCTGATATATCTTACCTGAAGAACTGGAAAAATACATTCCATATAGTTACCGACTTCCAGATAATCTCGTCCGAGTCTGCTGTAGTCCTTCGTTACAATCACCTGAATCTTACCTGCCTTTACAAGACCCATCATTTTCACAAAATCAGGTCTGTTAAAGTCTGCTCCGGAATATCCGTCATCTGCAAATTCAATGATGTTGCAGTCCTTTAGTTCCGGCAGTTTCTGAATATGGTCAAGCATCAGCTTTCGCTGATGGGAAATACTGTTACTTTCCTCATGAGCAGCCAAATTGTCATCTTCATCCGATAATCTCATATAAAGTGCTACCGTCTTATCCATTGCTGCCCACCTCTCTCTCTTCTGCCACCTCAAGCAGTTCCTTGAGGAAATCATCATACAGAAGCTTTACTTCTATATTGTTATCAGTAAATACAATTTCTGATACAAACGCTTCCACAAGTTCCCTTGTAAGTTTCCTCTTTGACAAATACTTGTTAACGGTTTCTTCCCAGCCTTCATCAATGTGAAAATCTTTCTCATAGAGACTTCTGCGGTAAAGCAGCTCAGTGATTTGAGCCTCAATCTCATTTACTCTGCTTTCATACTCTTTCTGATACTGGCATAACTCTTCTGCCGTAATAAGCTGTTCCCTGTAATCTTCATACAATCCGCTTTTGTTAGCAGTAATTCTTCTCACATCATTTTGAAGCTTTGCTATCTGTTTTGTATAAATGTCATATTGCAGGATATTCTCTTTTCTGTTGTTCATTTTCTGAACAAATTTTGTTTTTTCAATACACAACTTCATGTGCTGACGGATAACGGAAAATACGCTGTCCATAACCTCATTGTATTCATAAGACGATTTATTCTCGCACAATGCAGTTAATTTCCTACGCTTACTGCACTTATACATGAACCTGTCCGAATAAGTGTGATGCCTGATAATCAAAACACTTCCTCCACAACAGGCACATTTTGTTTTATATACCAGAATATTATCTGGCTTCTTTGGAGCTTCAGGATTAGGCTTTGATCCTTCCAAATGCTTGCTCCTTATAAGTTCAATTCTTTCCTGCACTCTATAGAAAGTATCTTTATCAATGATAGGTTCATGAGCATTTTCTACTCGCTGCCACTTGGACTTGTCTGTTTTTTTATTCTTTCTTCCCGTATCAAGAGCCTTCCTCTGCTTTCCATGAACAATATTTCCAATATAGTATTCTCCCTGAAGTATCTCTTTTACATGCGAATAATGCCATTCCCTTGCTTTTTCGGCAAACTCAGTTTTTCCTGCTTTGTAAAATCTGTATTTCGGTGGCGAAAGGATTCCTTCGCTTTGCATGGTCTTTGCAATACTGCCATACCCTTCACCATCCAGAAACATATTGAAAATCCTGACTACATTGTCAGATACTTCTTCATCAATCAGAAGTTTTCTCGAACCATCCGTGGCTCTGTAATAGCCATATGGCGGGGTTCCTTCACTGAAACCTCCCTGCGCCCATATACTATGCTTTCCGGTTTCGACTTTCTTTGAAAGATCTTTTGAATAATATTCATTCACGATATTCTTAAGCGGTACGGATAAATCAGTTCCCGGTCTTGCAGTATCAAAATCATCTGTGATAGCAATATATCTCACATCAAGAAAAGGAAATACCCTCTCAATGTAGTTGCCTGCTTCCACATAATTTCTCCCAAGTCTGCTAAGGTCACGGGTAATAACAGTATTAATCCTGCCAGCCCTTATATCCTGAATCATCCGGTCAAATTCTGGTCTTTCAAAAGTAGTTCCTGTCACCGATATATCGGCATAGACCTCAACCTCTACCATATCATCCTGCGAATTAATAAATTCCCTGATATATGCTATCTGTGTGTCTACAGTATCTCTTTCCTTATTCGCCTCTGATTCAAATGAAAGTCTCGCATAGATTCCAACCTGATATGGTTTTGCCTCCTTATCCATGCTTAAAACTGCTTTTGCCGTCAGATTGTCAGTCGGCTCTGCAACTGCAACCGGCATATTTTTTCTGCTCTTTCTTGCCATACTACACAGCCTCCTTTAATCTGATATTCAGTTTTCCTGTACTGTCCACCTCAACCGAATGCCCCTGACTTGCAATAACATTAAGACATTCTTTGTAGCAGTCATCAAAGTCAAACACTACTTCAATGTGGGTTTTATCAAATACCTTTATTTCACGGATAAGAGATACAACCACTTCCCTTGTAAGCTTCTCGATATTTTTATGTTCCGTAAAATAATCAAGCCATACAAAGCCTTTGCTCTTACGATTCAGCACATCTTCCATTTCCAATTCAATCTGGTGAATGGCAATCTCGGCACTCTTTTTCCTCTGCTCATATGCTGTATGAAGCTCTTTGTAATCTTCCTTTGAGATAATGCCATCCTTCATATCCTCATAAAGCATTCCTCTGAGGTCTGCACATCTGTCTACCTCTGCCTGTTTCTTTTCACGCCTTTCCTCAAGCTTTTTCATATCAAGCTGCTGAAACGGCACGTTGCCGATAAAAGAAAGAATTCTTTTAAGGTCAATCATGTTATCAATGTGTGTCTGTAAAAGCTCTAGCACCACTTCTTCCAACTTATCCGTGGAAATTCTGTGGGAACTGCACTGCTTTGAATCCTTATGGGTTGCACACAGATAATAGGCATAAGTTTTGCCACCCACTTTTGAAGTTTTTCTTACCATGGGAATCCCACAGCCGCCACAGGTAACTACCCCTGACAGCGGATAAACTTCCTCTCTGTCCGGTGATGTTCTTGTATCCATTGCAAGCAATCTCTGTACTACTTCAAAATCCCTGTCCGTGATAACCGGCTCATGGTTCTTTTCAATCCTTATCCATTCGCATTTTTCTTTGATTATGGTCTTTTTGACCTTGTGATTCGGTGTTGTCTGTTTTCCCTGTACGAGATTACCTATATAAACCTCATTTGTAAGGATTCTCCTTACCATGACTGAAGTCCACTCCGACTTTTCTTTTGTCTTAAAGCATGTCTGATAATTGCTTCCTGTGCTTGCTTTATACTCAGCCGGTGGAAGTATTCCTGATGAATTAAGTTCACATGCAATTGCATCCTGACTTTTTCCATGCAACTTCATTCTGAAAATATCTTTCACAACATTTGCTGCATATACATCAATTTCCAGTTTGTGCTTATCTTTATCATTCTTTTTGTATCCATATGGCACAAATGCCGTGATTACATCTCCCTGCTTTCTCTTAATTTCAAGATGTGAACGTATCTTAATTGAAATATCACGACAGTAAGCATCATTAATAAGATTTTTGAATGGAATAATAATCTCATCTGACTGCGACTTTGCCTCTCCGGAATCAATACCATCATTGATTGCAATAAATCTTACTCCCATAGCAGGGAATAATCGCTCAATATACATACCTGAATCTATATATTCTCTTCCGAATCTGCTCAGATCCTTAGTGACAACGCAATCAATTTTGCCTTTCTTAATATCTTCAAGCATCATCTGGAATGCCGGTCGCTCAAAATTAGAGCCGCTGAAACCATCATCAACATACTCCTGCACAACCTCAATATCATTTTTGTTTTCGAGAAAATCTCTAATCAGTGATTTCTGATTTGCGATACTGTTACTCTCAGTTTTTTCATGTGAAGCAACAGCGCCATCTTCCTTCGATAAACGAACATAGATGGCTGCATGATAGATCTTTTTGATCTGACTTATCTGACTCATATGCACATCCTCCTATTGTTGTTTAAGTTAGAAGATAACTTTTCAATAAGGTGATATGCACTAATTTAGAATTTTTATACCAAAAACATCATAGCACATATCACTTTGAAATTCCACCACAAATTTTCAGACATTCAAAAGCAGATTTTCAAATGCCTGTTCCATCGACAGTCCATTATTCGCAAAGCTTACCTTAATCATCATACTTCCACGACGCAGCATATATGGATTTCCCACCTGTTTTAAGAACTGTGCCTGCCTCTTACTCTGTGGCTGATTTTTATCTATTTTAATTTTTCTAATATCAGTCAGATCTTCTATTTTTACATTGTTAAAATCCACATCTAATAGTGCTCTGTATTCTTCTGCTGTCATAAAATCTATCCCCCTTTCAGTAAAAATGCCACCCATAGAATACAGGTGGCTATGTAACCCGGAGCAAATGCCCCGGTAATATTTAATTGTACTTTTCATATGCCCCAATCTGGATTTTTACACATTCAGTAATCTTATCAAGTAGTTCCGTATCTGAAATTGAAGCAACTACCCTCTCAATCTGGACATTTACATCAATGGATACAATCTGCTCACATAATGCCATACTGTCAAATACCTCAAAATCTGTGTCAGTAACCTTTACCTTTGCAGCCGGTATTGGACAGTGGGTTGGCAGATATTTCTTTTTCCATGTTTTTGTGGACATGGCTACTGCTGTGACAACCGGTGAATACTGATTTGCCTTGTTATTTGAGATAATAATATAAGGTCTTGTATACTTCTGAATGCTCCCTTTACTTACTGACTCCAGATTTGCAATAACAATATCGCCCCTGTTCAGTTTCATCTATGTCATTCCTCCTGTTCCCTGATATATTCTTCTGCCTCATCCTCTGTCGGACAGGCAACAATCCGTTTCCCATGTTCATCAATCACTACTGTTTCGCCCGGAAATGTAATCAGTTTTAATTTTCTATTTTCTTCTGTCATATCATTCAAAAGAAATGAGAGCAGGTTCATAGCCCCTGCTCTCTGTATTAATACTGATTCCATGTTCCGCTGCAAGTGTCATTACAGCTTTAATCTCATTAAGTTCCATTGAAATGTCTACCACATCTCTTACCAGCACACAGATAATGGCATCTCTTTCAATATAATATCTTAATCGTTCAACCGCTTTTTTATCTGTATTGAAAATTGTCTCAACAACTTCCATGCCGGACTTTTTTGCATATGCCTCGATACGGTCAGCTGTATCATTTGCATTATTCCTTACAAATATCAGACATTGCTTTTTTTCTCTGGAATCCTGCATATTGCCTCCTATCTGCCGTCCCTGATGTTATGATAGAACTTTGATACCGTATCAAGCACCAGCCCTCTTATATCACTTTCCTGAACAGGCTCTTTGTACATCATCTCATAACACTCTTCAAGTTCTCCATTAATATCCTCCACATAGATATCATATTCGCTGAGTTTTCCAAGTGTATCAATAACGGTCTCATCTGTTGCACCAATCATATCCTTTGAAAGTGTTATGATTGTATTAACATCTTCTTCCATATTTAAACCGATAATGGCATATTTCATCGGAAATGAAACTCCTTCTGTAGAAGCAGGCTCTGAAAGCATAGCTACAATTTCATAGCCATTATCCTGACAATACTTTTCAAGCAACTTCGGCACAAAATGATCTGTAGCCTCTAATCCTGTTTTTGCATAATATATAATTGCTCTTTCCATCTTAAAATCTCCTTATAAATAATATTGATTTGATACTGTGCGCACTTTATCTCCTCACATAAGCTGACTTATCTGTACTCTCCACACCATCACACCTAAACATTTCTTTTCTGTCGGTGACCATAAATCAGTTTGTGTGGGAAGATAAAATACTATCTTCCCGGTTTCTTAACCATCCCCGTATCGGGTAACATATCCTTTGCCAGCCACAATCACTTCGTAGTTTCCTGCCCATCTGGACTTACGAAAGTAGCCACTCTCTGAAAAT
>ERZ780195.2321-NODE-2321-length-13261-cov-2.339770_pt1 | contig 13261 bp, 13 predicted proteins | sample MGYA00511017_ERZ780195 | MGnify/ENA primary metagenome ERZ780195 (study PRJEB29588, sample SAMEA2159974) | human gut metagenome | biome: human gut; feature: human-associated habitat; material: faeces | place: Denmark | collected 2008/2010 ...
AAAAAAATGGCATAAAAAATACAGCTAACAATTTTGTGCAATAGCCACAAAGTCAGAAAGAGATGGTAATCAATCACTAAAACAAAATAAGAAAACAAAAGAAACAATTCTTTATATACTTTACTATAATAATTGAATTTTGACAATATCAAAAAGATAGTTTTAGCACGTCAAATGGGCATATTATGCGGAAAACTCTCCAATTCTTTGTGAAAAAAACTGTATTTTGGGGAAAAGATGCAAAGAGACAGAATGTAAAAATTGTGGAACAATCCTAAATTTTAGTGTCTTGTTTCTTGGCTGTAAAGTCGTTATGATAAATATAACGAGACGGGGATGAACCCCAACTCAACAGGTGAAGGGTACATTCAGTAAAGCGTAGACGGCGAGCCTATTTCGCGAAAACGCTGACAAAAAAGTTTTTGACAACAAAAACTTCCTGAGAACTCTTTTATAAAACCAGAATAGACATAAAAATCAAAAAATATTATTTCAATAAATTATTTCAACAGTTAAAAAATCACAAAATATAAAAATATGACACAAAGGAGAGAAGTGTACATGAGAGCCTTATGCTATACATGTCCAGGAGTTAGTTTACAAAAAATTGACGTGCCCCAGATGATCTACGAGGATGACGTATTGGTGAGCATCGCTTATGCGGGCATTTGTGGCTCGGATATCAACATCATCCATGGCCATGAGGATGAATTTTTGGGAATTCACCCAGGAGATACCTACATCTTAGGTCACGAGGCGGCAGGATACGTGGAAAAATTAGGGCCAAAAGCGGTGGCCAAAGGCCTGAAAGTGGGCGACAAAGTGGCCCTTTACTACAATCAACATTGTGGCAAGTGCTATTATTGCAGAAATGGACAGGAGCAATTTTGTTCTAACATGCAAAGCAGAGGCGGATATTTTGCCGATTACGCGGTGGTCAACGAGCAGCAGGTGTTTAAACTGCCAGACGATACGGATATGAGAGAGGCGGCACTCGTAGAGCCCATTTCGGTGGTACAGAGAGGCGTAGACCTTTGCAACTTGAAGCCAGGAAGCAAAGTGGCAGTGGTAGGGGGCGGAGGCATTGGCCTACTGTTTGTACAGCTGCTGCGGCTGGCTGGTGCAGTGCGGCTCACCATTATTGAACCGGTGGAGGATAAGCGGAACATGTCCCTCCAGATGGGTGCAGATTTCGCAATTGATCCTTTCAATCAGGACGTAGTGGCAGAGAGCATGAAGATCACAGATGGCATGGGATTTGACGTGGTGATCGAATCCTCCGGCGTGAAAGCCACCATCCAGACAGCATACGACATCCTGGGAAGAGGCGGCACCTTAGAGCTGTTTGCCGCCTATGGAAAGGACGCATATTATCAGCTGGATTTGCCTTCCTTCTTCACCAAAGAGGCAAAAATCGTGGGAGTATTCCAATCTCCCTACATGTACCCCAGAGCGGTAGAACTGTTCCAGCGGCTAAATAAAGAGCCATTTATCCAGCACATCTTCCAGCCAGAGGACTGGGAAAAGGCATTAGAGGTGAGAATGTCTGGTGTGCCTCAAAAGGTGATGTTCGACTTTACCAAAAAGTAAGTGGAGGCGATAGAGATGAAGAGTTTAGCAGTAGAAAAGGACCACACACTTCACGTGGTGGATATTCCCATCCCCACCATAGACAGCAGCAGCGCATTGGTGAAAATACACGGCTGCGGCATCTGTGGCACGGATATCAAGACGCTCCACGGCACATTTAAGGGTTTTGAAACCTACCCCTTCTTGACCGGCCATGAGGCAGTGGGGGAAGTGGTGGAAGTCGGCAAGGATGTAACATGCTTTCAAGTGGGCGATCATGTGATGCTGCCCTACTTGGAGGGAGAGATCAACGGCTATGCAGCAGGCCATGGAGGATTTTCCGAATACGGCATCTGCCACGATCTAAAGGCAATGGCCATGAATGGCAAAGGGCCGGACGCTCCAGGGTTTAACGAATTATTGTATCCCCAGAAAAAGATCCCCAAGGACTTTGACGTGGCTACTGGCGTGATGATGGTCACCTTGCGGGAAGTGTTGGCGGCTACACGGCACTTCAACTTCCAGCCTGGGCAGAGCCTGGTGATCTTTGGCGGTGGCTCAGTGGGGCTGGCGTTTGTGAAATTTGCCAAACTCATCGGCATGGGGCCGGTGATACTGGTAGATATTTTAGACGAAAAAGTAAAAGAGGCGGAAAAGCTAGGCGCGGATTATGCCTTTAACAGCACCAAAGTAGATGTTGTGTCTGAAGTGCGGAAGATCTGCCCAGAAGGGGTGGATTACACGCTGGATGCTGTAGGCGTCAATGCTCTGATCCCCACAGCCATGCAGCTTATTCGCCGGGGCGCTAAGGTTCTCATATACGGCATCTCGCCGGTGGTACAGATGAACTTCGACTGGACGCCGGCACCGGACAACTGGACGCTGGAGGTTTTCTGGGCGCCAGATAAGATCATGGAGGCGGCAGTGCATGACCAGCTGGTAAACTGGGTGCAAATGGGGCTTATCGAGCCAAAGCAGTTCGTCTCTCACATATTAGAATTTAAAGACGTTTTCGAAGGATTTCGCATGATGGAAGGAAAGGAGGCAACAAAGAAGATCGTAATAACAATATAAGCCACAAGTATCGTGGAGAATTTGTGTAGTATGGTTATCCAAATAACTAAAGCAAATGAATAAAAAAGAAAGGAACAAAAACATGAAAAGAAAAATTGCACTCGTACTAGTTTGTCTGCTCCTATTGGCGGCATTTACCGCTTGCTCGGGAACACCGGCGGAGGAAACACAAGGCTCTGAGAGCCCATCTACTAGCGAATCCACTCCCGCAAACGAAGGGGAACAGGGCGGCGATGACCAGATCACCATTGGCCTGACTGCAAGAGACTTAGCTATCCCAGCCTACACCTCAATCACCAACATCTTACAGGGACTGTGTGATGAAAATGGCATTCAACTCACTGCAGTGAGCGCCAATGCTGACCCAGCAAAACAGGCCTCTCAGATTGAGAACTTCGTGCAAAGCGGTGTGGACACCATCATCATCATGGAAGCAGTAGAACAGTCCGCAGCGGCAGACCCAACTAAAGCTGCAGTAGAGGCAGGCGTTCCGGTGATTGGCTACGGCCTAGCAGTAGAGGGGAATACAACCGACCTAGTTTGCCCAAACTATGACATCGGATACGCAGAAGGCGAACAATGTGCAGAGTACATGAAGGAAAACTTTGGCGGCAAAGGCAAGGTTGCCCTGCTCCACTTATCCCTCACTTCTGAAGGTGGTATTAACCGTTACAACGGTGCAAAAGACGCTTTAACAGAACTGGCTCCTGACGTGGAGATCGTCGCTGAGCAGTTTGCACAGACCACAGAAGAAGGCGTGGAAGTGACAGAGAACCTGTTGCAGGCTAACCCAGATCTGAACGCAATTATTTCCAGCTCTGGCGGCGGCGCAGTTGGCGCAGCAGAAGCCATCATCAGCCACGGCAAGAACGACGGTTCTGTTGTAGTATTCAGCACAGACACTACTACAGACGTGCTCTCTGCTCTGAAGGATGATAACAATCCAATTATCGCCACTGTATGTGTAGGCAGCGACTCCTTTATGGCTAACAAACTGTTTGAGATGTCTATGCTCATCATCAACGGCGAGCCCTATGAAGAGCACTATCTGTCCGAACTGGAAAAACTCGATGCAACCAATGTAGATGAGTTCATCGAAAGAGAGAATATCGAACTGTAATAGGCGTTCAGACGTCAATGGCAAAAAACAGAGGTGTGAGGCGGCTTTGAGCCCCTCACACCACATATCTGACAGCGAAGGAGTATCATTGTGAAACAGCAAGCAATTCTCGAATTTAAAAACATCACCAAGAAATATCCGGGAACCGTTGCACTCAATGACGTCTCAATTGATTTCCTGCCAGGTGAGGTACACGCTCTCGTAGGGGAAAACGGCGCGGGAAAATCCACGCTGATTAAAACCTGCAGCGGGGCTATCACCCCCACCAGCGGCGAGATCATCATAGACGGCAAGAAGTTTGAAAAGCTGACTCCCAGCTTATCCCAGGAAAACGGGATTGCGGTTATCTACCAGGAATTCAATCTGGTAAACGAGCTGAGTGTTGCGGAAAATGTGTTTTTAGGTTGCCCCATTCGCAAGGGCATCATTCCGGATATGAAGAGCATGGAACGGGAGACGCAAAAAATACTCGACCGGTTCCAAATGAGCATGAACCCCAAAGAGCTGGTAGAAAAACTGAGCGTTGGGTATCAGCAAATGGTGGAGATCACCAAGGCGATTTCTAAAAACGCCAAAATTCTCATTATGGACGAGCCAACGGCGCCGCTCACTACGGCGGAAGTGGATATTTTGATGAAAATTATCACACAACTCAAAGCCGAAGGTGTGACCATCGTCTATATTTCCCACAGATTAGAAGAGATTTTCAGCATATCAGATAGAGTTTCCGTCTTGCGGGACGGGGAACTGATCAAGACCATGAACACAAAGGACACCGACCAAAACGAGCTCATACGGCTCATGGTTGGCAGAGAATTAAAGGAGACCTTTCCGCCACGTGCAAAGCCCTCTAGCGACGAGGTTGTCTTGGAGGTAAAACACCTCACTGGCAATGGCGTTAAAGATATTTCTTTTCAAGTGAAAAAAGGAGAGATTTTTGCCCTGGCAGGCATTGTGGGGGCCGGACGAACCGAAGTGGCACAGCTGCTTTTTGGCGCGGCAAAGCCCACCTCTGGGGAGATCTACTTCAAGGGAGAGCAGGTTCACGTCAAATCCCCAGCCCAGGCGGCGAGTTATGGCATCGCCCTGGTGCCGGAAGACCGGAAGCAGCAGGGAGCGCTGCTGGATCTCTCGGTGCAGGATAACATCACACTGGCCAGCATTAAAAAACTCTCTAAGTTTTCAGTGGTCAACAAGAAAAAGGAGAAGGTCATCGCACAGGAGTTCAAGGAGAGCCTGCGCATCAAGACCCCTACTCTGACCCAGGAGGTCAACAGCCTCTCCGGCGGAAATCAGCAAAAGGTAGTGCTGGCAAAATGGCTGGCCACTCAGCCAGAGCTGATCATCCTAGACGAGCCAACTCGGGGCATTGACGTAGGGGCAAAACACGAGATCTATTTGCTGATGAACCAGTTGGTAGAGAGCGGCAAGACCATCATCATGATCACATCAGAGATGGAAGAGCTCATCGGCATGGCAGACCGCATGGTAGTGCTGTGTGAGGGAGTGATGACAGCTGAGCTGACGCAAGAGGATTTTGACAAGGAAAAAATACTATATTATGCATCATCAAAGACGGGAGGAAATGAATCGTGCTAAAATCATCCGTTGTTTCATGGGTAAAAAAATACGCCGTATTTCTGGTATTCATCGTGGAGATCATTCTCTTTTCGTGCCTATCCAGTACCTTTTTTACGGTAGATAACTTCACAAACATCTTAAGACAGATTTCCTACGTGGCCATTACAGGCGTAGGACAGACGCTGGTACTGCTCACCGGGAACATCGACCTTTCGGTGGGATCGCAAATCACATTGCTCAACGTGCTGAGCGCATTTCTAATGGTCAACCTGGGAATGGACCCAGTTTGGGCCTGCCTCATCGGCCTAGTAGTAACTACAGTTTTGAGTTACGCCACCGGCTGGGTGATCACAGCTACCAAAATGCCTGCTATGATCGCCACCATCGCCACCATGTACATTCTACGTGGTATTGCCTACATCATCTCGGACGGCCAAGCGATTTTTGGTTTCCCAGAGAGCTTCCGGGTAGTGGGGCAAGGTTCCATTGCAGGAATTATCCCCGTGCCAGTTATCATCATGATCGTATGCTTAGTAATTGGCTGGTTTATCCTCAATAAGACGTATTTTGGCCGGTACTTCTTCGCCATTGGCGGCAACGAAGTGGCAGCAGAGCTCTCCGGTGTAAACGTAAACCGGATGAAGAGGATTTCCTACCTGCTCAACGGCATCTTCACCGGTATTGCCGGTATCATCATGCTATCCCGCCTGAACACAGGTTCTCCACTCACCGGTAAGGAATTTGAAATGGACGTACTCACTGGCGTGGTACTAGGTGGTGTCAGTATCTCAGGTGGACGGGCTAAGATCTCCAGCGTCATCATCGGTGTGTTGGTAATCGGTGCACTCACCAACGGCTTTGTGCTGATGAACGTGGGAGAATACCCACAGTTGGTAGTAAAAGGCCTGGTATTGATCTTAGCGGTAAGCTTTGACTGTATGTCCCGCAACAAGGCCGCAAAGGCTGCGTAAAGGATAAAATTCATAAAAAAAGGAGACAGAAAAAATGGATTATTGCAAATTTAAAGTGGCATTTGTAGGGGCCGGAAGCGTAGAGTATGCGGAAAAACTGCTGTATGATATTTTATCCGTGCCAGAGTTTCAGAGGATTGAAGTGGCGTTTACGGATATCGACCCAGTGAAATTGGAGCGCTCAGTGGCGCTGTGCCAGAGAGATATCGACGAAAACGAACTGCCCATTAAGATTGTGGCTACCACAGATAGAGCAGAGGCCATCAAGGACGCCAAATACGTGTTCAACATGGCAAAGGTAGGCGGCCTGAAGGGCTGGGAATACGACCTGATGATCCCTCTCTCCTATGGATTAGACCAATGTGTGGGCGATACCCTCTGTGCCGGCGGTATCATGTACGGCCAGCGGATGATCCCCTTGGTGCTGGACATCTGCGCAGACATGAAAAAGTACGCAAGACCGGACGCCATGTTCTTCAATGTGGCAAATCCGCTCACTATGACTACTTGGGCAGCTGCCAAATACGGCAAAGTGAATGCAGTGGGTATGTGCCACGGAGTAGGCATTGGACATCGGCAATTCGCCAGCGTATTCCATATGCCGGTAGAGGACATCTTCATCACCTGCCTGGGCATCAACCACATGGGATTTTACACAGATGTTTGGAAGCTGGATAAAGAGACCGGCGCTCATATCGATCTAATTCCCGATATGGCAGCGGCTTATGCAGCACACCCCAAGTACAGCGAGATGGAAAAAGTTCGCCGGGATATGCTGGAATGGTTTGACGCCTACAACACCGAGCAAAATGGCCACACCACAGACCTGGTGCCTTGGTATCGGACCAACCCAGATCTGCTGGAGGATTGGGTGAGCTACATTCACTGCTTTGCCGGCGAGACCAACGGATACTTTGGCATGTCCGCTCTGGAGCAGGAACTCTCCGCCAAAAACTACGAGAAGAGAATGCAGTCCCCAGGGCTGATCTTTGACGCCAACAACCGCTCTACCGAGCACGCTTCCTTCCTGATGGAGGGCTTGGAGCTGAACCGGATTTACCGTGGACACATCAACGTAGTGAACAACGGTTCCATCAAGAACATCATGGACGAGGCTATTGTGGAAGTGCCTTGCTATGCGGACATTCACGGCATTAACGTGCCTATCTATGGCGAGATGGACGATGCACAGGTAGAGGTGATCAACCGCCTAGTTACCGTAAACAAGCTGGCCACCGACGCTTCCTGCACCGGCAATGTGAAGAAGCTGTATCAGGCCATGATGCTGGATCCTCTCACTGGAGCAGCATTAGACCCGCGGCAGATTCGCCAGATGACCGACGAGCTGCTCATCGCAGAAGAGCCATGGTTGCCACAGTTCAAAGAGGGCATCGCCCAGGCAAAAGCCCGGATCGAGCAGTCCAAGAAGGACGGGACGTATTTCCCCACAGACAAGAACTACAAGGGCGCTGCTGTGCGTAAAGGCCCCTTTGCGATGTACCAAGAGTAAAAAGAGGAGGAGCGTGTCATGTTAAAAGGAAGAAAACACGACCACATCGGATTGGCTACCACCGACATCGAAAAGACAGTGAACTGGTATATTGAGGTGCTGGGCTTTGAGTTATATGGTCAGTGCATCGCACCGGACGGAACCCCCTGCAAATTCATCACCAACCACGAGATCAACTATGAGATCTTTCAACCAGTAGGCGGCGTAGATGCTGCTGTGGCAGGGAAGATAGACCACATCTCCTTTGTGTCTGACGACATTGAAAAAGACTATGCTTACTGTGTGGAGATGGGTTACCCCTGCACCACAGGAGGCATTCAGGGCATTGAGACTGCTTGGGAAAGAGGATGCCGCTACTTTAAGATCGCCTCTCCCACTGGGGAAGAGATCGAGTTCAACCAGATACTGTAGAAGGGTGGAAAATGCCTTATGAAGAGAAATGTTGTGGTAACAGGTGGAGCCAGCGGAATGGGCAATGCAGTGGCACGGAAGTTTCTGGAGTGTGGAGACCGAGTGGTACTGCTGGACGCCAACGCCCAGCGGCTGGAGCAAATCACCCCTGAGCTGAAAAAACGCTATGGAGACGACGTATGGATTGAGGCACTGGACATCTCCAGCGAAGAGGCCATTGGCCAGTTGGCAACGCGGGTCGTAGAAAAGCTGGGACCATGTGATGTGCTGGTAAACTGTGCCGGTGTGTTCCGGGGAGGACTGCTCCACATGGCAGACACAGCGGATTACACCATACAGTTTGATGTAAACGTGCGGGGCATGTTCTTCATGATGCGGGCGTTCCTACCCAGCATGATAGAGCAAGGCTCCGGGGCGATTGTCAACATCTCCTCCGTCTCGGGCATTCGCGGGGATTACAATGCGCCACTCTACTGTGCCAGCAAAGCCGCAGTGATCGGACTGACACAATCCACAGCCTTGGACTACGGGGAAAAGGGAATTCGCATCAACTGCGTCTCGCCCTCGGCTACCGAGACCCCGATGTTCTTAGACGGCACCTCAGATGCAGTGATGTCTGCATTTTTAGAGGCGCTGCCCGACCATCGACTAGGCAAACCAGAGCAGATTGCCGACGCGGTGCTGTTCTTGGCCTCGGAGGGGGCAAAGCACATCAATGGGCACAACATCCCGGTGGACGGCGGACTCACTGCCTGGAACGGACAGCCCAAGCAAAATAAGGAAGAGGGCTAAGAGCTCCATTGGTATATAGGGTGGGCAATTGACAAAGTGGAATGGGTGGGCGTTGCCTAAACGCATTCCCCGCTGGATATATATAATTAGGAAGAAAATATTCTCTTTTGAGGAAAACACTGTCATCAGCGCAAATAGAAGAGGGAGATGAGCCACCATTTTCCCTCTCCACAAGAGATATCCAAGTTCGATTCTTTTTTCTCCTTATGAGATGTGAAACCGATAAGAGAGATATTCTAGCGGGGAAACCACTCAATTCCCATATCCTCCTTTACCTAACAATCTAGCCTCTGGGTTAGAAAAATTGCTCCCCAAGCATAACTGAGAAAAAAGCCGCATCTCCTACAGTAGGAGATGTGGCTTTTTTTGTATCCAACGATTTCTATTAAGAAGCAGAAGCCTTTCAAGCAGATACATTTCAATGAGAAAACAAAATTCATATTTCACCTAGTTCAGCTTCACGAGAGCTCCTACTTAGGGTATCCGATAGCAGGGTCGGAAAGGGGGTAGCGATCCAGATCTCATGCCGTAAATAGATGTTTTCTGTTCCCGTCAGTATAACATACGCAGGAGCTATTTTCTCTATGGTGATGAGTCGAAGGGGATAAAGGAAAGCTCGCAGAGTCTCCAGAAAAATAGATGTTTTGGGCAATCTCGCCCTCCCTAAACGTACTTGGATCCAGTGTCATATTGCCCCCTCTCAGTCGACTTCGTCGGCACCTCCACCCTCTGGGGGAGCCAAGCGGACCTTTCAAACTTTCGGCTACAATAAGACGTTTCTTCTTATACCTTGCCTCGCCCCCAGCGTGACGCTGGACCCCTGTACGCTAATATATTTTCTGCTCCCCTCTAGTTTCCTGCCCACGGTAGCCGCGTCTTTTACTTCCCTCTTCCTCATTCCAGCATGATGCTGCATCCACTGCCGCTAATATGTCTTTTCATCTCTCAGTCAATTTAGCGTCCACGGGATACACTGCCACGTAGGTCGGAGAGGGGTTCTATTTTGGCATCCTCTTACTAGCTCCCGAGGATCTGAAATTCCCTTACATCTCTTTCTCCCTATACGGCAGTGGGTCCAACTCTATCCTGGCAGCGATATGCTGGGGGAGAGGGGTTTAGGTAACCCAACAATTCCTACCGAGGGACAAGCATTTCAGGTAACCTCTCACTCTCAATACAGCAATGGATCCAATACCGGGGACAATAAGTACGGCGTCATACTGGCGCCTTTTAAGAAATCAATATGAGCATGTGAAAAATACGGTTGAAGAGCCTTTTTTATCGCTAGTATATTCTATAATTAGAAGGGAATGAGGGGAAATGACGAAAAATATTCATGATATGTAATACAAGAAAATACGATCCCACAAGTCTAATTTTCTGCATTTGCTGAGGAGATACATCCATGCATCATGGCTGAAAAATGTGGAAGTGTAAGATTTAGAACTCATGGATAAAGAGTTTATCTTGAAGGACTTCAAAGAAAGGAAAGCGGATTTAGTTTAAAAATCAATACGAACGACAAAAATAGCAGAAAAGCGGAGCGAGAAGTTCCGCTTTTTCAGATGGAAATTGATACCGTGTGAAAAAACGTATGAAATGATCTGAAAGATAAGGGAAAAGGAATATGGGATTAGAGAATGATATATGGGAAAAATAATAAAACTAAAAAAAGCAGATTACAGTAATATGTCATATAAGCAATTATTTGAGTTGATGGTTTTCACGGCGACTATTTAGCACAAATAGCAAAGGGAAATGCCTTGCCCTCTTATAGAGATTTAGAGGTCATTTGCAATTACTTTAAAATGACTATTAAGAATTTCTTTGACGATTTTTTGGAAGGACCGAGGTAAGCAGACATTTCAACCAAAAAACCAAAACAAAAGTTAAGCCTTCAATATTTAGCAAGATTCCTTGCACTGATTGACCAACTGAATGGGGAAGGGATGGAAGAACTCATCCAAACAGAAGAAGAGAAACTGCATAAAAAAGCGATAGAGCATTCAAGGTAAAAAATATGATCCTCCAGCACAATTGAGTACAGATAACACGTATTAAGATGTAAAAATGCGTTAGTCGGCATTTTAGAGATATCATGGAAAATAGTACAATAGGGGTTTCGGCATAAAGGCCGGGATTCCTATGTAATATAAAAGATAATGGAGGAAGAGAAATGAAAAAAGTGTTACCCAATCTATTTGTGATGATCGGCGTGGTGGTGGGCATTGTCGTCCTCATTTTGGGGATTAGTTTACTGGCGCAAGAGACGGGAGAATTGCAGACCATGGACAACATATATGGTGCTGACTTTTACACAGATAGCTATGAAGCCACTGCAAGGGCAGCCAATAATGTGCTGGCTATGACGGATGTATTGGTAAAAGGTATGGGATATTTGCTGATTGCCTTTGGGTTATTTGATATTTGCCTGTTTGGACAAAAGGCTATGCGGAGCGTATTTGGGATACAACCACCCCATAATGAGGAGAACAAACAAGCGCAGGTTCTAGATACTGGGGAAAATGTGAAATGATTAAAAAATAAAGCTTTAGCAAAAGGAGAGGCATTACTTTGCCGCTCCTTTTGCTAATGGGATGCATCTGCATCGCAATAAAATTGCCTTTCTAGCCAGTGATCAAAATGATAGGTATTTTCAGTATCCAAATAAAAGTCTGAATACAAAAAAGTGACCAAATCCATATCATCAAAGAGATCAAATATCCATTCATCCCAGTTTTCGTCTTGGTCTACCAGGTCGCTACTCATATCATCTACCATGCTTTCGATCAAAAGTCGAGATTCCTCTACGATGAGGTATAATGTAAGTTCTTCGATGACGCTATGAGCGACTATAGAATTTCCTGTGGATGCGGTTATTCGAAGTTGTTTCACAGTATGGAGTAGAACATACAAAAAGTCATAATCGTATTTCATGAGAAATTGTGATGGTAAAATAGGGGCCATCCAAGAACCGTCCAACTCTCCCACATGGGATCCTCTGGGAAGAGAAGAAAGCTCATCTAAATCTTCTGCCAAATTATCTAGCAGGATATCGCTCCCTACGACAAAAGAAACAGCAGCGAGTGTGCCGAATGTATGCATAAGATATGGCGACCACGCTTCATGTTTTTGATATTTCCCCAAATCGAAAGAGTCATTTGCGTGTGATACCTCAATTTTCGGAAAACTATGCCAGTTTAGAGCTCTACATACCCCCTTATACTTGTCCTTTCTTATGGACTGACCAGATTCATAACGTCTCCATGTTTTAGTTCCCACGCCTGTTTTGGATGCAGCCTCTTCAATTCTCGTGGCGTCTTCGTTTAATAGATTCTGCAAGTTTAGCGCTGCTTTTAATTGATTTTGGTCCCATTGGCTTCTCCCTTTGTCATGAATAATATGACTAGTCATTATGTTATAAATAAACACGCCTGTCAAGGTGCAATACAATTTAAAAATAATGTTTTATCAATAAAGCAATTAAAGAAGGCTCTGAGTTATGAATAGATAGCTGATAAAATAGGTAGTATGGTATAATGATATAAAAACTATGATAGGAGAAGTAGTTAGTATGAATGATGTTTGGGAGAAAATAACGAAAGATGAGCTTAGACGATTGGCGGAAAAATTTCCTGATAGCATGATTGCCAAACGATACGGCGTAACGGTCCATCAAGTCAGCTATAAACGCAAGAAATTTGGCATTATAATGAAAAATCTGGCTTATCAAAAAGCACTGGCGATTACAAAACGGCATCATATAAAATCCATTTCTGCGAAGGATTGGCTGCTGGACAAAGAGAACATTGATCCTATTGCTAAAGCACTCACGCAATATGCTTTTAGAAGTGGCCCTGTTGAAGATATGCATGCTGTGGGGAAATTAACGAATGATGATATGAAATTGCTCAATCAATATATGGCAAATCGCTTGGCAGGTTTACTACAAAAGGCCTTTGACGGGGAATGGGAGCAAATCGCTGATATTTTTGATTACTATATTACACTATGCAGTGGGTGGGATAAGGCAGTGCCGGATACCACGGATTTTAGAGTTTTAAAATCGCATTCCGGCGAGGGCAGAACTACTGATGTATAGTAGAAAGCGATAAGCCAAAGGTTATCTGCCCTGGCAGGTCGAGCTGAGATGGACTTATCTCAGCCTCGGTATCGCAGAGAAGTAGCTCCCGTGGATGCGGAACTGGAGGGAACAGAAGAGATGTATTAGCG
>ERZ780195.2334-NODE-2334-length-13218-cov-3.188635_pt1 | contig 13218 bp, 19 predicted proteins | sample MGYA00511017_ERZ780195 | MGnify/ENA primary metagenome ERZ780195 (study PRJEB29588, sample SAMEA2159974) | human gut metagenome | biome: human gut; feature: human-associated habitat; material: faeces | place: Denmark | collected 2008/2010 ...
TTATCGATGAAAGGGTTGATCATGGAAAAGCGATTTTTCGGGCGTCGTTACAATACCGATACGGCAAAGGTTGTGGCTTTTAACGAATCAGAATCTTTGGGGGCTTGATTACTATTTTGAAAGTGTTTACAGGAAACGTAATGGCGAATACTTTTTCTACGCGAGCGGTAATGCAGCTACTGTTTATGCTGATTGTGAATATGGTGTGTATACATGTGGTTATGTTTTGATTCCGCTGAGGAAGAGAGATGTCGATATTGTAATAAAGTTGGTAGAAGGTACTGACCTGGATGAAAAACACGTAAAGTTTTCGGATGGTTATAATGGGTTTGATTGGAAAGATTACTGCCATGAAGTTTATCCTGATGTCGATGTAAATACCTTTTATGTGTAGGAGGCATGCAATGACTATCCAAGACAAGACAGAGGCATACTACATGGCCAAGTTCGAGGACTACATCAGGCAATGCAAGCATTTTGCCGATGATGCCGACAGGCTTGTGCCCGGTAAGCACGGGTATTGGGATACGTATTATCACCTGATATCGATTTTCGATGAATGGTTTGGCGTGGACTATTGGGGAGATGGATATGAAAGTTTTTGAACTGACCCTCGAGGAAGCATGGCTCTACATGCCCAAGTCTCTCAAAGCTTTGATAAGGTTCATGGGCATGCTGTTTGTTGCGGTTGTCATAGTCTTGTGTGCGTTGTGAATGATAATAGGCTTATGTGTCGATTAAGGGGAAATTGAATGAGTGAGATATTCGAGGACTTCAGGGTCTGGTTCTACAAAGCACCAGCGAAACGCATTATGGCTGCGATTCTGATCATTGCGTTCGGCATGTTCATTGGTTCGTTTGCGTTGTTTTATTTGTTGGATGTCTTGTGAAGATTTTATGAAAAGTTTCACTTTCCGAACATCCATAATCTCATTCATGTTAAAGTGTCAACCGTAGGATGTACCCAATAGAAAGGATCAATGAAAATGCAAAACGTTACCCGAAGCATGACGGAATACGAGATCACCGCGTATTCCGTGGGCGAGATCGACGGAGATGTGGGCTTGAACGTCGTTGCGGAATGCACCGCCCATTCCACGGCAATGAACAAGGGAGAGGCCCGTGCGGCCCTGATGAAGGCCATGGGAACGGCCGTCCCCCGAGGATGCACGGTGCTCTGGAAGCCCGTGAAGACGGCGAAGTACGCCATGCCCCTTGACAAGTTCTTGGCCGAAAGCGTCGTGATCGAGGAAAAGGAGATCTAGAATGAACGATAAAGCCGTTGAATCTCAGGAGATTGTTCTTTCAAATGTCGAGAGTGAAATTGTCGAAACCGGCATTAGGGAATACGACGTTTCCGAACTCATGGGAGGTGAGGCACTGCAGGCCGTTTGTTCGATTGACGCGGTTGATCCGGAAACGAAGGCAATCGTCTTCAACGCCGCGAACAATCCTGACTACAAGGTGAAGGATTTTGTAAATAAGACGATCAACGTCAAGGACATCTATGCGGAAATCATCGAGATAGCAAACGAAGAAACCGGAGAGATCACTAAGGTTCCGCGAATCGTGCTGATCGATGCCGACGGTTTGGCCTTTGAATGCGTCTCGGTGGGCATGTACTCGGCAATCCGCAAGCTTGTCGCGATATACGGTGCCCCCACATGGGAACCACCCCTCACGGTGACGGTCAAGCAGAAATCTGTAGGAAAAGGGTCTATGTACACCCTTCAGATGTAGCCGTTCATGAAAGCCCCTCCCTACGAAGGGGCTTTCTTAGGAGAATGCCATGTACGAAGTAAACATGCTGTCGATGGCCGACAAGGACTTGCTGAGCGAGTTCCTTTACCGTTCCATATGCCGTGTTCTGAACGTCAACGTGTCCCTTTGGGAAGGGACGGTTCCGCAGGGGGTCAGCGTTTTCGTCGCGCATCCCGAGACGGGAACGTTCGAGTACATGTTCACCAAGGACACGAAATATCCGGTAAGGCGAGACGACATTGACGAGGTTCTTCCCTTGCTGGAATCTTATGGGAACGTGCGTGCGGGTGGGCTGGTCTACTACCTGAACTCCTGCATGGTTCCGGTGGTTTCCAAGCACAGGGCTTTTCCGTATTGAGAGGAGGTGCGGAATGACGCTCACCAAGAACGGCATATGCTATGACCTGAAGGATTCCCCGTATTTCTGTTCCGTGGGATTTTACACGTTCTTCTTTTCCAGCCCTGCACATCTTAACAAATTCAAAGAAGGGTTGGAGGCCAATAGGGAGTGGCTGAACGATTCCATGACGAGGCGTTTCAAATTCAAAGTCAGCGTGAAACGGCTTGCCGACTTCAGTTTGTACAGGAAGATAGAGACGCGAGGATTCAGGGTACGCTGCGAGATGAACGGAGATGTGTACGATTGTTCCGAGAGTATAGAATTTCATGGAATGAAAATCAATTAAGAAAGCTGAACTCTGCCGTCCGAAAGTACAACAACGCCCTTCGCAGGGCTGCGAAAGCCAACCCTCTTGCGCACATCTACCTTCCACAGGAAGTCTCGTACAGGGAACTCAAGTCCTCGATAACCACCGCACGTGCATTGAATAACACGGTGAACAGGTTGAACAGGGTGACGAGGCCCAAGGCCTTGGAGCCGGTGCAGCAGCAGGACGGCTCCATCGTCACCCGCTACGAGCGCCACGAGTACGCCGTGCTGCGAAGCGTGCGGGAGAGGAAAAAGAGCATGAGGGCCAAGGCCGAGGGTGTGGTTCAGCCCACAGCGAATGCCGGAACCTTGAAGCAGGCGGCTCTTTCCAGGGACGTGCGCCCGGTGTCAACGTTGGGAGCCGGGGCGATAAGGCGTTTCATCGAGACGCAATCGCGGGAACTCAACATGAGCATCGAGGAACAGGTGCGGCGTTACTATACCAATTACATGAAGTCCCTGTGGAGCGTTTTTGGAGGGTTTCCCGAGCATGATGCCGATATCGCGCATATCGAGGAAATGATGCTGACGATGGCGAAGGACGATTGGAAGGGCCTCGTCAAGTCCATCGAGGGTTCCCCGAGCATCGAGTACATCTACGGCCCGCAGGAAAGGGAAGTCAAGATGAAGAAAATACTGGGTTACTGGATGAACGTTAGGGCCGTGTGATGGAGTACAAAGACATATGGGCTTTGACTTGGGACGGTGGATTATGGGATGGAAGCGAGGTTTGCAATGTGCCGACGTATGCGGCTGACTTCGAAACCACGGCAGACCCGGACGACTGCAGGGTATGGGCATGGGCTGCAAGCGAGGTCGGAGACGCCGAGAACGTGAGTTTCGGAAACGACATCGAATCGTTCGTTTCGTGGTGCAGGGCGGTGGAGGGTTCGAGGGTGTATTTCCATAACCTCAAGTTCGACGGAAAGTTCGTGCTGCACCACCTTCTGTCCAACGGGTGGACGTGGGTTGCAGGAAAGGACGATGTCAGACACAAGACGTTCACCACCCTTATAAGCGACATGGGTCAGTTCTACAGCATAAAGCTTTATTTCACCCCTGTTGCTGCAGTTGAGTTCCTGGATTCCCTCAAGGTGATACCTCTGCCGGTCGCCGCGATTCCAAAGGCGTTCGACCTGTCCATAGATAAGTTGGAGATAGACTATCTGGAAGCCCGGGAACCGGGACACGTGCTGAGCGACGAGGAAAGGGCATACGTCGCCAACGATGTCAAGATAGTGTCTTTGGCCTTGCAGGAAATGTACGAAAGCGACATGAAGCGCATAACCGCAGGTTCGAACGCGTTCCACCATTACGTGAAGTCGATAGGCGGGAAGAAGCGGTTCCGGGACTGGTACCCCGAGCCTGACTACGACCTCGATCTGAGGAAGGGAGGGTGCTACAAGGGAGGGTTCGTGATGGCGAATCCGGACTTTGCAGGGAAGATAGTGGGTCCCGGCCTGTCGTTCGACGTCAATTCCCTGTACCCTTCCGTGATGGCTTCGGTGCATGGCGAAGTGCTTCCCTATGGGGAGCCTGAAGCCTATGAGGGTTCTTACGTGGACGACCCCGAGATGCCCCTGCACATACAGTTTCTGGAAGCCGACTTCACCGTGAAGCCTGACCACATCCCTTGCATGCAACTCAAGGGGAACAGGCTTTTCGGAGAGACGGAGTACATAAGGGATTCGGGCGGGTTGCAGCCTCTGTGCCTGACGTCCGTGGACTTGGAAATGCTTTTCGAGCAGTACGACGTGCATGACGTGCGCTACGTGCGGGGCTACAAGTTCAAGGGTTCCACGTTGCTTTTCAAGGACTACGTGAGGGAGTGGACGGAGGTCAAGCAGAGGGCGACGCTAGAGGGGAACGCTGGAATGAGAACCATTGCGAAGCTTCAACTCAACTCCCTTTACGGGAAGATGGCGACCAATCCGGTCAAGCAGTCCCGCATGCCGTATCTGGACGACGGGGTGGTGAAGTACGCGCTCCTGGACGAGGAACGCAAAGAGGCCGTCTACCTTCCCGTCGGGGCATTCATAACCGCATATGCCCGTGCGTTCACCGTGAGGGCGGCGCAGGCGAACAAACGTAGATGGCTGTACTCCGACACGGATTCCAACTACTTCCTGGGCACAGAAATGCCAGAGGGAATGGAAGTGGACGACGTGGAACTTGGAAAATGGGCTTTGGAACACCGCTTCGACAGGTTCAAGGCGCTGCGCGCCAAGTCCTACTGCTTCGAGGAAGGCGGGGAACTCGTCGTGCATTGCGCCGGGATGCCGTCGCGTTGCCATTCCGGCGTCACGATGGAGAATTTCGCGTTCGGCAGGCAGTTTGCGGGAAAGTTGCGCCCAAGGGACGTGAAAGGTGGTACAATTCTGGTAGAGGACGTTTTCACGATTCACGAATAGGAGGACGGAAAATGGCAAGCAGGTACGAGCCGGCCCTGCGCGAACTGGCGATGGAGCCGGACGAGGAACGCCGCCTCGAAATGGCGGCCGAGATAGACCGCGACGCCGCGGATTTGGACGAGAGGTGGGACAACCGCGACGAATATGCGGGCCTCGAGGCCGAGCGCGACCGTCTGGCGGCGGAGCGCGACGACGCGATTGCCGACCGTGATGCCTGGAAGGGGCGCTACGCGGACAGGTTCTTCGATTTCGGCGAGGGAATCACCGACCGCCAGGACATCATCGACCGCCACGCGGCGGACATTCGGAAGGAATCCCGCCCGCGGGGCTTCGCGGCGCTGTGGGACGACAGAATCAACTAAAGGAGGATGCACATGCCTACCAAGACAAGCACCGTGCCGGCGAAAACGAAGATCGACCCGGTGGCGGTGACCACCGCGCTGATGGAGGAAACCCCGGAACTGGCGGAGCCGCTTCTTGCACGTGGAGTGATCGAGAAGGCCGGTGACGGAACCATCAGCATTTCGGGAACCACCGAGACAATCCACAAGATCGGGGACTACATCCTCAACTACACGCCTGCTGCGAACGCGTACCTGGACGCGCTCGTGAACCGAATCGGCTTCGTTGTCATCTCGTCCAAGATGTACACGAATCCCTGGGCGGCGTTCAAGAAGGGACGCCTCGAGTTCGGCGAGACGGTGGAGGAGATATTCGTGAACCTGGCGCGCCCGTACCAGTTCAGCCCTTCCAAGGCCGAACAGGACGTGTTCAAGCGCACCATCCCCGACGTGCGCGCGGCGTTCCACACGATGAACTTCCAGAAGTACTACCCCATCACCATCACCGACGACCAGCTTCGCCAGGCGTTCCTCTCCTGGCAGGGAATCACCGACCTCATCTCGGGCATCGTGGAAAGCGTTTACACCTCGGCCCAGACGGACGAGTACCTGGTGATGAAGTACATGCTGGCGCGTGCCATTCTCAACGGGTACGTCCAGTCGGTGCCCATTCCGAAGGCAACCAAGGAGAACGCCGTGGACGTGGCCACGGCGTTCCGCCAGACGGCGCGCCTGCTCGAGTTCCAGAGCAACAAGTACACCATGTCCGGCGTGACCACGCACACGAACATCGAAGACCAGTACATCGTCGTCACCGCATCGTTCGAGGCCGTCATGGGCTTGAACGTCCTGTCCGTGGCGTACAACCTCGAATACGCGGACTTCATTGGCCACGTGATCTCGGTGGATTCCTTCGTGGACATGGATTGGGCGCGTCTGCGCGACCTCTTCACCGACGAGAACGGGATGGTTGACCCGTCGTTTGCCGAATGGACGCAAGACGAGGTGACGGTGCTTCAGGGGGTGCCTGCCATCACCACGTCCCGGGACTTCTGGCAGGTGTGGGACAACTTCGAGAAGGTGACGGAGAACTACAACGGCAAGGGCCTGTACTGGAACTACAACTACCACGTGTGGAAGACGTTCTCCATCAGCCCGTTCAGCCAGGCCGTCGCGTTTTCCGACGTGGAATCGTCCATCACCGCCGTCACGGTTTCGCCCACGGCTGCGACCCTTCCCAAGGGAGCAGACCTGGCCATCAAGGCGACCGTGACGGGAACCGGCGTGATCAACAAGGGCGTTCGGTGGACGCTTGAAGGAAACGACTCCACGGGTTCCTACGTCTCCGACGCCGGAAAGGTTCACGTCGCCAAGGACGAGACGGCCACGAAGCTGACCGTCACGGCAACGAGCATTGCGGAAGACAAGAAGTCGGCTTTCGCGGCCATCACCGTGTCCGACTAGTCAGAAAGCGAGGACTGTTTTTTCAGTCCTCGCATCCGGGAGGTCTTCATGCCGTTTCAACCGTCAACCAACGTCTACATAGGCACTGTTCCCTTCGACCCGTCGTACAGGCATGTGCGGCACTTCTCCGACAGGGAAGCCCAACAGCAGTATTTCGCCGCCCTCTGCCCCATGTCGCTAAGGAGAGAGGACTACACATACCAGCGGGTCGACGATTCCATAGTGGTGCCGTTCAATGCCGAGACCTTGTACGGGTACAATTACTGCATGTTCAAGAACGAGAACTACGGTGACAGGTGGTTCTACTCCTTCATAACGGACGTGGAATACGTCAATCCCAACTCGTCAAGGCTGCACCTTTCCCTTGACATCATGCAGACGTGGTTTCCGGACTGCACCGTGAAAGCGTGCATGGTGGACAGGGAGCATGTGAACGACGATTCCATAGGAAGGAATCTGAGGGACGAGGGCATAAACCCGGGAATGCTCAAGCAGCAGAGCCTAGACATACTGGATGAGGGTAGCTGGGTCACCGTGGTTTCATGCGTGGTGGAACCGACTTCCAGCGGATACGTGAACAACAAGGGAGATTTGTACGGGTTGCTCAATTCCGGGTCTTCCCGTTCCGTGTTCGCGAACATGTCAGGACATGACGCGCTGGTTGACTTCCAATCGTTCATGCTGGCGCTGTCGAACAACGGGCAGCAGGACGCCGTGGCCGATGCGTGGATGGTTCCGTCCTGGATGGTTTCATGGGGAGGGGTGTTCCGCCTGTACGACAAGGACGACGGGTTCGGGTTCTGGCTCAAGAACAGGGTCGATTCCACGGCTGCCGTCCGGGAACACTCGTTCACGGTGCCGTTCGACGACTGCGACGGGTACGTTCCCAAGAACAACAAGCTTTTCACCTACCCGTTCTCCAAGCTGGTGGCAACCACCTCGATTTCGCAACAGGAGTATTCGCTGGAATACTTTTCCTCCGTGAAGGGGCTTGGAAGGGGTTCTGTCGCCACCCTGAATTTCAGCGAGGTGTCGGCATGGGAACCGGACACGTCGCCGTTCCTGTATCCGATGGACTATAACGGGATGGGCGGAGAGGGACAGGATTTGAGCATATCCCTCCCGTCATGGCCTACCGTCACATGGGTTTACCAGACGTTCGCCAACATGTACTCCGGCGGTTACGGGGAGAAGCTGAGCGCATCCATTGCGAACAGCCGGAACTCGTTTTCCACGAACTTGGAGACGAACGCCAATTCGGTGATGGCCTCGATAGCCCAGGGAGCCGTAGGCGGGGCAATGAGCGGAGCGCTCGTAGGAGGCGGATGGGGTGCTGCCCTCGGTGCGGGCGTCGGGGCCATGGGTTCTGCCATAGGCGGCGTGGCGAGTTCGGCCAATGCCCTGGCGAATTCGGAAACCGCATGGGAGAACCAGTACAGGAACGCCAAGGCAGGTCTGGCACAGGCTTCGTTGTCGCCGAACACCCTCAAGGGAACCATTTCGTCCTCTGCGCAGTCCTTGAACTCGGGAATGTACCAGACTTGGTTTCGGGTGTACAGGCCGCGCGCCGAGATAGCAAGGGTCATAGACGACTACTTTTCCATGTACGGCTACAGCGTTGGTGAAATCAAGGTTCCCAACGTCGTTGGCCGCAGGTCTTGGAACTACGTGAAGACGAACGGGGCATCCGTGGTAGGCAAGGTTCCAGCCGGAACGCTGGCGCAGATAAACCGCCTGTTCGATCGAGGCATCACCTTCTGGCACGTGAACGACGTGGGCAACTACGCGCTTGACAATTCGATAGTCTGATGGAGGACATGCAATGCTTACCCCTGGAATGTACGAGGGATTCAGGCTTCCCGACGGCAGGGTGCCGAAGAAAGTCGCTGGAAACGCCGTCCAGCGTGAGAACGACTGGCTCAACGACGAGACGTATTTGTCCTACATGTGGCGTCTGTACGACCTGGCCGTTTCCGTGTTCGAGTGGAAGAACCTCCCGAAGGGCGTAAACGAGAGGATGGTGGAGAGGTGGCTTTTGGCGAACGGCATGTGCCTGTTCGTGTACGACGAGGCCATCAAGGAAGACCCCGAACAGCGCTCGCCAGACGGCTATGCCATGCTGAGAATGGTCATGGCTGGCCCCTTCGACATCTACAACGTTCCCAAGGAGCGCTGGGCGTACACGGTAGACCCCAACCATGCCACGATGAAGTTCGACATAACCAATTCGGTGATCTGCTTCAACGACAACATAGGCACCCCCACGTTCCTTCAACTCGACCTGTATGCCAAGATGCTGTGGCAGTGCGAGCGCAGCGTGTACACCAACATAGCCCAGCAGAAGACGCCTCGCATCGTGAAGTGCAGCGAGAAGCAACGCCTGTCCCTGCAGAACCTTTTCGCGCAGGTGGACGGGTTCATGCCCGTGTGCTGGGCAGACAAGGACTTGGACTTGACCGGCGTGGATGTGCTGGACACCGTTTCGCCCTACGTGGCCGACAAGATACAGGTGGTCAAGCACCAGGTCTGGAACGAGGCGCTGACGTACCTGGGAATAGAGAACACGAACACGGACAAGAAGGAACGCATGGTGTCCCCCGAGGTCATGGGCAACATGGGCGATGTGGAGGCCCAGAGGTTCACGCGCCTGAACAGCAGGAAACAGTTCTGCAAGGAAGTGAACGAGATGTTCGGGCTGGACATCGACGTTGAGTTCCGAAGGGGCATGTACATCAGGACGGACAAGGAGGGTACGCTGCCCGTCGCAGGAATGGAGAGCGGAACGGTTGACAAGGGAGGGAACACAGGGTATGGTGGAGGCAATCTCTGGCAGGCGCTCAAGGCGGCATTGAAGGGTGGAAGATGAGCAGGTACACGACACAGCTAAGGTGGGTGGTGGAACAGGCCCTTGACGATATCGGCGCTCCGCACGAGGAATCCATGTGGGAGCGCGTGTATTCGGAAGTGGGACTTGCAGACTATCCGATATTCGAAGAAGCCCACAGAAAGATTCTGAACGACAAGATCATACGGCACTACTACACGCGCGAGATAGGCGCCGAGACGGTTGCGAGATGGCGCATGTTCGTGAGAGACGCCATGCATCTGATCATGCCGTATTACAATCAGCTGTACGAATCCGAATTGCTTGCGCTTGGAATGGAGCCTTTGGGCGACCGCAACCTGTCCCACGTAGAACATGCATGGGGAACGGCTGAGAACATGGGCTCGGGAACCACGGAATCGTCCACCGACACGCAGAACGTCTACCAGGACACGCCATCAAGCCAGATGATACCGGAGCAGGTGAAGAGCCTGGAATACGCCACGAACGCGACGTTCGACACGGAAACGGCCAGCGGCAAGGCGTCCAACGAAAGCACGGGAAGCTACGACAACATGGTTCAGAGGGACGAGACGGGATATTCCCGCCCGCAGTCGGAACTTCTGAAGCTGTACCGCGAAACGTTCCTAAACATCGACAACGACGTGGTGCATGACCGTGAACTGGCCCAATGCTTCATGACAATATGGTGAAAGGAGGGAACATGGCGACGGACGTAAGGATACCGCCTTTGAGGTTCTTCACGCAAAGGGTGCTTCCTGCGGTGTACACCGACGAACTGTCGTACTACGAAGTCCTGGCGAAGGTCGTCGACAAGCTGAACGAACTCATAGACGTGGTTGGCGACAGCGCCACCATCGAGCAGATTCAGCAGGTCATAAAGGACATAGAGAAGGAACTGTCGGCGTTGTACGTGTACGTTGACAAGGAAGTGCAGGGAGCCAAGGACTATTCGGACGGCCAGAACGATATCCTGGAAAAGTACCTCGAATCGCTGATAGTGAATGCGACCGTGGGAAAGGTGTTGGTGCAGTCCCAGACAGGGGGCGGAATATGCCCGCTGCAGGAGGAACTGGACAGACAATACGACTTCTTGAGGTATTATGCCTACAATGCGGGCAAGATGGATTCGTTCGAGAAGACCGCGCAGGAAATCGACGGCTACGATGCTACGGCATACACCGACGATCTGTACAACGCCGTTCTTCTGAACGGCAACAGCGACCTGCCTGTGCAGGATGGAAACTAAGGAGAGTGTCGACATGAGCGCTACCAACACAACGTCGTTCTTGCAGCTGCCGCTATTCGATGCGACGGACAAGCCAACATGGCTTGGGGACTTCAACGGCGCAATGTCCAAGATCGACACGGGCGTTGCGTCCAACAACAACAAAATAGCGGAACAGACGGGACAGATCGCTGCCGTTCAGAAAATGGCGGAGAAAGCAACTGTTGCGGCCAACACGGCGAGTTCCGTAGCTGAAAGCGCCACGCGAGATGCAGCAGCCGCGGCATCCGCAGCATCGAACGCCCAGATAGACGCAACTCAGGCGCTTTCAAAGGCAAATTCGTTGGAAAACCGGTTCGAACTGGTGAAGTTCGGGCAGGTAACACAGACGCTGATGACGCCATCCAGTGGGTTGACTATTCAGAATTCAGTGATCAATTACGCCCTCAATCAGGACGGGACATACGGCAAGGTATACGGGCGCATACAGGTGACCACGCAGACCGGCAACAGCGGGCAGCGCGTGACGTTGAAAGCGGGAAGCATACCGTTCAAGAAACCGTCTTCGACCGTGAAGGTGACGTTCATAGGCATCACGTCATGCGCGCGTGTTGGGACGAACGACATAGAACGCATAAACATTGCTGACATGTGGCTGGAGCCCGACGGTTCGTGTAGCTTCTCTTCCATGTCCACACCGTGGACTGATGAAGAAGTCAAAATAGACATACTTGCCATTCCTATCTATTTTAAGGACTTCGGAGACATGGGGGTGGAGGAACTGACTTCATTGATGAACGTACCGGAAGAGAAGTTTCTCGAGGCTGTTAGAAGAGTGTAATGGCCATGGCGGAAGTCCCAGACAGAGGAAACCCCAATTTCTTCACGCTTTTCAACGGAAGCCACGTGGCGCAGCTGGCAGGGTCGTCTTCCACCTCGAACGTCTTCATGCTCACTTCCATGAACACCGTGCAGTTCCTCGGGGACTGCACGGCGGGAGCGGACGGCAGGATGTGGGTTCTTCCGGAGGAATGCAGGCCGAAGAATCCCGTCCGCTTCATGTGCCCTATCGAGCCTATGAGCGACGTGCCCGGTGCGTCCTACGAGGTCGTGGTGGACGTGACGGCGGAAAGCAAGGCGGTGGAGGTCGTCACGGGAATCTCGACGGGGACTTCCAAGGCGTTGACGGAGGCCACGCTGGCCACGGAAACGGCTAATGCTGTCGCAACAGCCACATTGTCCACGGAAACGGCTAATGCTGTCGCAGGAGTGAAACTGCCCCCCAAGTCTGTACCGAACCTGGTTTCCAGCCCGTCTACCATGACGGGAGCCGGGCTGACTGTCGGACAGTACGACGGACTGGTTGGAACGCCCGCCCTTTCGTCGGCGACGATGACGGAAACTACGGCAAAGGTGCTGTCCAAAGCCTCCCTGCAAACCACTACGGCAGAGGTGCTGTCCAAAGGCTCGCTGCAAACGGAGGAAGGGGACTTCCTGGTTTCTGCAACGGCGGTGTCCGGAAGCATGGAGGTTGCAGGCATGCCGAACGTGAAGAAGTCGGTCATAAAGGTTCCCGACACGCCGGGTTCGACGTTCGCCGTCGTGACGGTGATGCCTGACGGGACGATATCCGGAGAGCCGGGAGTTCTGCACTACACCAACGGGCACATGTTCAGCATATCGGACAACTGGTATTTGGAGGGATAGAATGGAATTCGTGGAAGAACCGCAGTTATGGGCAATGGGAATGGCGTGCGTCTTCATGTTGTTGGACATCTTGTCGGGCTTCGTCGGAGCGTTGAGGAACCAGAGCCTGAATTCAACCAAGATGCGGGATGGCATTTTCAACAAGAGCGCGCTTCTTATCGTGATGTTCGTTGCGTTGCTGGTTGAGTTCACCATGAAGAACGTGCCCGCTCTGGGATTCTCCGCCCCCATATTGCTTCCCATATGTGTCATAATCATACTGATGGAGTTGACAAGCATCACGGAGAACGTGACGAAGATAAGCCCGGCGCTTGCTGGCAGCAGGCTTTTGAAGTTCTTCGATTCGGAAAAGGAGGAATGAGGCATGGAAAGACCGAACGACCTGCCAAACCCGGAAAACTCGGTTTCTTTCGAAGACGTTGCGGAAGTGGAGGTGATCGACCATGGGGACGCATAACGACGTGCTGCGCATCGCTGCCGGAGAGATAGGGTACTATGCTCCGGACGACCCGCAGCCGGGAAGCAAGTACGGACGATGGATGGCCGACGTGACGGGCGAATCCTGGCTTGCAGGCCCGTCCACCGAGGTGTGGTGGTGCATGATCTTCGTGTCCTGGGTGTTCGCGCAGGCCGGAGTGAACTTCCCGGGCGCGCCGTCGTACAACACGGATTCGACCCTGGCAGCCGCACGCAAGGTCGGGCGCGTCACCGACGCGGGGCACGCAGGCCCGGGAGACATCGTGGTGTTCGAC
>ERZ780195.2341-NODE-2341-length-13172-cov-3.686895_pt1 | contig 13172 bp, 7 predicted proteins | sample MGYA00511017_ERZ780195 | MGnify/ENA primary metagenome ERZ780195 (study PRJEB29588, sample SAMEA2159974) | human gut metagenome | biome: human gut; feature: human-associated habitat; material: faeces | place: Denmark | collected 2008/2010 ...
CACCGTAAGAACCTTTGTATCAGATCCACCGCCTGTCTTTAAAAACGGCATATCCGACAGCTTTCCGGTATAAAGGCTTCCATCCGCGCTCCCCATACATCGAATGGTCAGATAAAGCTTTAATGCCTGCAGATAGCCATCCGTGATCCGCTGAAATTCCAAACTCTCCTCCAGTTTTCCTTTCTCCGAAATGTTGTTTTTCCCGGAAAGCTGATCCATAGTCGATCTCGCCCCGATATAATTTACTCCTGAAAACGATGCTGCGATCGTGGACACCGCCAGAAGCAGGGTAAGGACTATCGAAATCATCTTTTTACCATTTGTTTTCCCATGTTGTTTTTTCTTTTGTTCATTTCCCTCATTATTCCTGCTCTTCATATCCCTACATTCCTTTCTGTCTGAAAGACTGTAAACCGTCTATCCTTCCAGCTTATACCCCACACCCCACACAACCTTCAGATAACGAGGCTCCTTCGGATCGATCTCAATCTTCTCACGGATATGACGAATATGTACTGCCACTGTATTTTCTGCAGCATAGCCGTCCTCGTTCCAGATGCTCTCGTAGATCTGTTCAATCGAAAATACCTTGCCTGGATTTTTTACCAGCAGCAGGAGAATGTTGTATTCGATCGGGGTCAGTTTGACTGGTTCGCCCTCGACGCTGACTTCTTTTAAATCGTCGTTGACGAGAAGACCCCCGACCTGATACACATTTTCTCCGTCGTCCGCCGGAAGATTTCCAAGTTTCGTGTAGCGCCGCAGCTGAGATTTCACCCTCGCCACCAGCTCGAGCGGATTGAACGGCTTCGTCACGTAATCATCCGCGCCGATGTTCAGTCCCAGAATTTTGTCCACATCCTCTGATTTTGCGGACAGAATAATGATCGGAATACTGCTCTTTTCCCTGATTTTCAGCGTCGCACGGATGCCGTCCAGTTTCGGCATCATGACGTCGATAATCAGCAGCTGAATCTCCTCCCTCTCGAGCATCTGGATGGCCTGCATGCCGTCATATGCTTTCAGCACATGATAGCCCTCCTGGGTCAGATAAATCTCAATGGCGTCTACAATCTCTCTATCATCATCACATACTAAAATGTTGTACATTTCTTCTTTCTCCACCTTTCATTTTTTCTTTTCCGGCACTTTTTTTCCGCGCCGGACCTCCCACATGATTCAAAGATGATTGTACCGCAAATTCCCTCAAGTTGCCAGATGTCTTTTGTTTTCATCCTTACTGTACCAAAGGAATCTTTAGGTCCGCAAAGGAAAATCTTAAGTTTCTATAAAGTTTTGTCTGTGAATTCAGAGCTCAAACATTTTTTAGACAATTGCAATTATTTTCTTAGCACATCCTGCTTGCCGTCTATGCGGATCTCAATAATTTAAAGATCATCAACGACCGATACGGGCATGAAGAAAGGGACTTCTCCATCCGCCTTGTCGGACAGTTTCTGCAGGATTCCATCGGCAAACGCGGTGTCTGCGGACGCATCGGCGGCGATGAATTCGCATATCTTGTTCCGTGTTCCGACGAAACAATGTCCAGGGATCTGTACCGGACGCTGCACTCCGCATTCGACATTTTTAATAGAACGAACGAAAAAGCATATAATATTACCGTTTCCACCGGCTTTTATCTGCTTCCGAAAGACATGGATTCCACACTTCCGGAGATGCTCGCGCATGCGGATGCAATGCTTTACGAGGAGAAACAGAAACGAGATAAGAATGTTGCGAAAATTTTACCAAAATAGGAATTGATTTTTTTCTGGAAAGCAGTTAGAATACTTGAGGGATGATTTTTGAATCCCGTATTTCAAGCGAAACAGACCGGCAAAAACGGCTGTTTGATCAAAAAATTTCTAAAAAAAGGCAGGTGAACAGAATGGATAGTTGTGATTCTCATGGGCGAAGTACCAGCATAGGACGGGAACCGGAAAATATGCAGGATGACGGCCATCCTTCTGTCCTGCTTTAATCTTAAATATTTTCCCTTCTTATCCTATGAAAACCCGAAGTAAGACACATGATCCAAACCAGTTTTGAAACGTAATTCTCTGGTTCTTTTTTCGTGTGCTTTTACTGCCCTGTGAGGGTTCCAACATGCTTTTTCGCACCGACAGCACGCATGTTTTTTTCTGCTGTCAAAAAAAAGAATGGAGGATAACGAAAAAATGGAAAAACGAGTACAGGATTATACCCAGGAGATCCTGGATACAATCCGCAGTAACTCTTCTCCGGCTGTCATGGGCAGCCGCCTGGAAGATTACCACGAAAATGACCTGGCAGATGTTCTGCCGCTTTTAACGGTTCCGGAGCGATGCAAACTGTACCGCATTCTGGACACGGACATGCTGTCCGATATTTTTGAGTATGCTGAATCCGACAACGTAGCCGAGTACCTCGAAGAGATGGATGTCAAAAAAGCCGCTTCCATCCTCTCCAAAATGGAGACCGATGCACTGGCCGAGGTTCTGCAGAAACTCGACAAAGCAAAGAAAAAACTTCTGATCGAACTGCTCGATCCGGAAGTACGCCACGATATTGAGATGATCGCCTCCTTCGATGAAGATGAAATCGGTAGCCGCATGACGACAAACTGCATCATCATCCGCGAGGATCTGAATGTCAAACAGGCGATGAGCAGCCTGATCGATCAGGCCGCAAAGAACGACAACATCTCTACCATCTTTGTTGTCAATGCGCAGCAGAAATTTTACGGAGCGATCGATCTGAAAAACCTGATCATCGCAAGACGCGACGAGACGCTCGAGGATCTGACCGTAACTTCTTACCCGTACGTATATGCAGAGGAGCCGATCAACGAGTGTATCGAAGAACTGAAGGATTATTCCGAGGATTCTATTCCGGTCCTCGACAATGACAACCGCCTGCTCGGTGTCATCACATCATCAAACATCATCGACCTGGTTGATGATGAGATGGGTGAGGACTACGCGATGTTCGCAGGTCTGACCGCAGAGGAGGATTTAAAAGAGCCGTTAAAAGACAGTATGAAAAAACGTCTTCCATGGCTGATCATCCTGCTCGGTCTTGGCATGCTGGTTTCTTCTGTAGTCGGTATTTTCGAACAGGTTGTCACAACCCTTCCGATCATCATGACCTTCCAGTCCCTGATCCTTGACATGGCCGGAAACGTTGGTACCCAGTCCCTGGCTGTTACCATCCGTGTCCTGATGGATGAGTCCCTGACCGGAAAACAGAAATTACAGCTTGTTTTCAAGGAAATGCGCATCGGTTTCTGCAATGGTCTTCTGCTTGGTGTTCTGTCCTTTGCTGTCATCGGACTTTTCATCTTCTTATTCAAGGGAAAGACCATGATGTTCGCATTTTCCGTTTCCGCCTGCATTGGCATCGCACTGCTGCTGGCAATGCTGATTTCCAGTGCCGTCGGCACCTGCATTCCGCTGTTCTTCAAAAAGATCCACATCGATCCGGCGGTTGCTTCCGGTCCGCTCATCACGACGGTCAACGACCTTGTCGCTGTCGTTACATTCTATGGCCTGAGCTGGCTGTTCCTGATCGAGATGCTGCATCTCGCAGGCTGATCTTTTGATACGACTGAAAAATTTTTAAGAGGCAGATATCAACTTTTTCTGGTTTCGGAAAAAGCTGATATTTGCCTCTTATCTTTTCTCTTCCCTTCTTTACATTCCAAACAGAAACCGATATAATAGCAGGTAACGGTGCTTTTATGCTTTGACGTTTCACAGTGCCGCAAATATTTTGAAATGAGGGTTTTTGAAAACATGATTGTCAATCTCATCACCACAGTCTACAACTTTCTCTGGGGCGATCTTTTTACGATTCCGCTCCCGGGCGGCGGCAGTCTCGGAATCTCCCTTTTGATTCTTCTGCTGATCCCAACCGGCATCTATTTTACGATCCGGACACGTTTTCTTCCTATCCGTCTGTTCCCGGACATGATCCGTGCCCTGTCGGAAAAGAAAAATGAGAAAAGCAGCCTTTCTTCTTTTCAGACACTGATCGTTTCCACCGCAACGCGTGTCGGTATGGGAAATCTGGTCGGCGTTGTCGCTGCAGTCTCCGCCGGAGGCGCAGGTGCTGTGTTCTGGATGTGGGTGACAGCTATCATCGGCTCGTCTACCGCGTTTATCGAAGCTACGCTCGCACAGCTTCACAAAGAAAAAGATCCTCTGTACGGCGGCTACCGCGGCGGTCCTGCCTACTACATTCACGATCTGGTTGAAGACCACCTCAAGAAGAAAAAACGATACGTTCTACCGGCTGTTCTGTTTGCCATTGCCGGTCTGATCTGCTGGTGCGGTATCAGTCAGGTAATCAGCAACTCCGTGGCTTCTTCTTTTAAAAATGCATTTTCCATTCCGCCGCTTTATACCAGTATCATGCTGGTAATTCTTTCTGCGATCATCGTACTGCGGAAAAATGCAACCGTAAAGGTACTGGATTTTGTAGTTCCTGTCATGGCAGTCTGCTATTTCTTTATCACACTGTTTATCATCGCAGTCAACCTCCGTCAGATTCCTTCTGTGTTTGCACGCATTTTTGAGGAAGCCTTCGGACTTCGTCAGATGGCAGCCGGCGGTTTTGGTGCTGTTCTGATGAACGGTGTAAAGCGTGGTCTGTTTTCGAATGAAGCCGGTTCCGGCTCCGCTCCATGCGCCGCTGCTGCCGCAGAATGTGACCGTCCGGCCAAAGCAGGCCTTGTACAGGCGCTCGGCGTTTTTGTTGACACAATCGTCATCTGCAGCTGCACCGCAATGATTATGCTGCTTGCACCAAAGGATCTGATTAATGGCCTTTCCGGCATGGATCTCTTGCAGACCGCCATGCAGTATCATCTGGGAAAATTCGGTGTGATTTTTATCGCACTTACGCTGTTTTTGTTCAGCTTTTCCACGTTCCTCGGCATTTTGTTCTATGCAAGAAGCAACGTTGCCTACCTGTTCGGTGACAAGTGGTGTTTCCAGACCGCTTACAAGGTTCTTGCACTTGTAATGCTGTTTATCGGCGGTATTGCCGCATACACTTTTGTGTGGGATCTTGGTGATGTCGGCATCGGGCTGATGACAATTTTCAACATTATTGCACTGTATCCACTTGCAGGTGAGGCGCTTTCCGAGTTAAAATCATATGAGGAGTCGAAGAAATTGTAAATCCTGTGGATTGCTGTTTCGGACCGAAAAAGGGGTTTTAGAAAAAGGAGGTTTTTACACATGATCATTGAACCATCAAACTACACGTATGAGACAATGCCGGACTACACAGACGCGGTAGACGGCGCCGTGGAAATTCCGGTGACCGGAGAGGAAATGGAGATCCGCTATGCGCATGAAGTTGTCTACGACGAGGCGCACAATCTTCATCTGGAAATTTTCACACCATTCCAGATGGCGCACCCGGAGCGCACCTGGCCGTGCATCACATTTATTCAGGGATCCGCCTGGATGAAACAGTATGTCTACCAGAAGGTCGGCATGATCGCCCGTCTGGCGCAGCGCGGCTACGTTGTTGCAATCGTCGAATACCGTCACAGCGGAATCGCACATTTCCCAGCGCAGATCATCGACGCAAAAAATGCGGTACGTTTTCTGCGTGCGCATGCGGAGGAATACAAGCTGAATCCATCGCAGATGTTCCTGATGGGAGATTCTTCCGGCGGACAGGTTTCTTCCGTTGCCGGCATGACCGCAAAGAGCGGAAAACTTGACGAGCCGATCAATGAGGAAAGCTGCGAGGTATGCGGTATTATCGATCTGTACGGAGCTGTTGATGTGACACTGCCGTACGGCTATCCGATAACGCTGAACCATCAGAAACCAGACAGCCCGGAGGGCATGCTGATGGGCTATGACATTACCGAGCATCTTGAGGAGGCTAAGGCAGCCTGCTCCAAAACATACGTGAACGAGGATTTCCCGCCGATGCTGATCGCACACGGCACCAAGGACACGATGGTGTTCTGCCAGCAGAGTGTCGATCTCTACCACGCATTAAAGGATGCCGGAAAAGATGTACAGCTGTATCTTCTTCGCGGCGCAGACCACGGCGGTGCCGCATTCTGGACCGAGGAAATGATTACCGTTTACGATAACTTCTTCAAAAAATGTTTGGGTGAATAACATGAGAATTGCTTACTGCGAAGATGAACCGGCGCAGCGTTCCCGGATGGAACTGCTGCTCCGCACCTTTGCGGAGCGAAAAAGGCTTCCTCTGACCGTGGAAGCCTTTTCAGACTCCGCCGCTTTTCTGTTCCAGTATCCCGGCTCGTATCCGTTTGATCTCATCTTTCTCGATATTGATCTCGGCGGAATGGACGGCATGGCGCTGGCGCGGAAAATCCGTGAGACGGACAGTGAGGTGCCGATTCTCTTTCTGACGAATCATAAAGAATATGTTTTCGAAGGATATGAGGTGCAGGCGTTCCGGTATCTCTTAAAGCCGGTGACAGAGGATACACTGTTTCCGCTGCTCGAGGAGCTGCAGGCGATGCGCGGACAGGAAAAGCCGCATCTGCTGCTTTCACTTGGCGGGGAGACGCAGAAGCTGTTTCTCTCCGACCTGCTTTTTGTGGAATCCGATAATCATTATCTGACGCTGCATACAGCCGCCGGAATGGAAACTTTTAAGAAAAATCTGTCGGAGTTCCGCGAAGAACTTTCTGCCGCATGGCAGGCTTCTGGTGAGACGGGGGAATGTTTTGCGGCCGCACACCGGAGTTATCTTGTGAATCTCGCTCATGTGGAGCGGATCACGCGGACGGAATGTCTCTTGTCGGACGGAACAAAAATTCCGGTCAGCCGCGGATGCTATGCATCACTCAACCATGCGTTCCTGCAGTTTTACCGGCCGAATGCGTTTTAAAGGTTTTGCATTTTTTAATTTCCAATTCCGAACGAACCGAGGTGATGTTTCATGGCGCACATTCCATTTTTATCCCATTATCTGGAACGCAAAAATATCGAATACCAGAACCAGCTTCTCGCCCGCCAGGTCGAGGAAGTGCAGAATATCTATCTGACAATGCGCGGCTGGCGCCATGATTACCACAATCATCTGCAGTCAATGAAGGCATATGTTGAGATGGGACAGTATGATAAGCTGCAGGAATATCTCGGGCTGCTCGAAAATGATCTCGATCAGGTCAACCAGCTCTGCGACTCGGGGAATGTGAATCTCGATGCGATTTTAAATTCCAAAATTTCACTCGCCGAAAAGAACGGCATCCGCGTGGATTACAAGGCAGCCTGCCCGGCCAATCTTACGGTGAGTGATATTGATCTCTGCGCGCTGATCGGAAATCTGATTGACAATGCGGTGGAAGCATGCGAGGGCCTTGCGGATCCCTATATCCGGCTTTATATTGGTGTGCTGAAAAACCAGCTGTATATTTCCGTTACGAATGCAACAAAGGATACTGTGCGGAAGCTGGACAGCGAGTATATCACCACGAAGCGCGGAAATCACGGGCATGGGCTGAAACGGATCAATCTTGTTGTGGAAAAGTACGAAGGATATATCAACCGGCAGAACGAGCCCGGCGTTTTCGTGACGGAGATTATGCTGCCGCTGTAAAAAGCTCTTTCCAGAATTTTTTGATTTTGTCCGATGATTCTACAGAAAAATTTTGCAGAACGTGAACACTTTTTTTGCTGTTCGCGTTCTTTTTTGTTCCATTTACGTACTTTTCCCCCGTGTTTTGCATGAATATGGTAGGATAACTACAGTTCACGAAAGACATGTGACAGAGGAGGTCTTTATGTATTCATTATGGTCTAACTACATTTATATTCATCGGGAGCTGTGGCATTACAGCAAAAAGCCGTTTCTCTTTCAGGCACTCGAAATCGTCTCACAGGTGCTCACCGGCTTTTTCGGGATTCTGCTTCCTGCCGGGATTCTCCTGTTTCTGGAACAGAGCAGCGGCTTTTCCGGATTTGCACTTGGAACGCTCGTTCTCTTTCTTTGCTATGCCGTTGTTTTTGTCAGCCACACCTTTCTGCAATCGCGGAACGCCTGGCAGTATACCGAATTCCGGACCGGCTTTTTTACGCGCCGCCTTCTCTGTCATTTCATGCAGATAGATTATGCGGTTCTGACAGAACCAAAAACGCTGCAGCTCGCCGAAAAAGCCGTCGGAGCCACCTGCAGCAACTGGGTCGGCGTGGAAGGCATGTTCCGATACGATGTCACAATTTATTCTTCGTTTCTTGGGCTGATTCTCTACGCAGGACTGATCGGAACCGTCCATCCGGCTATCATTCTTCTGCTGCTTGTGCTCTCAGTTCTGCAGTTTCTCAGCTACCGCCGCGCGGCTTCTTACGAAGTCCGCCGCAGAGACGATCTGTCTGAAATTGAAGTATCGCAGCGCTATTTCCAGAAACAGTCGTACAACACATCCGCCGGAAAGGATATCCGTCTGTATCAGCTGAACGGATGGCTCGATGGTGTTTATCGCCAGCTCAACAAGCGGTATCATAAAATTCTGTTCCGCATCCGCAGCGCCTACTTTGCAAATGATCTGCTGACACTTACACTACAGCTTCTGCGCGACGGAATCTGCTATGGCTTTCTGATTTACCGTCTATCCCACGGCACGATGACCGTATCCGGCTTTGTGCTTGCGCTCGGTGCCGTCTCCGGTTTTTCTTCATATTTTAACGAGATCACCGCCGCGCTCTCCAAATCCGTGCTCTGTCTCGAGCAGATCCGCTGGCTGCGGGAATTCTTCGATCTCCCGTTCCCTGCAGGCCACACGCTGCCGTTCCGGCCGGAACTTGCGGAAGAAAAACCGCTGGAAATCTGCTTTTCCCACGTCTCGTTTTCCCATCCGGGCGGCGATAAAAGGATCCTCGATGATGTCAGTTTTACACTCCATGCGGGCGAGCATACGGCACTTGTCGGCATCAACGGCGCCGGAAAATCCACCATTGTCAAGCTGATCTGCGGGCTATATCAGCCAACGGAAGGGAATATCACCATCAACGGCATTCCCCTTGGCAGTCTGAATCCGGCACAGTATTACAAAGCAATCGCGGCGGTCTTTCAGGACCCGTTTGCACTCTCGTTTTCGATTGCAGAAAATGTGAGCTGCTCCCCACTGGAAGAGACCGATCGTAACCGTTGCCGAGAAGCACTCATCCGCGCCGGACTCTGGGAAAAAATTGCAAGTCTGCCGCAGAAAGAAGAAACCTATCTTGGCAAGGATATGGCGGACGACGGCATTACGCTTTCCGGCGGTGAAATGCAAAAACTGATGATGGCGCGGGCACTCTATAAAAATTGCCATCTGCTCCTGCTCGATGAGCCGACGGCTGCGCTCGATGCAATCTCGGAAAATAAAATGTACGAAACCTACAGCACACTGCTGAAAAATAAGACTGCGCTTTTCATCTCGCACCGTCTTGCATCGACACGCTTCTGCGATACGATCCTGTTTCTCGAAAACGGAAAGATCAAAGAATGCGGAACCCACGATGAGCTGATTGCCCTTGGCGGATCGTATGCGCATATGTTTGAGGTGCAGAGCCAGTATTATCAGGAAACGGAGGAAGATATCTGATGAAAATGAAAGAACGGTTTCATGCCATCTGCCGCTTTTTAACTATGGTGAGCCAGGGCAATCACCGCGTGCTGTTCTGGCTTCTCGGAAGCGCTTTTGCAGCTGCAACGCTGCCGTATCTCTCCTTGTTTTTCTCGGCGCGAATTTTGAATTTACTGCTTGCAAAGTCGTACCGCGCCTGTCTGTATACTGTTGTCGTCTTTCTGCTTACGCAGTATGGGCTGGGATTGTTTGAAAAAATCTGCCGTCAGTATCTCGACGGCCAAAAAGAACTCTGTCTTGCACGCACGGAACAGAAAATCACCGCAAAGGCGCTGGAGCTGGAGTTTGAGAAATTCGAAAAAACAGAGACGATGGATGCCATCCGGCGCACCAACGTCTCCTCCATGGGATCGGGAAATGTGGGTGACCAGCTCATTGTCATTCATACGCTGATCACTTCCCTGCTCTCGGTTCTCTATGCCCTGTTTTTCCTGCTCCGTCTGTTTCTTCTGTCCGACAGCAGCAGGAATAACTTTTTCACCTCGCCGTTTTCGATGCTTGCACTGCTCCTGCTCTGTGGTGTGCAGCTTGCACTTTCCTCCCGCATCAACCGCAGGAGTACGCAGAAAAAGATAGAGCTGAACCAGGGCAACGACCATTCCAACTCGGTTGCCAATTATCTCGTTAATGTGATGCTTGAAGAACGGCGCGCGGACGATATCCGCATCGGTCATCTCGATCATTTTCTCGACGTACAGTTTGGAAAAGCCATGGAACACTTTCTGCCGATGTACCTCGACTTCGCCCGCTTCTCCGCCATCACAGACGGAAAAAACGCGCTGCTTTCGCTCCTTTCCAATTTCGCTGCGTACCTTGTGATCGGCGCCAGGGCTCTGTACGGCGTTCTCCCCATTGGGGATGTTCTTCTGTATGCCGGTTCCGTGACACGCGCCATGAGTGATCTTCAGACATTTCTCGCAACCGGATCGGAGTTCGACTATATCAATTCCTATCTCTCGACCTATGAGGATTTCATTGCGCAGCCGTCTATGGCCTACGACGGTACACTGCCGATTGAGAAACGCGACGACGGCCAGTACGAATTTGCGTTCCACGATGTCTCATTCTCTTATCCCGGTACGAATATTCCGGTACTCGAACATGTGACACTGTCCTTTGCCGTCGGCGAAAAAAACGCCCTCGTTGGCCGTAACGGAGCCGGAAAGACAACACTCATCAAGCTGCTCTGCCGCCTGTATGAGCCAACTTCAGGTTACATCACCCTGAATGGCATTGACATCCGCAAATATAGCTACAAAGAGTACACGCAGGCATTCTCCGTCGTTTTCCAGGATTTCCACCTGTTTTCCCTCCCGCTCGACGAAAACATCGCCGCCGGAACCGAGATTGATGAAGCTGCTTTGCAATCCTCTCTTGCAAAAGTCGGTCTCACCGACCGTGTACAGCAACTCCCGCAGGGCGTCCGCACCCGCCTTTACAACAACAACGGCTCCGGTGTCGACCTTTCCGGCGGCGAGGCCCAGCGCACCGCCATCGCCCGCGCCCTCTACAAGGATGCCCCGTTCGTCATCCTCGACGAGCCGACCGCAGCCCTCGACCCGATCGCTGAGGCCGAAATCTACAAACAGTTCAGCCAGATGACCGCCGGTAAAACGGCTGTCTACATCTCCCACCGCATGAGCAGCTGCAAATTCTGCGACCGCATCATTTATTATGAAAATGGTCAGGTGAAAGAAGACGGCACGCACGATGAACTAATGAAAAAGAATGGTGCATATGCCAAGATGTTTGAAATACAAAGTCAATACTACAATGAGAAGGGTGGTGATTTCGATGAGTAAGCATGCGATCAGCAATGAAAAAGAATCTGTAGGGGCGATCATAAAGAAATTTATGCATGTCATCGGGATCAATCATCGGCTGTGCAAGTGGATCCTGCCTTGTAATCTTGGAAAAAATATAATTATGGCGGGTCTGCCTTATGTGGGCATTGTATACGGCTGCAATATCTTAAATGCATTAGTTGCACGGGAAGCGAAGGGACATATCATGAATATGGTCTACCAACTTTTGGTGATCACTTTTGCAATGACGCTCTTGTACCATATTTTGGATAAAGCAGGAAATGCGATGCGAGATAATATTCGTTACCGAATCAAGGCGGATATATCCAGTAAAGCTGCAAGCTTAGATTATCAAGATCTTGAGTCGCAGGATAGTATGCAGCTTTTGACGGCAGCGTTAGAAGGTGAAAAAGAAAGCGGTGGTATTTACTGGTTTTCGGATAAATTAGGCGTGCTGATCGGTGATGTTGCATCTATCTTTTATGCCTTTGTTGTGCTTGTCCCAATTTTGACACAGCAACAGCATTTGACCGGAAATGGTGTGATGCAGATCTTAAATTCTAAGTGGATCATATACCTTATTTTCTTGTTAAATCTGTTTTCTATGTTCCTTTTTATGTGGATATCCAAGAAGGGCAACAAAAAGCAGTATGAAATTTATGAGGAAAGTTTGGATGCGATTCGCAAGGACGATTATTTTTATCGCGAGATCCTCAGCAAATATGCGACAGGTAAGGAGATCCGTCTGTATGCCTTAAAGGATTTGCTGTTGAGGGATATGACGAAAGTGTGGGATGAAAAGTGCAATATTCAGGATAGAAAGCTAGACATTCAGGAAAAGATCCGAATCCGTTATTTGATCGTACAGGCGTTGCTTTTAGTGATTTCCTATACGGTGATCGGAGTCAGAGGCGTTAATGGGATGATCACGGGAGCGGAAGTGGTCAAGTATGTATCGGCACTAACGGCACTCGGAGGTGCTTGTCAATATATGGTAGATCATTTTGAAACGGTGTTGCTTAATATGCAGTATTTGCATCATTATTACGAATATCTGCAGTTGCCAAATCGCAAACAGACGGGTGGAAAACCTACGGCTGATTTACCTCCACAGGATCTGGTGATTACCTTTGAGGATGTAAGTTTTAAGTATCCCGGTGGTAAAAAGGATAGTTTAGAGCATGTTAATCTCACATTTCACTATGGAGAAAAAATTGCGCTGGTAGGTCCGAATGGTGCCGGAAAAACGACCTTGATCCTGTTGCTGTGTCGACTGTATGAGCCAACACACGGACGTATTTTGCTAAATGGGATCGATATTCGTGAATATGATTATGAAGAATATTTGGCAATGTTTGGTGTGGTATTTCAGGATTTCAAACTGTTCGCTATGACAGTAGCAGAAAATGTTGCTGCCAGTGAGGAGTACGATGAGCGGGAGATTGAAGAGGTTTTGGAGAAAGCAGGCATTTGGGAGCGTGTCCAGAAAATGGAACAGGGAATCCATAATCCATTATATAATGTGGGTATTAAAGGTGTTGAGGTGTCCGGCGGTGAGGCACAGAAAATTGCGATTGCGCGCGCCTTATATAAGAAAGCACCTTTTATCATTTTGGACGAACCAACCAGTGCACTAGACCCTATGGCGGAATATGAAATTTATTCAAGTTTTGACCGACTGATTCAAGACAGAATGGCGGTATACATATCCCATAGAATGTCAAGCTGTCGTTTTTGCCAACGGATTATTGTGT
>ERZ780195.2348-NODE-2348-length-13154-cov-6.333613_pt1 | contig 13154 bp, 10 predicted proteins | sample MGYA00511017_ERZ780195 | MGnify/ENA primary metagenome ERZ780195 (study PRJEB29588, sample SAMEA2159974) | human gut metagenome | biome: human gut; feature: human-associated habitat; material: faeces | place: Denmark | collected 2008/2010 ...
GTGGTTTATCCTTGGGGGTTCAAATCCCCTCCCTCGCACCAGAAAATATCCACGAAATGTCGATGAAAAATCGATGTTTCGTGGATTTTTTGTTGTCTGTGCGTATCAGATACTGCCTGCTTTTGCCGGGTACTTTGTAGTCAGAATCGTAGTCAGAAAAAGTAGGTCATAGCAGGATTTTTCCGGGGGTTCCCCGGGACAAAAAGTAGTCAAAAATAATGAATCAGGCCGCCGTCTCCGTAAAACAGAGACAGCGGCCTGATTCATCAAGGGGATTATTTGTCCATATCATGGTACGAACCATCGGGCGGCCGTGCTGTTCGACCCCTCTTCTCCGCAAGATAAAAAATGACCCCAAGCATAAGCTTGGGGCCATTTTTTATGCGGGAGAAGGGGGTCGAACCCTCACTCCGTTGGAACTGGTGCCTAAAACCAGCGCGTCTGCCATTCCGCCACTCCCGCGCGGAAACTTTATTTATAGTAACAAGATTCGCGGCAAAAGTCAACTGCCGGGTGATAATTCTCTCTTTCTTGGCGCATAATAACCCCAAAAACAGCAAGGGAGGCCCTCGGCGTGAAGAAAAAGCACCGGTCATGGCAGCAGCGAGCAGGGCTTGCGGCGGCGTATCTGCTGTTGGCCCTCGCTGCGGCTCTGGGCTGGCTGTACAGCAGCCTGCCGGACCGGGTCTACCTGGAACCGGGACAAGCCCTATCGCTCCCCCGCTTCCAGTGGGTCGAGCCGCAGAGCGGCCATGGGAGCCAGAACGTCGCCAGCACCCGGGCCGTGGGCAGCTACAAAAAGTTTAAGGAATTCACCTCTATGGTAGATGAAAAAGATTCCCCCCTCTTCCTGCGCAACTTCTTCGGGCACAAACGAAACCCTATTGATATTGAAAAGGTGGAGCCGATAGAAAACATCGTGAAACATTTCGTGACAGGAGCCATGTCCTTCGGTGCTATCAGCAAGGAAGCACATGAGGCGTTGGCACTGGCCATGAACAAACTGAGTGCACGCAGCAATACAGGTGAAGGTGGTGAGGACAGCGAACGCATTACAGGCACTTACGAAGGTATCTCACTATGCAGCAAGACCAAGCAAATAGCGTCGGGACGTTTCGGAGTCACCACCGAATACCTAGTTCATGCCGAAGAGATCCAGATAAAGGTAGCCCAAGGCGCCAAGCCGGGAGAGGGAGGACAACTACCGGGATTCAAGGTAGATGAGGTAATTGCCAAAACCCGCCACTCCATTCCGGGCATCTCACTCATTTCCCCTCCGCCCCACCATGATATTTATTCCATCGAAGATTTGGCCCAGTTGATATTCGACCTGAAAAACGTAAACCCACAGGCACGAATCAGTGTGAAACTGGTAGCCGAAAGCGGGGTGGGAACCATCGCCGCCGGCGTGGCCAAAGCGAAAGCCGATCTGATTGTCATCTCGGGAGCTGAAGGAGGAACCGGAGCGTCACCTGCCTCAAGTATGCGGTATGCAGGTATCTCGCCCGAAATAGGGCTGAGTGAAACGCAACAGACGTTGGTACTGAACGGACTCCGCGGACAAGTTAAACTGCAAGTGGACGGACAGTTGAAAACCGGACGGGACATTATCAATATGGCTTTGCTAGGTGCAGAAGAATTCGGTTTCGGTACCACCGCATTGATTGTACTGGGATGCGTCATGATGCGCAAATGCCACACCAACACCTGTCCCGTAGGCGTGGCCACCCAAGACCCTGAACTGCGCAAACGTTTCCGTGGGCATTATAAATATGTAGTGAATTATTTCACCTTCCTGGCACAGGAAGTGCGCGAATATCTGGCCGAAATGGGATTCACCCGATTGGAGGATATCATCGGACGTACGGATTTGATTGAAATACAACAAGCGCCAAGTGAGAAGAAATCCTCACTGCTGGATTTCAACAGACTGTTGCACCGGGTGGACAACGGGGCTGCCATACACCATGTCATGGAACAGAAGCACGACATCGCCCATGTAAAGGATGTAACCATACTGGCCGCCGCCCGGGATGCCATAGAAAACAGAAAAGAGATTTCCCTGGAATACACCATCGCCAATACGGACCGCTCGGTAGGCGCCATGCTGGCAGGGGCGGTTGCTAAGAAATACGGGCAGGCAGGACTTCCCGAACAGACCATCCACATTAAATTCAAGGGTTCGGCAGGCCAAAGTTTCGGTGCGTTCCTGACCCACGGCATCAGTTTCAAGCTGGAAGGCGAAGCAAATGACTACCTAGGCAAAGGGCTGAGTGGCGGACGCATTGCAGTACTGCCTCCCGTGCGTAGCAATTTCGATGCGGAAAAGAATACCATCGCCGGAAATACCCTGCTGTATGGCGCTACCGATGGTGAGGTGTATATCAACGGACGAGTGGGTGAACGCTTCGCAGTCCGCAATTCCGGAGTGACAGCCGTGGTAGAAGGTGTAGGCGACCACTGTTGCGAATATATGACTGGAGGACGAGTTGTGGTACTGGGAGAAACCGGACGGAATTTCGCTGCTGGGATGAGTGGCGGTGTGGCTTATGTATGGGACAAAAACCACAACTTCGATTATTTCTGCAACATGGAAATGGTGGAGCTCTCGCTTATCGAGGAGGCATCTTACCGGAAGGAACTGCATGAACTGATCCGCCAGCATTACCTCTATACCGGCTCCAAACTGGCACGAACGATGTTGGACAACTGGAACCGCTATGTAGATGAATTTATCCAGGTAGTCCCCATCGAATACAAACGAGTATTGCAAGAAGAACAAATGCGCAAGCTGCAACAAAAAATAGCTGATGTACAAAGAGATTATTAATACATCACACAAATTATCAACAAAGAAATACAACAAAAATATGGGAAATCCAAAAGCATTTTTAACCATTCCGCGCCAAGAAGCGGGCTACCGTCCCATTCACGACCGGATATCAGACTATAGTGAGGTGGAACAGACCCTGAACAGCCGTGACCGGAAACTTCAAGCTTCACGCTGCATGGACTGCGGTGTTCCTTTCTGCCACTGGGCTTGTCCGTTGGGCAACAAGCAACCCGAATTTCAGGACGCCCTCTACAAAGGTAAATGGGAAGAAGCCTACAAGATATTGAACGAAACCAACGATTTTCCTGAATTCACAGGCCGTATCTGTCCCGCCCTCTGCGAGAAGAGCTGTGTGCTGAAACTGAGCATGGACTCCCCCGTCACCATCCGCGAGAATGAAGCGGCCATTGCCGAAGCAGCCTTCCGCGAAGGTTATATCAGCCCCCGGCACATTGAACGCAACGGACGGAAAGTAGCCATTATCGGCGCCGGGCCTGCAGGACTGGCTACTGCCAACCAACTCAACGGAAAAGGGTACACAGTAACCGTCTTCGACAAAAATGAGGCTCCCGGCGGCCTGCTACGTTACGGCATCCCCAACTTCAAGCTGCACAAGCCCATCATCGACCGCCGTATCCGGGTGATGGAAGAAGAAGGCATCCACTTCAAAATGAACAACGATGTGGATGTGCGGCAACTCCCCGAAGGTTTTGATGCCTACTGCATTTGTACCGGAACTCCGACCGCGCGTGACCTCCCTGTCCCCGGACGCGAACTGAAAGGCATCCACCCGGCACTGGACATGCTGGCGCAACAAAACCGTATCCTTGCCGGCATGACGTTCCCGAAAGAACAACTGGTTACTGCCAAAGGGAAAAAAGTACTGGTCATCGGCGGAGGGGATACCGGCAGCGACTGCATAGGGACCAGCAACCGGCAAGGTGCCCTAAGCGTCACCCAAATAGAAATCATGCCCCAGCCGCCCGTAGGACAGAATCCTGCCACTCCATGGCCCCAATTCCCCGTCGTACTGAAAACCACCTCTTCTCACGAAGAAGGGTGCAGCCGCCTATGGTCTCTCGCCACCCGTAAGTTTTTAGGCAAAAACGGTAAAGTGTGCGGTGTGGAAGTGGAACCGGTGGAATGGACTCCCGGTCCCGACGGCGGCCGCCCTGTCATGAAGCCCACCGGAAAGGTGGAAGTGATTGAAGCCGACCTGGTTCTTCTGGCAATGGGATTCCTAAAGCCCGAACATCCCCAATTCGCCGAAAGCGTATTCGTAGCCGGCGATGCAGCAAGCGGAGCCAGCCTGGTGGTACGCGCCATTGCCAGCGGACGGAAAGCGGCAACGGACATAGACAGTTATCTCAATAAATAAAGCAACAAATACAATTATGTGTGGAATCGTAGGAATATTCAAGATAAAGCAACAAACGCAAGAACTGCGTCAGAAAGCATTGAAAATGTCACAAAAGCTCCGCCACCGCGGGCCGGACTGGAACGGCATCTATGTAGGCAGCTCTGCCATCCTGGCCCATGAACGCCTCTCCATCGTAGACCCTCAAAGTGGAGGGCAGCCCCTATACAGCCCCGACCGGAAACAAATCCTTGCCGTGAACGGAGAAATCTACAACCATCGGGATATCCGTACAAAGTACGCCGGAAAGTATGATTTCCAAACTGGAAGCGACTGCGAAGTCATCCTTGCCCTTTACCGTGACAAAGGTATTCACTTTCTCGAAGACCTGAACGGCATCTTCGCCTTCGCCCTCTATGATGAGGAGAAAGATGATTTTCTTATCGCCCGCGACCCCATCGGAGTCATACCTTTATATATAGGTAAGGATAAGGACGGCAAAATATACTGCGCCAGCGAGTTGAAAGCCCTCGAAGGGTTCTGTGATGAATACGAGCCCTTCCTTCCCGGCCATTACTATTGGGGAAAAGAAAGCAAGATGACCCGTTGGTACGTCCGCGACTGGTTTGAATACGAAGCCGTGAAAAACAACAATGCCTATTCCCAGGACATACACAACGGGCTGGAAGAGGCCGTTAAACGCCAACTGATGAGTGATGTGCCCTACGGCGTACTTCTTTCCGGAGGTCTGGACAGTTCCGTCATCTCTGCCATTGCCAAGAAATATGCAGGCAAACGGGTAGAAACCGACAATAAAAAAGATGCCTGGTGGCCTCAGCTCCATTCCTTTGCCATCGGTCTGGAAGGTGCGCCCGACCTGATAAAAGCCCGCGAAGTGGCCCGCTTTATCGGAACCGTGCATCATGAAATCCACTATACCATCCAAGAAGGATTGGACGCTATCCGCGACGTCATTTACTACATCGAGACTTACGATGTCACCACCGTTCGCGCCTCTACCCCGATGTATTTGCTGGCACGCGTCATTAAAAGCATGGGAATCAAAATGGTGCTGAGTGGCGAAGGGGCTGATGAAGTGTTCGGCGGCTATCTCTATTTCCACAAAGCTCCTACAGCCCAAGCCTTTCATGAAGAGACCGTGCGTAAACTAGGCAAGCTCCACCTCTATGACTGCCTCCGTGCCAATAAATCCCTCGCAGCGTGGGGAGTGGAAGGCCGAGTGCCTTTCCTGGACAAAGAATTTCTGGACATAGCCATGCGCCTCAATCCCGAAGCAAAGATGTGCCCCGGAAACACCATTGAAAAGAAAGTCGTTCGCAAAGCCTTTGCAGACATGTTGCCCGACAGTGTAGCATGGCGACAGAAAGAGCAGTTCAGCGACGGCGTGGGCTATAGTTGGATTGATACACTGAAAGCCCTTACCGCCGAAGCCATCAGTGACGAGCAAATGGCGCACGCAGCCGAACGGTTTCCTATCAATACACCGCAAAACAAGGAAGAATATTACTATCGCAGCATCTTCCAGGAGCACTTTCCCAGTGAAAGCGCAGCCCGCAGCGTGCCAAGCGTGCCCAGTGTGGCATGTTCTACCGCCGAGGCCCTTGCATGGGACGCCGCCTTCAAGAACATGAACGAACCAAGCGGACGGGCCGTGAAGGGAGTGCACGAAGAAGCATACGATTCATAATATGGCAACGTGAATTCGATTCCGACAAATTCATGCATATCTTTAACGCTTCTCTTACAGCATTCATTAAATGAAGAGATGCTTTGCACCCCGAACTTTTGCGCAGCCTTGCCTCCGAAAAGAGGAAGGCTGCGCGGTGCTTTTGTCAACGTTTTCGAAATAGAGTGGAAAAAACAGCCCTTTCCATGCTGGGTATCAGAAAAAAATGGTGTAACTTTGTATAGCTATAAAAAAGAGAAGAAGAAAGATGGAAACAAAGAAAGCGCCTCAAATCCCTTACGGCATCTCGGACTTTGTGCGGATGCGGACTGAAAATTATTATTATGTGGACAAGACCATGTATTTGCCCCTGATTGAAGATACAGCCAGCTATATCTTTATGATACGTCCGCGCCGTTTCGGAAAAAGCCTTTTCCTAAGCATAATGAAAGCCTACTATGACATTTTGCAAAAAGACCGTTTCGAAAGTTATTCAGCGGACTATGGATTGGTAAGAATTCCACCGACCAGCGCAACCGTTTCCAGGTGATTTATTTTGATTTCTCAAAGGCAGGGGTTTCATTGGAAAGACTGGAAAAATGTTTTGAGACTTATTGCAATGTTGTCCTCTACCTGTTTATAAAGGATTACGCTTCTTATTATTATGATAATTTTGAAGAAAAGTGCTGTATCTGGCTCAAGGAACCACGTTACATAAAGTCCTGATACAGTTCAAAGGATGGGAAGTGGTGAGAAGTGAAAAAGATACACATTAAAAACACAATTAACAGATAAAATAATGAAAACACCTTTTATTCCTAAATTGATTCTCCTTTTTATCCTATTTTTTCTTTATTCTGCTGGATATGCACAACAACGGGATTCAGTAACCATACGCGGACAAGTAACAGATTATAACGGACAACCCATTGACAGTTGTTCCATCTTTTGGCAGAGCCCCTCTTTTGATGACATTAAACAAGCCATCACTGACAAAAACGGATACTACACCACCCGTATTCCTAAAGGAAAGTATCAAAGTATGGGAGCTATCAATATGTCTACCTACCCACATACCGTAAAACCCGGACTAGCGGAAAAAGACCAACGTCTCGAATTTTGGGCATGGAATTTCATTGCCGATCGTGATACCACTCTCAACATTCGCTATCATCGTATGGAAGTCTATGGACTACGTATTTTCCACATCCCTGGAGGCATGCCCACCTATCAGATATATGTTCGCCCCATGAGTCTGACCCGTACCCTGCAATGGCAAAAAGAAGAAAAATCCTCACTTGTACATGCACAGGATCTTAGCAAGATTGAGCAAACAGGTTTAAGCAAACAAGCCAAAGGCGTTTTGCTGGCACCATCGGCTGACAAACTAAAAGCTATCGTTTGGATAGATGGAGAAGAAGTACCTGTTCTGATGAAACAAGAGATAAAAGAGTACTTCGATGCTACCGAATACGGCAATGCCTATCTGCTGACCGTGGATATGCCCAGACACCAGAAAAATATTCTCCCCTACCGAATATTTAAAGTAGAGTTAACTGATTTAGAGAATGGTGACCGTGGAGAAGGGCTTTATTATATGGAAAAAGAGAACTATATAAAATAAAAAGAAGCGGTATTCTACCGCTTCTTGAGCCGAAACCGGGACTCGAACCCGGGACCTATTCATTACGAATGAATTGCTCTACCAACTGAGCCATTTCGGCAACTGTTTTTTCTGCAATATCGGGTGCTTTTCTGAAAAAGCGTTGCAAATATATATCTTTCTTTCGAAATAAAGAAACTAAAAGCGGATAATTTTTCAGTTATCCGATTTTGTTATGTCAATTGATGCCGGATTTATTGGTAGGCTTCTTCATGTATCCCTTTCATGGCCCATCCGCTTGGTTCGTTTATGTTCTTGAAAGCGGTATCCCACGTAAGAGCTTCAACGGTAGAATTGTTTTCTTTTATGTAAAGATTATAACATCAAGGCGTAAAAACTATTTTACACTAATTGCTCTCCTCATCAAATACCCGTGATATACTGAAATTTACCCACTCCATACCCAAACAATTCAATATCCGTCAAAGTTTGATGGTCTTTACCTTACCCGGAATGATGGTCAGATGCACCGTTCCATCCTTTTCTATCTCCACCTTCTGATATCTGGCCTCCACCACCACTTTTCCATCCAGTGCCATCACCCCCCACTGGCAGGCATTCCCTTCAAAAGCACAATAACCGCCTACAGGAATACAGATATTCCGGTAACAAGGAGGCACTACGATACGATCTCCCCATTTCAGCCCCCACTTCATCCCCATCCGGAAAGGAAGGACATCTTTTATTTCCTCCAGCCTCTTCCGCCTTTTCTCTTCCTCATTCTGTTGCCGTTCCCGCTGTACGCTCTCCGCACGCCGCCCGGCTTCCTTCCTCAGACCTTCCACCACGGAGGCAAAATCCGCCTCGCCCGCCTTAGGAGCATTACAAGCTATATACCGCTTCCCCTTTCCTTTCTCCACATGATAATAGCTTCCTTCCCCGTCCATCACCACAATGCTCCGGTCCGCCAAACAACCACAACACCAGTACACCTCTTCATCATCCCCTTCCAGCACGCAGGCGAAGACATCAAATATAGCAGACCACACAGGATCAACTAGCCGGCAAGACTTCGGAACACGGTAATCCGGTATCTTCAAGTAGAAACCATAAAAACAAAGACTGTCTTTGTGCAAACCATGCATAGAGGTATACGCCTTCCGCGTGCGGCTATGGAAAGTCTCCCCCACCCGCAGCAGCTCTATGCCGCCGTATGAAAAAACCACCGGCCTCTCCTGATAAGTTCTGTTTGTCTTCAAATCAGTGTAACAGTCACTCCCATCCTCTTTGGTGACAGAAAGAAGTTCTCCCTTCAGGAATCTCAATCTCCGGCAACAGCCTGTCACCACCATGGGGACTCCGGACTCATCCACCACTCCTGTCCGGCCATCTTTAAAACGGACAGCAGCCCGGTTTGCACAAATATCAAATACTTCCCGGTATTGAGGAATCACTGTGATTTTGTTCCCGCACCTCAAGCCCCACAAACCACTCTGCCGGTCATGAAAGGCTTTCAAAACAGTCCATTGTTCCTCACCGACCGGACCACCTCCTCCCAAACAAATCAAATCCCCGTTCCGAACAGCATCCAGCAGACGGGCGTGTGTCATCACAATTTCCAGTCCTTCATTCCGTTTGCTATCTTCCGATAGAGAGCAAGACACAGACAGCCCGTTGTTCTCCATCCGTGTCCGGGGCTGAGCATTTCCCGCCATCCGTCCTTCGAACATCGCCTCCCAGTCACGGTCACGGACAGGCAGACCGAATATCCGGTGCAATCCCACATTATCTATCAGCACACATGATTCCTTATTATCCGACTTCCGCAGCCCCCGGCCCACCTGTTGCAGGTATTTCGCCAACGAAAGCGTGGGACGTGCCAGCTGCACGAACTCCACATCGGGACAGTCAAACCCTTCAGAAAAAATATCCACATTGACCAACACGCTGATCTTTCCCCGCCTGAAATCCTCTACCAGTCTTCCACGTTCCAAAGCGGGAGTCTTGCTGTCAATAGCAACAGACTCCACACCATGTAAGCTGTAATAGGCTGCAATCTGTCGGGCGTGTGCAATACTTACGGCATAGACAATTCCTTTCTTCCCGGCAGCATATCTTCGGACACTCTCGTACAATTGTCTAATGCCGGTTTCCCGATTTAACACCGCATTCATTTCCTTTACCTGATAATCCCCGTCCGCACCCCGTTTCTTCAACGAGTCAATCAGCCGCTGTTCCCTGCTGTTCGCACAGATGGACACATAGTCAAAGGACGACAACCAGCCCCTCCCGATAAATTCCGCAATACTCCATGAGGTAATCAGGGTATCAAACAAATCCGTGAATCCCTTGCGGTTCAGCCGACAGGGGGTAGCGGTCATACCCAATTTCCTCGCCTCCGGATAACTCTTCCAAAGCTCCCGATAAGTTTCTGCCAGGGCATGATGTGCCTCGTCAATAACAATCAAATCCGGCTGTCCGTTCACAATCTTCCGGTTTCGTGACAACCACTGGATGGACATCACCCTCACACTTCCGTCCTCCCTCCCCATTCCATAACGGGAGACCGTCTCCTCTATCTGCTCCACCAGTTCCCGACGATGCGCCACAATCCATACCCGGCTACCGGAACCACACAAGAACTCCCTCACTATGGCAGCCAGCAGGTGTGTCTTTCCCGTGCCTGTAGGCATCTGTACCATCACACTCCGGTGAAGCTCCCACTCTTCAAAGAGCCTGAGCCTCATCTCCTGCTGGTAGTCACGAAGACAATCGTTCTTGCAATACATTATACGGATGCCAGTCGCTACCGACAACAAAAACAAGGAAGGCCGCATACGTTATCGCATACAGCCTATAGTAAATATTCTATCTTTATAAATTTATTTTATCGGCGGTTATGAACTGTTCCTCCACCGAATTCAGACAGGACCTATTATTGTCTATCCCTCTATAATCCAATCACTCAAAGTGTGACTTTCCGAGTCAAAGTTTATCCCCACCTTCACTACGGGAAGTCCGCAAAGAACAAAGCGTTCGGGATAGTTCTTCAGATTTATTTGGGCTAAAGCGGAATCAGCACTTTTGTCCAGCTTCAATTCAATGACATACAAAGTGTGGATAGTACGCATCACCACGTCCACACGCCCTTTCGGGGTACGGACTTCCACATCCACATACATCCCGAACAAAGAAAAGATGATGTAGAATAGTTGCTGATAATGCCCCTCATAATTCGTATTATCACAATACGGGACGGTGGAAAGGAATAGTTAGGCAAAAGGCTTTACATCAACCCCACCCTAATTTCACCGTTCGGGATATCCAGTGTATATAGTTGAGTCAACTTATCATAGTTTTTAATTGTAATATAACCGCTCTGATAAAGCAGAGGCACGATAGTTGTCATACGCTCGGTAGGGGCATCAAAACTGGTTGAAAGCGCCTTCTTCATTCCGATAGCAGACGGAGACACCTTGAACTTGCGCAGCATCTCTATCAGATAGGTGGGCATACCGCTGCCAAACCAGTAATTGTCTATCCTTCTTCTTTCTAAGGCATTCAGTAGGCTGAACGGGTTATAAATATCAGGCGAAGGCCAAGTGAAATGATAGCCGTCATATTTCTCTTTCAGCTTCCGCAGCGTTTCCTCTTCAGTCATTTCCTGCGCAACGGCAAGCCGTTCTATATATTCATGCATCTGCTCCAGCATTTCTCCCTGAGTGATGCCACAAATGGCAGCGTATGGTTTCAACATACTGACATTCGAGATATTGTTCAAAGTGCCGGACATGCTGAGCTGCGCGAACTTGGTGACACCGGTCAAGAAAACAAAGCGCAGATAAGGGTCGCACCCCTTCAGCGGGCTGTAAAAATTATGCATCACATTACGAAGTACGGGGAGATTCTCTTCCTCATGCAACACATCCAGTAAGAGCGCGTCATACTCGTCAATGAGAACTACCACCTGCCAGCCCGTCTGCTCATAGGCACGCTTTATCAAGTCTGCCAACTGGACGTTAACCTCCGCATCATTGTTTTTCGTCAGGCCATATTTCCCATTATATTCCCGCAACTGCCAGACCAGATACTCATTCAGTTTCTCCTTGTCCAAATGTTTGGCCAGGCTCATATCAAAGTGCAGCACCGGATATTCCGTCCACTCGGTTTCCTGCTTTTCGATAACAAGTCCTTTGAAAAGGTCTTTCTTCCCGGCAAAAAAGTCTGTATCCCTATCGGGCATCTCTTCAACTGCTGCTTTTCCATTATCTTTCGCTTTTACCGTTTATGCAAAGGAACAAAATATCTATTTCAGAAATCTTAACCGGATTATCTTTTTTATCATTTAAAGCCCTTTGTCCAAAGCAGAATGAAATGTTACAACCCTTCCAGCTCTTCAGCTGAAAGCTGGGTAGTCTGAACGATAAATTCCACGGACAAGCCGTTGTCTTTCAGCTTGCGAGCTATCTCCAGACGCTCTTCCGTGCTTCCTTTCTTTCAAACGGAAAAGAATAAAGGTAACGAACGGTAACCGTCATATTATAAGTATCCAACCCCTATGGCAATAGTCCTTATCTCCTGTATTCACTGGGGTTTGGGATGTATCGTAAGATTGAATTGTAAATATTTGATTTTAGCCACTGAAAAGTGCCTAAAAAACATTTGAGCTAATAATTTAAGCGATTTCTCAACGATTGGCCCATGCCAATCCGATATTATGGAGAAGGGTAAGATTAACAAAATGAAACATACTATTCCACCAACGATAATAAACTTTTCATCTTTTTGATTAAAAGTTCAGTTCGGTTAAAAAGAGGTTTTACATCTTCTTCAGCCCAATCGAACATGTCATCATAATCACCGGCATGACGCATATTCTGTAAACGAGAGACCAAACGCATCTCATCTTTGTCCAACAACCCTTTAGTTGCAAATTCCTGCCCCAACAAACAAATTACACCGCTATGGGTCTTAGATGTAAAACCTTTATCTATCAATAATGCGGAAGCCATGTGGAAGACAGCATAATACAAACGATTTGCAACCAAATTCCAATGATTCATGGTAGCATTGTCCGAAGCTTCAATAAAAACGCTATCAGCCTTTTGAATACGGTAAGCAATAATAGATTTCTTTTCTTCTATACTTAGTGGCATAATTCAATTCCCTCCTGTTCTACATTCTTATAAAAAAGAGTGAAACTCCGTCTTTGCCAATCTGTATAAGTATATATCAATGGATTGATATCCGCACCGATTTTCCAACCTAATTCAACCAGTGGATAAGCTACACGGTCAAAATCTTCATTATATATGCGAGATTTGTCCAATAAAATAAGAATATCCCAATCGGACTCATGATGTGCATCCCCACGAGCCTGAGAACCGAATAAAATGACACGACTCCCTGAAGGCATCACCTGACGAGCCGTTTCACGAATGGAATGGATAATCTCATTTTTTTGCATAATGGTATTAGCTTAACATATTGTATGACAAAGAAACAAATTATATTCCGCTTATCCAATAATGAAGCAATTATATTTTAGTTTTTTTATGTTATCGTCCAATTTTGACGTGTACCCCAAGGAAAGCCGCCACAAGGCAGTTCTCCAATAATTAACGTCAAAAAAGATACTGATTTTTAATATTTGTTATTGCTCCAGTCCGATTGT
>ERZ780195.2357-NODE-2357-length-13129-cov-2.844348_pt1 | contig 13129 bp, 10 predicted proteins | sample MGYA00511017_ERZ780195 | MGnify/ENA primary metagenome ERZ780195 (study PRJEB29588, sample SAMEA2159974) | human gut metagenome | biome: human gut; feature: human-associated habitat; material: faeces | place: Denmark | collected 2008/2010 ...
CAGGGAATGTAATGAAAATACCAAGTTGAGCAGCAGCACCTAAAAGTAAACTACTAGGTCTAGAAATTAGTGGTCCAAAGTCAGTTGTTGCACCTATTCCAAGGAAGATAAGTGGAGGGAAGATTTCCCATTCAATACCTTTGTGGAAAGAATACAATAGACCTAAAGCTTCACCATTTGATCCATCATTATATAGAGATGGAGCTAAATTTACTAATAGCATACCAATTCCAATAGGGATTAATAGATAAGGTTCAAAGCCTTTTGCAATTGCAAGGTAAATTAATACACAAGCAACGATAATCATTATTACACGTAGTAAAAAGCTTGTTAAATCGAATGAACCATCATTTAAAAATCCCATTTGTTTATAGAAATTTTCAAATAATTCGCCAATCATATTTATTAACCGATTATTGCTAATAATTTACCGTTTTCTACAGCGTCACCTTTAGATACAGTGATTGATTTAACAACACCACCATTTGGAGCAACTACTTCATTTTCAAGTTTCATAGCTTCTAAGATGAATAATACATCACCAGCATTAACTTGTTGTCCAACTTTTACTTTAACTTCAAGAATAGTTCCAGCCATTGGAGCATTTAACTTGCAACCTTCACCACTTACAACTGGTGCAGCAGCTTTTGGTTGTTCAGTTTTAGCAGGTGCTTCAATTTTAGCACTTGATTCAGAAACACTTTCTAATTCTACTTCGTAAACTTTACCATTTACTTTAACTTTATATACTTTCATAATTACACTCTCCTATTTAATTTCTTTTATTGAAACGACACGAACATTTTCGCCTGTTTCTTCATGATAGTCAATTGTAGCAACTAAGGCTGCAGCCATCATATCATCATCTTTAATATCTTCCATTGTTAATGCTTTTTCAGCTTTTGTAGCAGAAGCTTGTTGTTGAACTGGTTTTTCTTTTGGAGCAACAAACTTTAATAATGTTACAATTCCCCAAAGTAATGCAAGCATTAAGAATACTATAATAATACAAACAAGTGTTACTAATGCAGCATCACCAAATGTAATGAAACGTGCATAAAGTACATTGGCTTCAGTTGAAGCATTTGTTGTAACTCTTGTACCTTGTTTTAATTCTTCAGTTGAATACCATCCGGCAAATGTTAATCCATCTTCAACCATTGCGGGGAATGAATATTTACCAGTTATATCTTTTTTGCTATTTTCAACATAAATTAATTCGTATTTACCAGCAGGAGCAATTGATCCTTCACGGTAAAGAATTGCACGTTTAGAACTTTCTTCAAGTTGATAATATCCTACAAAAGTGCATCCTTCTTTTTCAGTAGCAACAATTGGAGTATTAGCAATTAAATATACTTCTTTTGTTTCATATTGTTTCTTTTGTTTACAACCAGTAAATGTTAATGCTACAACAGCTAACATTAAAACTGTTAAAATTCTAATAAATTTTTTCATATTTTACCTACCCAATTACTACATCAAATTCTACTACTTCGTATTCATCCTTTTTAGGATTATTACGAGCTTCTAAGAATTTTACTGCAACATTTTCAAATAATGCGCAAGATAATACATCTTCATCAGATTTTACTATATCTTTGTATTTTTCTTTCATTGCTTCAAATTCTGGAGCGATATCATCAGCAGGACGATATGTAATTACTGGAGCATCACCAATAATCTTTTTACGAATTTCTTCGTTTACTGGAGCAGGTGCTGCACCATATTTTCCCTTTAGATAATCTTTTATTTCAGCAGGGCACATCTTATAACGTTCACCGCTAATTACATTCATAACTGCTTGTGTACCAACCATTTGTGAAAGTGGAGTTACTAGTGGAGGATAACCAAGGTCTTTACGAACACGAGGTATTTCGTTTAATACTTCTTCGTATTTATCCATAGCACCTTGACCTTTTAATTGACTCATTAAGTTTGATAACATACCACCAGGTACTTGATATTTCAAGATATTTGGATTAGTAGTCAATGCTTTTGGATTTAAACCACCATTAGCAAGGAATCTGTCTTTTACAACAGTTAGTTTATCACATGCTTGTTTTAAATAATCTAAGTTTAATTCAGGATCGTATTTTGTTCCTTGTAATACATATTCTAAAGCTTCAGTACAAGGTTGGCTAGTACCACCAGAAAGAGGAGATAAAGCAGTATCTACGATATCTACACCTGCTTCAATTGCACGCATTACTGTCATTTCAGCAACACCACCTGTACAGTGAGTATGTAATTCAAGTGGAAGTTTAACACTTTCTTTAATTCTTGTTACAAGTTCGTATGCGGCATTTGGAAGTAAACCCCCAGCCATATCTTTAATACAAATTGAATCAGCACCCATCTTTTCTACTTCTTTTGCTAAATTAACATAATAGTCAATTGTGTGTACTGGACTAGTTGTATAAGATAATGCGATTTGGCAATGACCACCAAATTGTTTTTTATACTTATTTGTAGCATCTACAGCACTCTTTAAATTACGTAAATCATTCAATGCATCAAATACTCTTATAATATCTATTCCGTTTTCTAATGATTTTTCAACAAATTTTTCTACTAATTCATCAGAATAATGGCGATATCCTAAAATGTTTTGACCTCTAAATAACATTTGTAATTTAGTATTTGGACAAGCTTTACGAATAGCACGTAATCTTTCCCATGGATCTTCATTTAAGAATCTTAGGCATGCATCAAATGTTGCACCACCCCAAACTTCTAAAGCATAGTATCCGGCTTTGTCTAATAAAGTAGCTACTGGAAGAATATCTTCAGTTGTTAGACGAGTTGCAAGTAATGATTGATGTCCGTCTCTTAAACAAGTATCAACAATTTTTACACCCATTTTATTACTCCTTTTCTATTTATTTTTTGTTTGGTTTCCTTAGTTGAAAAAAAGCAAAAAGTTACAGATGTATAACTTTTTGCGTATTTACGTTTTGTGTGAATATTCGCGTATTTCATATATACATCATGCATATATCTTTAGTATTTTTTTGATACTTGAAAAAAACCAAATTTTTCATAGTTATTATACCACACCTAATTTTTTAATTCAATGTAATTGCTTGTGTTTAAAAAGGTCTATGATATATTCATAGACCTTTTATAACTATTTATTTAAAGCTTGTGATACAGCAACTGCTACTGCTACTGTGGCACCAACCATTGGGTTGTTACCCATACCGATTAATCCCATCATTTCAACGTGAGCAGGTACAGATGAACTACCAGCAAATTGTGCATCTGAATGCATTCTTCCCATTGTATCAGTGAAACCATATGAAGCAGGACCTGCAGCCATGTTATCTGGATGAAGTGTTCTACCAGTTCCACCACCTGATGCTACTGAGAAGTATTTTTTACCCATTTCGATACATTCTTTCTTATATGTTCCAGCAACTGGATGTTGGAAACGAGTTGGGTTAGTTGAGTTACCAGTGATTGATACGTCAACACCTTCATAATGCATAATTGCAACACCTTCACGTACATCATCAGCACCATAGCAGTTAACTAATGCACGTTCACCGTTTGAATATTTAGTACGACTTAATTCATGTAATTTACCAGTTTTATAATCGAATTCAGTTTCAACATAAGTGAAGCCGTTGATACGAGAAATAATTTTAGCTGCATCTTTTCCAAGACCATTTAAAATTACACGAAGTGGTTCTTTTCTTACTTTATTAGCTGTTTTAGCGATACCAATTGCACCTTCAGCTGCAGCAAATGATTCATGACCAGCTAAGAATGCAAAACACTTAGTTTCTTCTGAAAGTAACATTGCGCCAAGGTTACCATGTCCTAATCCAACTTTACGATCATCAGCAACTGACCCTGGAATGCAGAATGATTGAAGTCCTACACCAATATACTTAGCTGCATCACTAGCACTCTTTGCATTGTTCTTTAAAGCAATTGCAGCACCAACTATGTAAGCCCAGCATGCATTTTCAAAACAAATAGGTTGAATACCTTTTACTGTATTATATACATCAATACCTGCAGCATCACAAATAGCTTTAGCTTCTTCAATTGAAGCAATACCATTTTCATTTAATGCTTTATTAATTTGATCTATTCTTCTTTCGTAGTTCTCAAATAATGCCATTATTACTGCCTCCTATTCTTGACGTGGATCAATATATTTAGATCCCTCAGCAAATCTACCATATGTTCCCATAGCTTTTTTAACTGCTTCATCAGCATTTAAGCCTTTCTTTAAGAAATCAGTAAATTTACCTAAATTTAAATATTCATATCCGATAATTTGATTTTGATCATCTAATGCTAAACGAGTAATGTATCCTTCAGCAAGTTCTAGATATCTTGGTCCTTTTGCTTTTGTACTATACGCAGTACCAACTTGGCTTCTTAAGCCTTTACCTAAGTCTTCAAGACCAGCACCGATGTTTAATCCACCTTCAGAGAATGCAGATTGTGTACGACCATAAATTATTTGTAAGAATAATTCACGCATTGCAGTATTGATAGCATCGCATACTAAGTCAGTATTAACTGCTTCTAATACAGTTTTACCAACGATAGCTTCACTTGCCATTGCTGCTGAGTGAGTCATACCAGAGCAACCAACAGTTTCAATTAATGCTTCTTCAATAATACCATTTTTAACATTTAATGTTAATTTACATGCGCCTTGTTGAGGTGCCCCCCATCCAATACCATGTGTAAACCCATTGATGTCTTTTATTTCACGTGAATATGTCCATTTGCCTTCTTGAGGAATTGGAGCACAACCATGACTTGCACCAACTTTAACACTACACATTTCTTCGACTTCTTTTGTATAGTTCATGTTCATGTTTCTTTCTCCTTTATTTGACATTTATAAGCTATATTATTATAACCCAGTAGAGATACAGAATGAAACAATCGGTGACACTCGCGTTAACTGGTCCCGCCTTACTGGTAATATCACCGTTGAACCGATTAAAGGTTGGCAAACAAATGTAATGTTGTCTATGAAAGAAAATATCACCCGTGGGGAAACGTATTATACCAGCAAATATTATGACCAGACCCAAAAGGATGTAAACGGTTATGCCTCCAAGTCGGAAGGTTCTACGCGAAGTGATAATATGGAGATAACTTCTAAATATGATTTCTCAATAAAGAAACATCATGTCAATGCTTTGATAGGTTACAGCTACTTGTATACAGTGAATGATGGATTTAATGCCGGTAACGGTGATTTCCCTACAGAAGCCTATTTATACAATAACCTAGGGACTGGCGCCTACTTGACAAATGAAAAAGCTCCGCATGCTTCAATGGGTTCTTATAAAAATGATAATACGCTTATAGGTTTCTTTGGTCGCGTAAGCTATGGGTACGATAATCGATATAACCTCATGGTAAGTGTACGTCGGGAAGGTTCTTCCAAATTCGGTAATAATAATAAATGGGGAACATTTCCTTCTATATCCGCGGGATGGACGATCAGCAATGAAAGTTTCATGAAGGATGTTACTTGGCTGGATAATCTGAAATTACGTGCCGGTTTTGGTATTACCGGTGTTATTCCCGGTGATCCGTACAAGTCATTATATAAATATGGTTATGATGCTTATGGCGATATTATGAGCCCGGAAGGGGACTGGATAAAGACATTGGCAATTACGCAGAATTACAATCCGAATTTGAAATGGGAAAAGACGAAAGAGATAAACATCGGTTTGGATTGGGGTGTATTGAATGGTCGTTTAAGTGGTTCTATCGATGTTTATAGTAAAAAGACAGTAGACTTGCTTTACGATTATAGTGTGCCGGTGCCACCCAACTTATATTCTACAACGCTTGCCAATGTGGGACAAATGCGTAATCGAGGCATAGAATTTATAGTCAATGCAATACCTGTGCAAACCAAAGCTTTCGAATGGAATACCACGTTGACTCTTTCACATAACAGCAACAAGTTGCTTAGTTTGTCCAATGACTTATATGAAACTGAGAACTTTAAAGAAGTAGGAGGCGTGGGCGAGCCTATTTCTGTGGGAACTCATTGCATGGAAGTAGGGCATCGTTTAGGAGATTTCTGGGGATTAAAGTCGGTTGGAGTGGACAAGGATGGCTTTGTATTGGTTCAGGTTTCCGATGGTAATGGTGGTTGGAATGTAAAGCCATTTAATACAAACCTAAATAAAGAAGAAAATCGCCAACGTTTAGGAAATGGCCTGCCTAAGATATATGCCGGATGGGGAAATACATTCCGTTATAAAGGTTTCGACCTAAATTTGCAATTTACCGGACAGTTCGGTTATCAGATTTTAAACGCACAACGCAGTTTCTACGAAAACAATTCCATTGCTTATAACCGGCTGAAATCGGCTGCCGATTGGCATCCTGCCATTAATGCGGACGGCACACCCGTTATGGATGAAGCTACCGGCAAACAAAAAATGGTACGCTTGTCAAATTCAATGTCTCAAGGTATATGGAGCGATCATATTGAAAATGGGGATTTTGTAAAACTGACAAGTGCAACATTAGGTTACACTGTGCCATTATCTGGGTCTATCAGGAAGTATATCAATCACTTGCGTGTATACATCTCAGGTCAGAACCTGTTCTGTATCACCGGGTATTCGGGCATGGACCCTGAAGTTGATAATGCTTTCTTATCGCCGGGTATTGACTATCAAGACAAGTATCCCACTACCCGTTCATTTACTTTCGGCTTAAATGTTAACTTTTAAATCAATATAGCTTTATGAAACGTTTGAATTTTAAACACATAATAATGGGACTGGCGGCAAGTTCATGCTTGGCATTCAGTTCATGTACCGATTTGTCTGAAACTCTTTATGATGAGTTAACGGAAGACAATTTAGACTTCAATAGCGAAAATGATGTAAATTCGCTTAAAGGACAGGCTATTGCCCAATTTCGTTATATTTATTGGGCTTGGAACGGCTATTTTGACCTAAACGAAGAGTGCAGTGATACCTATATGACCCCTAAACGTATCAGTATTGGATGGGGAGACTTATATGTAAATATGCATAAACATGACTGGAGCTATACGTTAGGTCATATTGACGGTCTTTGGAGTTATGCCTACAAGTGTTTAGGTTATTGCAACAAGACGCTGGATATCATGCCGGAATCATCCAAAAAAGCCAGAGCCGAAGTCCGTTTTATCCGTGCAACTGTATATTATATGTTACTGGATGCATTTCGTAATGTCCCGCTGGATACCACTCAGGAACATCCGGCAGGGTATCTGCCCGAGCAGGCTACAGCTCAGGAGTTGTTTGATTTTTGCGTATCTGAGTTAACCGCAATAAAAGATGATTTGGGAACAGAGCATGTATTCGGGTATCCTAATCGTTATGCCGCTTGTATGGTATTGGCTAAATTGTATTTGAATTACAATGCCTACTTCAAGACCGATGATAACTCTTGGTATGAAAAAGCTTATGCAGAGGCAAATGAAGTAATAAAAGAAGGCGGTTACTCATTGGCTGAGAATTATCTGGATAATTTCCGTCAAGATATTTCTGCATCTCCCGAGGTTATTTTTGCCATACCTCTAGACATCACTCATGCTTCCCATAATTATTTGTCTAGCAAAGCAGTACCGCAATCCGGTCTAGAAGCCTATGGATGTACGGGTAGTGCACAAAATGGCAGTTGTGCTATTCCTCAATTTATTGATACTTATGATGAGGAAGACCAACGTTTGGCTGATACATGGGCTATGGGAATCCAGAAGAAAGCAGTGAAGAATTCGGATGGTACCTACACTCCGCAGGCAGGCGATCCGATTCCTTTCAGTTCAGATGACTGGTCGGGCACTGGTTATTTGAATTATAACAAACAAGTACATTCCATTGACAATCCCGGAGCTTACCAACAAGAAGGCTATCGCTTTGTGAAAAGTGAAATTTGTTCCGGAACCGAAGGTACTTATGGAAATGATGTCGCGTTCTTCCGTCTGGCAGATGCCATGTTTATAAAAGCGGAATGTTTGTTGCGCCTCGGTGGTTATAATGATGAAACTGAACAAACAGCGGCTGATCTGGTAACAGAGGTTCGCAAACGTTCCTTTAAATCGGCAGCAAAAGCGACACGTACTGTCGCTCAACTGAAAGGGGGAAGTACTTATGATTATGGACATCGTGAATATCAATGTGAAGGATTTGCTAATTGGGACCGCAGTTCGTACGTTTTCACAGAAGAAGGAGGAGATGATATCATTCTGGGTGGTTTGTTGGATGATTTGGGATGGGAGTTTGTTGGTGAACACCATCGTCGTCAAGATCTGATTCGCTTTAGGATGCAGGATGGACGCAATGTGTTCAATGGTAAATCATGGTTCTGCAAAGATGCTACTACTGAGACGCACTGGGATTATTTCCCTATTCCGAAATCGGCATTGGATGCAAACCTTAATTTAAAGCAGAATGAAGGTTATTCAAGTAAATAACACAATAAAAAGATAGATCATGAAAAAAAGTATATTCCATGTTGCAGTGCTGGGGTTATTAACAAGCATCGCAGCTATTAGCTGTGACGATAATACCGATGTGTGCCAAGAGCATATATTGACACAAGACGAAATAAATGAAATGGCTCGCCAGGATTCCATCAAAGAAGTTCAGAAAAACCAGATCAATGCAGATCTGATTTTGGAATATCAAGCAGACATTACAATCAGCCAAGTGGCCTATGACGGAACCCATATAGAGATTGAACTGGATAAAATTGCCGAATTATTTCAAATCTCTGAAGAAGATTTGTTAGCAGGCATCGCATTAGACGACGGTGCACCCGAAATTCAAGGATTTGCCATCGAAGGAAGTACGCATGCCGATAATATGACGGCCTCTAACAGTAATGCTACTTGGGGGCACTGGTTTGATGCCAATGGAAATGTGGTGGCTTGGGGTGACAATGCAATGGTGTGTTGCGAATACAATACGGAAGATAAATTTTTTAATGTCATGCAATTCCCCAAGCACTTGATAGATGGTCAGAAAGTTAAAGTTATAGAAGGTTTGAAATACGGAGAGAAACGGGTGGCTGTAGTGATCACTGTGATGGCGCACGGAGCTGAAGAAATTACTGCTCCGATTGTTTCTACGCAAAAGGTAAGTATCGATGTCAATCCTGCCAGCACTTATGATATGAATAATGTTAAGTTTGACGTTAGTAAGGTGATGGCTGATTTGGGGATTTCTTCCATGGAAGAGGCAAAATATGTTGGTGTGAAAGCTGATGGCAGTTATGCACAAGAATCGGATGCCGGCACCAATGGGTTTTGGTATGATATGGATGGATTTGCCAGTGGTTTTGGTGATAATGCGCGAGTTTATACCTCTTATGGTGGCGATGAGTGGATGGACGATGAAATTGGAATAGGGCAAAATCCGGGTAAAATGGTAGAAGGTGACCAAGTGGTAGTGAAGTATGGCATTCTAGCTAATAACAAAATTGCCATGATAGAAATCACAGTGAATGTTGTTCCTTACGATGATCCGGAAACAGCTCCTACAGGTGACCCTAAGACGCTGGAACAGACCGTGAGCCTCTCTAAGGCTTATGATAATACGTATAGTTCTGTTCAATTTGATATAAAGGAAGTACTTCGGGACGCTTTTAAAATGACTACTTATCAAATTCATAGGGCGCGTGTATCAGGAGATTTGAAGATTTATTGTGGTGAAGAAACAACAGAAGCCCCTTCGTATACTGCTGATGTTCCGGGCTATTGGCTGGGAAAGGATGGTGCGTCAGCAAAGTATGCAGATGGACTTTGTTGGGTTAGTTTGGGAACCAGTGAAACAGAACTCTATTTATATGGTGGAAATCATCCGGAGAATGTGGATCCGGCTCACGGTACAACGATTGCAACGAAATATATCATTACTTGCAACGGAGGCAAAGTGATTGTAAATCTGTGCTTTGAGATTAAAGGTGCTGTAAGCGAATAAAAAAACTTGATATGTTTATGAAAAAATATCAATTACTAAATACTTTTCAATGGTTGCTGATGACTTTGTTCTTTTTATTTTTTATCATGGGTTGTGATGACGATGAGAAAGTGAGGGAAGAAGAAAAGATTACCATTGGAGAGGATCAATTGGCTATTGAATTGGATGCAGAAGATACTTCTGCATCCATCAAATTCACAGCTTTAGCCTCGTGGACAGCAACAATCAAGGAAGCGGAAGTTCATAATTGGGTGGCACTTTCATCCAAACAAGGAATTGGCGGACTTGTTACTTTAAATTTGATTTTGAAAAAGAACACTAATAAAGATGACCGATATGCTGTTATAACGATTGCGTGTGGAAATAGTACTAAAGAGATAAATCTCAGTCAGGCAGGGAGTTCCCTATTGATTATGGACGAAGCCGATATTAAAGACTTTGACAAATACTATAAGCCGGCAGAATTTAGTAAAATGGATATGTTACGCAGCGATTCCAAATGGTCTTGGTTCCGTTCTGCACAAAGTGAGCACTTCTTTGTATTCTGGGAAGCCGGCTTTGGAGATAATCCGAATGCAGATACCGTTGATGCCGCTTTGCGTGTAGACATAGATGATTTATTAGAAAAGGCAGAGCAGTTTTATAAAACCAATATTGAAGTCTTAAAGTTTGCGCAATTAGGGGAGGGAAAGTCTTATCTAGATAAATATAAGATGGAGATTTATTTGTTGTACCAGACCGAGTGGTTAGCTACAGGCTCAGGTTATGATAATAAAATCGGAGCATTATGGGTTAATCCAAGTACTTGCCAGCCGGTAGGTTCTACTATAGCCCATGAAATCGGACATAGTTTCCAATATCAAGTATATTGTGACAAAATATTACAGGGAAATCCGGATGATTTGAAATGTGGCTTTCGTTATGGTTATGAAGGGAGTAATGGCGGTAATGGATTTTGGGAACAATGTGCACAATGGCAATCTTATCAGGACTATCCTGGTGAATTGTTTGCTAACTATCATTTCGACGTATGGCTGTCCAATTGTCACAGGCATTTTGAACATGAATGGATGCGCTATGCCAGTTATTGGCTTCAGTCCTATTGGACTGCAAGGTATGGAATAGAAACGGTGAGTAATGTCTGGAAACAGTCTGTTTATCCCGAAGATGCTATTTCTACTTATATGCGGCTATATTGTGGCAATCAGTGGAGCATAATGAGTCAGGAATTGTATGACTATGCAGCACGAATGGCTACTTTTGATATAGATGGCATAGGAGAGTATGCCAGTGGTTACCTTGATAAATATTCAACTAAGCTTTATCCTGCCGGTGACGGATACTATCAGGTCGCTTATGCCAGTTGTCCCAGTACGACGGGCTTTAATGTCATCGCCTTGAATGTTCCGAATGCAGCCACTACTGTAAGTGCAAGCTTTCTAGGATTATCACCTGGTACCGATCTTGCCCCTGATGATCCAGGGGAATATATGGAATCGGAAACTGTAGCAGGGACGGTTGCTACATATAATGTGGGCAATGCAGCAGATGCAGGTTGGCATTATGGTTTTGTAGCATTGAAAAAAGATGGAACGAGAGTATATAGTGACAGGAATACGGAGCCTACTGGTGTAGCAAGTTTTACATTACCTGCAAATACTGAAAAACTATACTTTATCGTATTGGGTGCTCCCAAGCAATACAAGCCTCATCCATGGGATGAGAAAGAAAAGAACGATGAGCAATGGCCTTACAAAGTAAAGTTTGAAGGAACGGACTTGCTTGGCAATTTCTCTATTGACGAGACGGCTATGCCTAAAGATATTACATTGACATTCGATGTGAAGTGCAATGCCGGTTCCGAGGATTATCCACAAGGAACGGTGGACCTGAAAACAAATAAAGATTTGGCACAGGCGTTTGTCATGAAGCCTGCCGTGTTGGAAAGTAAACTGGCCAGTGTAGGTACAGAACCTGCCGAGGACAAAGTGGTTATCGCACTCGGTCAGACTGACGGCACTTTTGCTTACACTTCTACTGCCAATAACGGATTTTGGTGTGAAGCCAATGGCAACGTAGGCAACTGGGGTGATACGGCACCGGTCTATGTAGAATTCAGTGGACTGACCATGACATACGGACACCGGAAAGGAGTAAGTGTTGCCGGCCAGAAATATATGTTGAAACCTACTCTGATATATACCAGAAATGGTGTACAGTATAAAGCGACTATTGTGTTGAATATGCAATTTTAATAGCTGTTTACACCGTACACCTCCAAGAGGATAAAAAAATAGTCTAAACGAATGGAAAAATAGTACAACCGCCTAACTATCAAATCCATAAAATGAGATTTATTGGACGATTCTGCCATTACATTATATTATATCTTCCCTTTCTTGTAATTTTTTTATTTTACTTTGCAAGTGAACAACGTATATAACCGATAGATTATGAAAAACAACAAGAAACTCTGTCTTGCAATTTTATCTTTGCTTTTATTGATTGGAAATGCTTCATTTGCAGCCAAGGAAAAGAAATATGTACTCTCTTCACCCGATGGAACATTGAAAGTGGAAATCAGCGCCGGAAACGAACTGGCCTACCAAGTGATGCATGGAAATGATACAATTCTCTCACACTCTAATATAGGTTTGGTTCTGGAAAACGGAACTATAGTAGGTAAAACTCCCCGTATCACAGGGGAAAGAAGGAGAAAGATAAAGGATAACATAGAATCACCTTTTTACCGTTTCAAGGAGTTCGTTGCAACCGGCAACGAACTCGACTTGAAGCTGAAAGGCGGGTTCGGAATCATCTTCCGTGCATACAATGAGGGAGTCGCCTATCGATTCTATACCACACAATCTTCGGATATCATTATAAAGGAGGAACAGGCCGAGTTTAATTTTAAGGAAGATTATACGGCTTATCTTCCTTATACCACCAATGATAAAAAACCGATGGCGATGGCTTATCAGAATGTATATGACATCACTCCTCTGTCAAAAGCACAGCCTAAACTGGCTTTTCTTCCGGTTACCGTGGATTGCGGCAGCGTAAAACTGACCCTGTTGGAGTCCGACCTCGAAGCTTATCCGGGCGTGTTTGTGCAGTCACAGCAGGGAAAGTATGGATTGAAAGGTGTCTTT
>ERZ780195.2358-NODE-2358-length-13128-cov-2.996099_pt1 | contig 13128 bp, 6 predicted proteins | sample MGYA00511017_ERZ780195 | MGnify/ENA primary metagenome ERZ780195 (study PRJEB29588, sample SAMEA2159974) | human gut metagenome | biome: human gut; feature: human-associated habitat; material: faeces | place: Denmark | collected 2008/2010 ...
TCAGCGCCTGCTCGTCCTCGTTCGAGTGGACGCAGTGCGCCATGATGCACGGATATCCGCCGCCGAACATGCCGAACTGCTCATACGCGTCGCCGTAGTTCTTCGAGCGCGGGCACAGCTCGCGGATCCAGGCGATCTCCGAATAGTTTTCCGACAGATGGCTCTGCACCGGCAGGTCGTATTTCACCCGCAGCCGCGCCAGCCCGAACATCAGATCGTCCGTGCACGACGGGATGAAGCGCGGGGTCAGGATGGGCCTGACGTGGGCATAACGCTCCTTCGTCTCGCAGATCCAGCGCTCGGTGTCGCGCAGGGCCTGGTTGGTGGAGATCTCGCGCAGGTAGACCGGCGAGTTGCGGTTCATATTGACCTTGCCCACGAAGCATTCCAGCCCCATCGCGTCCAGCTTCTGCATGAGAAGCTCCGTCGCGGGCACATGGATGGTGGCAAAGATGGCCGCGCGCGTGGTCGTGCTGCGCAGCAGATGCGAGGCGAAGCTGCCATACGCCCTTTCGGCGTAGTCCAGGTCCTTGTATTTGGATTCCTCCGGGAAGGTATAGGTGTTGAGCCACTCCAGCAGTTCCATATCCATGCCGAGCCCGCGGAAGGCGAACTGCGGCGCGTGGACATGCAGGTCGGACATACCGGGCAGGATCAGCCGATGGCCGTAATCGAGCACCGGCAGCGCGGCATAGCGCGCCGGCAGCGTCTGAAAGACGCCGGTGACGCGGCCGTTTTCCACAACGATGCTGCCCTGTTCCAGACAGACGATCTCGTCCATGCTCCGGCTGAAGCAGATATCTCCCTTTACTATATAAGTGTTCACTGTTCCGTGCTCCTTTGTTCTCAGCGCTTTTCCGCGCGTGCCGCGCAGACGCAGGCCGCTTGTGGTGCCTGCCCATTCCAGAATATCATATCATAATATCGTGCAGAAATTCCACTTATGTTCTTGGGCGTTCTTCACGAAATCAGCCCGCCGCAATCGGGCAATTATAACAAAGCGCCGAAAAAACTAAAAAAGTTTTTGGCCGGACCTTCATTTTTTTGTATTTCTATCCCGCAAATGTGAAAAAACAGATTGCTTTTTTGTATAGAATCAATTAAAATACAGGTATCCAATTTTGCTGCGCGGGGCTCCGCACAGCAGGACTGTGACTTCCGTCACAAAATTTTTTAGGAGGAACGAACACATGAAAAAGATCATCGCTCTGCTTCTCGCCGTAGTCATGGTCTTCGCGCTGGTTGCCTGCGCTTCCACCGCCAAGACGGACGACACCGCGGCCGAGACCACTCCGGCTGAAACCACCGAGACCACCGAACCCGCTGCTGAAGAGACCGAGGCTCCCGCCGAGGAAGAGACTCCGGCTGAGCCCACCGGCGATGCTGTCGGCACCGACATCAAGATCGGCGTCGTTCTCATCGGTGACGAAAACGAAGGCTACACCTACTCCCACATTCTCGGCATCCAGGAGGCCACCAAGGCTCTGGGCATCAGCGAGAACAACATCGTCTGGAAATACTCCATCGGCGAAGACGAGAGCTGCTATGACGCCTGCGTCGACTGCGTCGACCAGGGCTGCCAGATCGTCATCACCAACTCCTACGGCCATCAGTCCTTCTGCCGTCAGGCCGCTGAGGAATATCCCGACGTGCAGTTCGTCGCTATGACCGGCGACACCGCCAGAGCGGATGGCCTTGCAAACTTCCACAATGCCTTCACCGGCATCTATGAAGCCCGTTACGTCGGTGGCGTCGTCGCCGGTATGAAGCTGCAGCAGCTCATCGACGAAGGCAAGGTCGAAGACAAGAACAAGACCGCTGACGGCAAGATCAAGATCGGCTATGTCGGCGCTTATCCGTACGCAGAAGTCGTTTCCGGCTACACCGCGTTCTTCCTTGGCGTGCAGAGCATCGTTCCCGATGTCGCCATGCAGGTCCAGTACACCAACTCCTGGTTCAACATCACCGCTGAAAACGAAGCTGCCAAGGCTCTGATCGCCGACGGCTGCATCATCGTCAGCCAGCACGCTGACTCCACCGGCGCTCCGTCCGCCTGCCAGGAAGCGCTTGACGCCGGCACCACCGTCTACTGCGTCGGCTACAACGTCGACATGCTCGCAGTTGCTCCGACCGCCGCTCTGACCTCTCCGACCAACGTCTGGGAAGTCTTCTATGAGTACGCATTCAACGCTGTTATGAACGGCGAGTCCTTCGACACCAACTGGAGCCAGGGCTATGAGGCTGACGCTGTCAAGCTCACTCCGCTCGGCGAGTCCTGCGCACCCGGCACCCAGGAGAAGGTCGACGAGACCATCGCAGCCATCAAGGACGGCAGCCTGCACGTCTTCGACACCAGCAAGTTCACCGTTGGCGGCGAAACTGTCACCTCCGCGTTCGCAACCGATACCGACGGCGACTTCACGCCCGATGCTGACGAAGCGATCTTCGACGGCTACTACCACGAGTCCTACTTCCAGGCCGCTCCGTCCTTCCAGCTGAGAATCGACGGCATCACCGAACTGAACTAAGCACCAACCCCCATACAAAAAGCGGCTGCTCGGGTAACTGTTCATAAAACAGGTTTTACGAAATAAGAATTATGGCAGTTGCCATGCAAGGGTTGCTGACAAAAAGGGTATGCACATCAAAGTGCATACCCTTTTGCCGTTTATGGGAGAGTTGCGGGTTTCTTCTTGCGTGTAGACTAATTAAGGGCAAAATCGAAAGAAATAGGGGTTGCGTATTACCTATACTCTGATTCTTGCTTAGAACGCAGAAAAGCTGCCGTTTTCGACCTTTATCGCGACATAAACTTAAGGCATAGCCGCGCAATCTTCTACGACATACATCTCACAGCGTCCATCAGCACAACAGAAGAAATGCTTATGGTCGCTGCACCATCCGATGCGACTGTGATTTGCTTCGATAACAGTCTTACCATCATAAGTGATAAGACCTTCTTTGTAGCTGTCCTTTTCACCAACTCTGACAGTGAGATATGGATCCTTGCGCCCATGGATTTCATGGTAGATAGCAGGAATGATGATGTTGCCATCGTAGTCTTTCATGCCTTGTTTGCCGTTTTCTACGAAGCAAATTCTCTGCTGTTCATGGTAGAAGCCATTCCAAGGGACATCATAGATGCAGGGGAGGATCTCGTTGCCCTCCTTATCAATCAAACCATGTCTGGTACCGTCCTTATCGCGGATAACCACTTCATATGGATCATGCCAGGTATAGATCGAGGAATATATGGATTTGAAACGCTCTTTGCCAGATGGGTCAATGATCTTTTCAATCGTCCGGCCGAGTTCTTCATCGAAGACCTCGACTTCCATATCGCCGTTGTCGCGGAAGGTGACATCAAGGAATTGGGGCTCAAACAGGACTTTCTTTTGTGCCAGATCATAGATGCCCATGGGGAGACCATCGCCCGTTGCATCCGGATCTTCAGCGTAAAACAGGATTCTGTCCTTCCAGGTTTCATAAGAGAAGCCTTCAAAGGTTGGTTCTGCGAGCCAGTTACCCTTGCAATCAACGACACCCCAGTGACCGTCTTTCCAGCCACCATAATGGACCATGAACATATCGGAGCGATCGAAGAAGTGCTTGATTTCATCGAAGATGAAGGGGATAACCTCGTTACCGTCCTTGTCGATGGCACCCCAGAGCTCCTCTTCCGTCCAGTAACGGCCCTGATTATACTTGTTGTCCCATTTAGGGTCGATAGTCCATTTGCCCTTTGCAACGATAGCAATACCATTTTCAAAGTCAGTAGCATAGATATACTGGGGCGGAATAACCTCCTCACCAGATTCATTTACAAAACCCCAAGTACCCGCAATTTGATCATAATCCGAATGATAAGCCAAATCCATGAAGCACAGCTTGAGCGTAGATACGCGGCACATTCCTTCGGAATAATCGCCGACTTCTTGATAATTATCCTGTCGAATTCTGCCACCAATCTCAAGCTCACAGCCATTTGGATCAACACAAAGCCACTTATCTCCAAGCTGTACTTTTGCTTTGCCTTCTCTGAAATCATCTGCTTGATCATACTTCATAGGAACGACAAACTTCATGTCCTTGTCAACGAAGCCATATCCATGGCCGTTGATAGCAACGCGAGCAAGATCTTCTTGGAAACTGTCGATGATATCGAAGGTCAGGCTGGTCAGTCGTTTTCCCTCAATAGAAGCAAACACGGACTTGCCGTACCAGTTGAATGCCTGGCCGCTGATTAAGACCTTCAATAGACCGGTTTCTCCGTCTTCGTACAGAGAGTTTACATTCCACTTCCAGATTTTCCGGATCTGGTGCTTTTCATCGGCATACACGATCTCATCTGTCAACTCCGGCTCGGAGTACGGCACACTCTCCATGTAGCATCGAGTTCCCGCGATTAGAAACTCATTTTTGAACACAATTGCCGGGCCACATTCGGGATAGCCTTTATATCTGCTTTCGTGCCGAGGAATTACAGAGACGGATGCCCAGATGTTATCGGTAAACACATGACCGCGATAGGAAAGAACCTCCTCGTGCTCAGACTCCGTCGGAATAGGAAGTACATACTTTTTGCACTCGCCGTTGTCGAAAAAGAGCTTTACGGCGAATCGTTCTGTGGGAACGGAGGCAAGCGGGACAGCGTTTATGAGTTTGGGAATATATGCGAACAGATCATCTGGTTCTCGTTGCTCGGTTTTAATAAACTCTGCCACCTTCCGATCACCACCGTCAAAGGGGTGACGGACCATGCTATGCATGCGGTCGGTGGCATGGAAGGAGCTCCAACTGAAGAAGCCAAGACCTTCAATGTAGGGGACAGAGCTGTAAACTACATCGTTATAACGGACATAGCCCAACTTCATATCACCGTATTCCCGATGCATCGTCCGCAGCGTCCCATAGAAGGCGCTGTTCATAAATGCACCGGAGTATTTGGGATCTCCTTCAATGGACGGATTATCATCTGTGATAATGCAGTCATAGATGTCCGTATCTTCACGGTTGAAGGCGTACATGAACTGCCAGGTTTGATCCATCATCTCTTTGCGAGGATAGTATTCAAACAGATACGAGCCGTTGACTTCTTTAAGATGCCAAAACTCCGGGCTGTGCGTATCACTTCCGCAGTAGTTTCTTACACGATATTTGATCTCAGCTCCGGCCATGTAGCGATCGACATTGAGGTAGAGGATCAGGATGATGCTGTTTTCGGCGAAGGGTTCTTTGGCAAGCTTGCTGCAGAAATCACCGTCCAGCTGAGAAGTTTCCTTTTGGCCGTAGGCATACATGAAAATCGTGTAAATATAGCCTTTTCTATTGCACCGGTAACCGATGCAATCATCAAAGATCTGCGACTCCAGTACGCTATAGCCCTGCTCGGGCAGCCACTGTTTGGCATATTCATCTGCTTTGCGCCAAATATAAATCCCATCAGCCGTATTTACAGTCTTATCCCACTTTTGACCTGCAAATGAGCTTCTCATTTCGTTGACATGCCGATCATGTGTGGTCAGTGGCACTACTGTAGAAGGAAGGTCATCGGGAGAATCGGGTCCCAATTCTTCGCCATAAAAGGTTTCATTGAACTTGCTTGTGTCTCGAGACAGCCATATGCTTCTGAACTTCTCGTAGAGGTCTATCATACAGGCAACAACAGCAACAGGATAATCAGAGCCATACTGATACAAGAGCAGACCGTACCGGCAGGGATGCATTCCGGCTTGATTGTCCAAATCAGCAAGGGTTAGGCCATTTGCCAGGACAGATTCCAGTTCTATGACCTTGTAAGTATAAGCACAGGTTTCATCAATGTTCTTATGGACGGACTCCATATTTGACAGGATTTCAGATGCCCCCGAAAAGGACTTGTTTGCATACTGGGAAGCATAGTCACAGTCCGCCGCCATCAAAGGACGCAGTGCATCGATTTCGCCATCAGCGAATGCTTTTCCCAGTATGTCCATCATAGTATACTGATCCATACTTACACCTCCTAAAATCCGTAGATATCCATCATGTCGTTGGGGCCAAGCACCAAATCAGACCACTCTCGGATATCTTTGATCTGTGTTCTGTATTTATCCCGCTCTTTCCAGAAAGATGCGCCTCGGCTATTGAGCTTCCACATCATGTAATTGCCCTTTCCTTGCCGATCGATTAGCTCATCAAACAATTCATCAAAACTATCCGCAGCAAGGATTCGCCATGCCTCATCAAGGAGATCATTCCACTCTTTATGGCTGAAATGATACTCGCCGTACTCATCGAACCAGCTCCCAATGGCAAGCGAAATGCTCCAATCAAGTATAAGAAAATCTTCAACATAGACATGAAGGCAAGAATCGCCTTTGCCGCTTGAAGATAGTGTCATATATGGGGTATCGGTATATGCGGCTCCTTTTCTCCCGAAGAACAACATATGACTTTCCGCCTCAAACCCGGTAACCTCATCAGCGTGAAGGTCCTCCCAGTTGAACAAAGCGTCTTTTAGTTCAGAAAAGCTGATTTTAACCCACTTGTTGCTTACATCAACACACGCAACCTCGCAGTAATCAATGTCCGGGCTGATCTGCAGACCCAATCCATTTCTCAAACGAAGTGTTACATTTGAAACAAGCTCTCTCTGATAAGGAGGCTCATTAAAAGCGCAGAAAAACATCGGATCCTTGTCTGTTATCCGTGTGTTGACTTCGACTGAAACAATCTCCTGGCCGACACAAGGGGAGAAAAGAATATCTGCTTCCACATTAGGTTGATTTGTTCCGGCCTTGATCCACCAAGGAATACAGTTCATGCTCATCCGGAATTCCGGATCCTGCGGAGTATCGACTTCAAAGATATCTCCATCCTCGAACTCAATCAGAAAGGGTTCGTCAATTTGAGCATATCGGCTAAACTGCATGGTGGGATCAATCGTTGAATAATTGGATTTGCGCTGGCGCTCTTCTTCTGGCAGGTGCTCGACCTGTCGATAAGCTGCTTCTTCCACCCAGTCACGGGGATGGAAATAGCTCAAGCCAATCAAACGCATGCGCTTAATTTTACGGCCGCACAAAGCAAAGCTGTCGATCCGTTCACGGATTTCTTTTGGTGACACCATGGTAGGAGCAGACCACTCTCTTGCAGAAAAGGTGTAACCCTTAAAGTTGTCCCTGCCTTTGCTGTAAATTGTGTTTGAGATCATACGAGCACCTCCTCATGATAGAATTATATCGCCGTTATTGTACCATAAAACGGACTGCAGATTATATATTACCCCTCTGAGGACATTCGCCTTCAGAGGGGTAATGCATTAGAACATTTTCATCTGCTTAGAATCGTCCTCGTCTTCAGATGCACTGGGTGATTTCTTCGTAGCGGATGTCTTCTTAGGTGCTGTAGCTTTCTTTTTGGCCTCAATTTCTTTCTTTTTTGCAAAGAAATACTTATTTACTTGGCTACGAGCGGCCTTTGTAGGAATTAGAGCAGCCATCTTTTCCAGCCTAAGATCGCTCTCGCGCATCTTCTGATAATGCCGTGAATCCTCGGAACACACCCAACGAGGCTCGTTTTTCATTGCGAACACATAGGGTGCTCCACACTTGCAACGAAGAATGCCATCCAGCGGATATTGCTGAGCAACATTTCTGGAATAATCGCCGGCAACGCACTGCCAGTAGATACCGCCTTCATCGCTTTCTTTCACGATCATTTCATCGCCGCAGATGGGGCACTTCTGTTCGTATGTGTTTTCTATTGCGTTGCAGATGTGCTCGATATCGAAAAGCTTTTCATATTCGGCAGTCAGCTCACGATCAGCATACCGCTGCATAACCTCGCCGGTCAAACCGGTAAAACTTAGTGCATTCAACGAGCCGATCCAAACCGCATTGCTGTCAACAAAAATCAGTTTTTCGTGCATGCCCTTCTTGTGAAGAGCACTCACGCCGATATCGCGTAATTCTTTCTCACACTTTTGGTACTGCGCAAGTTCGGATTTGCCACGATCAGATAGAGCCTTTGTAACAACAATGATCTGCTTTCCGGCGCGGACGGCATCAGAGAAGGCCGGCAGAAGTGTGCTTAGGCGTGCTTCCGTCATAAAAGCTGAGTACACAATCAGGCGCTTTTTGAAGGAATGGATATCAGCCATGAAGTAGTCATTGAAGACATCTTCTCGGCAAACGATGTGTTTCCCTGTAAGGTTTCCATCAAAAGCAAAATCGGATTGCCGTGCGAACACAATTTCAGGAAGCAAAGTCTTGGCATCCACTTTGACAAGCCTATCCTTTTTGATAAGCTTGTCCAGCAGCTCCGACAGAGCGTTATTCTTGGCTCGTTTTTGGCAATATGCAAAATTGCCGACGATATACAGCTTGAACTTAGCTCTCGTGACAGCCACATTGAACATCTTGCGCAGATCTTCATTGACTTCCTTATCCGTCATAAACAGATCTGCCTTCCAATGCGGTTCATCGATCACTAGGTCAAATATTACGATATCGGCCTCGCTGCCTTGGAAACTGTGAATCGTTCCGGCTCTAATGAAATTGAGGTTTTCTTTAAAACCTCGATTGTGATACTCCAGTTCTACAAGTTGATTGATCCTTGCAACATGGGGTTTATACGGAGCGACGATCAGCACAGAAGCCTCTTTTTCCGGTTCGGCAGTAGCAGGATCGAGTTCCTTGAGTTTGTTTTCCAAGAACTTGAATGCAAGATCCACAGAAACGGCTGCTGAGAAACAATTCAGCCGGCTATGGCTCTTCCCTTGAGGCACACCGGTAACCCAAGCATGGAGACTCTCTGTGTCTATCAGGTGAACATTTCTCTTGGTTCTTTTGCCAGGATACCAACTATAGAATTTCTCGCGATCCTTGACTCTGAAATCGTTGTTATCATCCGAAAGAAGGCCACCGTATGCTCCGTAATACATGTTTGCGATGTCTGCAATATCAGACTCCATGCGGAACTGATTATTGAGCATAACGAAATTTTCAGGACAGGTTTCCTTGTTCCGAGCCCGCTCCTGCATCCCGCTATGGTAGAAGATATCCTTACCCAACCATTTTTGAGCCATAGGGGTATCTGCCATAACAATAGGCGGTAACTGCAGGAAGTCACCGACAATTACAATGCTGCTTTCAGCGAGGTAGCTGGCACACCAAAGTGCAGGAATAGAAGCCATGGAGGCCTCGTCCAAGATTACTGTGTCAAACTTTCTCTCTCGCAGAGTTTCGCTCAAATAAGACTTCGCAAGTGTGGCACCAACAATCTTGGCGCTCATAATTGCCTGCTTTTCGAGCTCCTGCATTTTCTCTTTCAGCTCATTGAGCTGCCGGAAGATTTCGACCAACTGCTGATCCGCATCTTCTTTTTCTTTTATGATGGCATCCATATCAACAGAAGCCATCTCAGCTTTTACAGATGCAAACAGCTTGGAAAGCTCATTAAAGAGGGGAGAGATTCCTTCAGAAGTCGGCTTGTACAGGAAGGTAATACAAAAAGAGATCTCTTTTTCAAGTTGCTCAGAACAAGCGTTATTCTCCTTATCCCGCAGCTTCGTAACCTCAGCCAATTTGTCCTGCTCCAGGCGGACTTTTCTACCCAACTCGCTAAGAACATCAAACGAAGACTTCGCCTGGCTCTGTTGTCGTTCCAGTTCGCGAACTTCTTCATGCAGTGCGTTTTTTCTGGTGGTCAGCTCCGGAAGAGCCTTTTGTGCGGCAGAAAGTTCGGCCTGCAGCTTATTTACCTCAGCATTCCAGTATTCCGGAGTTTTCGAGGGAGTGACTGCACGGATCTGCTCCTGCAAAAGCAACAGGCTTTCCAGTTGCTGAGAATACTCTTGTTTCAGGTCTTGTTGACGGCGCAAGTCGCCATTAGCGATTGGAATCTCTCGGCGGACGCGCTCCAAAGTAGTCTGTGCCTGAGTAACAGCACTCTTGCCGGCAAAAAGTTTTGCGACAGAGCTCTTTTTCTCATAATCCGAGATTGTTTGCTGTGCCGCAGTCTGCTGCCGAGTCAAATCACTGATTGAGCTTTGGAGGCGGTTGATCTGCGCATCAACTTTGCTGATTTCACCTCTAAGGAAGGAAACGGACATATACTTTGCTTCTTGAGCGCGAAGCTCCGTATATCGAGCGTGTTTTCTGACCTCATCCTGCGCCCTTTGGATCTGATCCGGAAGCACAGAAATAGCCTGTTCAATTCTATAAAATTGACCGCATACGGTATCGTAATCGCTCTTTTTTGCTTTAAGCGTTTTCGATAGGATCAGATAGTTCGCGTATTCAGGATGAGCCACCTTTTCCCTCTCTACGGAGACATTGATGGCGTCGCTCCTGCGCTGAATCTCGGTGATTTCCTTCTCATGTGCAGCAATACTCTGAAGTGCTTTCCGAATGATATCCAGATTGCTTTTTTTCAACCAAACATCCTTGGCGAGCAAGGGACGGATCTCGTTGATATGGTGCTGTAACTCAGCCTGCTGTTTTTCAAGAGCCGCCTTTTGCTCGTAAAGCTCTTTCCCTAAGGCGGCAACATGCTGTGCCAACAAAACCCGATCCGGCAAGGGCCTTGCAGGAGTACCAATTCTCAAAATCGGGTAATTGGTGTCATTATCCTGATTGGATTTGGAGTATGTTTTGTCGGCTTTTTCGATGGCACCGTCAACTGCCGTATTGGTATGAGACACAACCAATACGGATCTATCATGCTTATATAATTCATCGATAATCTGCCCAATTACGGTGGTTTTACCAGTACCAGGAGGTCCCCAGATGTATGTAATGTCGCTTGAAAGCGCAGATACGATAGCATTGTTTTGGCTTTGGGTGTTGCCGGTATTCAGTGCCAAGTCGTCATACTCGAATATCTTCTTTGCAGGATAAACGCCGCAGTCAGAAGACAGCATACGTTTTCCTGCAGGATTTTCTTTTTCGGCATTCTCTTCGATACACTTGATCAGCCGCTCCATTAGAACTGTAGCGCCATTTTCAAGTCTGGCCTTGCCGATTGTGTCAGGCAGAGTCGTTTTTGTAGAGATGACAATGGAGTTCTCTTCGTAGCTTATAACGGTAACATCAAATTGATCCTTACCGATTACCAGCTTACAGGGCGTATCTGCCGGAAGAGAGGGGACATATTCAACATTAAAGCGATACCAGAGGTCGGCACCATGGCTTTCGATTTGGCGCCCACCAAAGAGTAGCGTGGAAGACTGACCGCTTTTTTTGATCTTATCAATTTCTTCTTCAAGCGCATCCCGGAACTCTGATAGAATTCCTTTTAATTCCACCCGGTCAGGAACATGTTGCTTATCCTGAGCATACATCATGTCTTTCACTTCCTTGCTACATAAACTGCTTTAAAAGTTGATGCAGAAATCATCCTGTACAAAAATCATTCCTCAACTTCTATTGGATTCCGATATTTCTTCGGTGTGTACTTTTCTTTGTTCCGTTCTTTTGCCATCCAGTAGGCATCCTGCAAAGCGCGCATTACGGCATCCTTATCATTCTCGGACAATTCACCACCGGCAAAGAGCGCAGACGCATCGGCAACCAATTCTTCGGCATCTTTTGCACCTTTGTAGCCGTAGCTCTGTTGTGCCTGAAGAACAAATTCTTCGTCTTCGGAAAGCAGGAAGTTTATCTCGCATCCAAGTGCAGTGGCAAGTTTGGCGTAAACCTCGCGCTGTTTGGGATAGCGTCCGTCCACCTCATAATTGCGGATCGTCCGCAGGGACAGACCACACATTTTACCCAGTTCCGTCTGGGACAGCTTCTTTTCATTTCGCAGCAGTCTTACCTTTTCTCCAAACTTCATATTGAAAACCTCGCCCGGAAAATAATTTGCCTATCATTTGCCTAATTCTATTGACAGAGGAATATTACTTGCTTATAATATAATTAGGCAAACATCTTGCCTGTATTATAGGCAGTTTTGAGCCTTTTGTCAACGGGTCTTGGGAAATTAGCAGAATAGCAAGCACAGCCAGTGTATGTACACTTGCAAAAATCCTCGTGCCGGCATTCCGAATGGCTTGCTATATAGCAAGCACATCCGGTGTTGCCACACTCGAAGATTTTTCCTCATTGGGATATCCCAAACCCTTAGTCTTTCAAGCGAAAAGGAAGGTGGAAATGGAAGAAAAGAAACGCAACATCCGCATCGACCAAGACGGCACTCGCCATGCTCCTGTTCCTATGTGGCAGGAGTTGCCGCAGATTACGGTACGCCTTGAAGAAGGGCATACCACCTACCGCTTTACCGGCAGCTTTGACGGGAAACACACACTTCCCGAAAAAGCGGTGAAGCTGGCAGATGAGCAAAAGGGTGTGTGATTTTATGACCCACAGCAACCTTGTATTGGCAGACTGCCCACCGAATATGGAGGAAAATATTATGAAGCAGTCTGATAAAATTACAGCATTGTATTGCCGCCTCTCCCGTGACGATGACCAACAGGGTGACAGCAATTCCATCGTTAATCAAAGGGCATTTCTGACGAAGTTTGCTAAGGAAAAAGGCTTTCGGAACCTTGAGTATTTTGTGGATGACGGGTACTCCGGCGCAAACTTTCAAAGACCGGATTGGCAGCGCATGATGGCCATGGTTGACGAAGGCAAGATCGGTATCGTCATAGCCAAAGACATGAGTCGGATCGGGCGTAACTATCTGGAAGTAGGAATGTACACCGAGATTACATTTCCGCAGAACAATGTCCGCTTCATTGCAGTCAACAGTGGTGTGGATAGTGCCAACCAGAGCGACAACGAGTTTGCTCCCTTTTTGAACATCATAAACGAGTTCTATGTTAAGGACGGCAGCAAAAAGGTACGGGCATCCTTAAAGCTGAAAGGCGAGTCCGGTGAGCATCTGACCACCATACCGCCCTACGGCTATGTGAAAGACGCAGAAAACTCCGAGCAGTGGATTGTCGATGATGAAGCCGCACAGGTTGTCAAACGCATCTTTGCTTTATGCATGGATGGTAATGGTCCGACACAAATCGCCCGTATACTCAAAGAGGAACAAGTGCTGACACCTACTGTCTATCAGGACAAGCAGAAACGGAAAGTGCGCTGTGCTTTGCCCGACAATCCCTATGGATGGAACGACAGCACAGTATCG
>ERZ780195.2360-NODE-2360-length-13126-cov-5.471884_pt1 | contig 13126 bp, 8 predicted proteins | sample MGYA00511017_ERZ780195 | MGnify/ENA primary metagenome ERZ780195 (study PRJEB29588, sample SAMEA2159974) | human gut metagenome | biome: human gut; feature: human-associated habitat; material: faeces | place: Denmark | collected 2008/2010 ...
TTTTTTATACTATTGTATTTTTCGATAAATTTTTTTATGTTTACATATTAAATATAATAATACCATAAAATATATAGTAGGCATGAAAAACATTTTGGGATTGGATTTAGGCTCGAATAGTATAGGTTGGGCTATTGTAAAAGCATTGAAAAATGAAGATGGAAAGGAAATCTTACAAAGCATAGATCTTGCAGGAAGTAGGATTATTCCTATGGATCAAGCAACTTTGGGCAATTTTGAAAACGGAAATTCTGTGTCTCAAACAAGAGAAAGAACAGGTTACCGAAGTGCTAGAAGATTGAGGGAAAGGTATTTATTGAGAAGAGAAAGGCTGTTAAGAGTGCTGAATTGTATGGGATTTTTGCCAGAACATTATTCTCAAAATATTGATAAATATGGTAAATTCTTTCTTGATAATGAGGTAAAACTTTCATGGAAAAAAGATAAGATGGGAAAGAACGAATTTATTTTTTTAGATTCGTTTAATGAAATGTTGGAAGATTTTAGACACTCACAACCGCAATTATTGTTAGATGGACGTAAAGTGCCTTATGATTGGACAATTTACTATCTCCGTAAAAAAGCTTTGACTGAGAAGATCTCCAAAGAAGAGCTGGCATGGATACTCTTAAATTTTAATCAAAAGCGAGGCTATTTTCAACTTCGTGGAGAAGATGAAGAAGTTCAGGGTAAAAAAATAGAATTTTATGCCTTGAAAGTTGTTCGAGTGGAAGACACAGGAGAGAAAAAGGGAAAGGACACATGGTATAATGTGTATTTAGAGAGTGGTTTGGGAGATACGGATGATTATTGGGTATATCGTAGGGCTAGCAGTGTTCCCATTGATGAGTGGGAAGGGCAAGTTAAAGAGTTTATCGTAACGACAACTCTCGATAATAACGGGAGTCCTCAGATTGATAAAGAAGGAAAGGTGAAGCGTTCTTTTAGTATCCCGAAACCAGAAGATTGGATGTTAGTCAAAAAGAAGACAGAAGTAGATATTAAATCATCTGGTAAAACAGTGGGGACTTATATTTATGATACGTTATTACAAAAGCCAGATCAAAAAATTAAAGGAAAATTAATTCGAACCATAGAACGAGAAAACTATACAAACGAGTTATCTCTAATTTTGGAAAATCAAAAAAAATTCCATCTTGAATTACAAGATAGGGAATTATATCATCAATGTATAGAATTGCTTTATTATAAAAATGAGGCACATAAAAGAGTTATTGGAACTTGGGATTTTACTTCGTTATTCATAAAAGACATATTGTTTTATCAACGACCATTGAAAAGCAAAAAGGCTTTGATTGATAATTGCCCGTATGAAGAATCCTTTTATATAGAAAATGGGGAGAAAAAAAGTAAACCAAGGAAATGTATTGCAAAATCCCATCCTCTGTTCCAAGAATTTCGGATATGGCAGTTTATTTCCAATTTAAGGATTTATCAAAAAGTGAAAGAGGTGGACGGCAAATTGCAGTTTAACGTTGATGTAACAAGTGATTTTTTGAGAGATGAAAGCGCTTATGTGGAATTGTTCAAATGGCTTAATGAACGGGCAGAGGTTTCGCAAGAAGATTTGTTGAAGCATTTAGGCCTTAAAAAGACGAAGACGGAAGATACGGTGTCTTTATATCGATGGAATTATGTAGAGGATAAAAAATATCCCGGTAATAAAACTCGTAGTTCTATTTTGAAAAAGTTATTGAACGATGAAAAAGAAGCTCTTTCGGAAGATATAGAATTAAAGATATGGCACTTGCTTTATTCCGTTTCAGCACAGTCTGAGATAGATAAAGCTCTTAGTTCGAAAAATGTGTCAACAAAAGGGATTTATTCTGAATTGAGTGTATATTTTTCCGATGAGACGATACAGAAAATAAAAAATGTGAAACTGGAAAGTGGGTATGGCTCGTATTCGGCAAAGGCTATTGGCAAGTTGCTGCCTTTGATGCGAAGAGGAAAATATTGGAATTTAGAATCTATTGATAATCATACAAAGGAGCGTATCGAAAAGATTCTTAATGGAGAGTGTGATGAGACCATCAGAGCAAGAACAAGAGAAAAATCGATTTCTCTTACCGATATTTCTCAATTCAAAGGGTTACCGCTGTGGCTCGCTTGCTATATCGTTTATGATCGCCATTCGGAGCTTAAAACAATTAAAAAGTGGAATAGTCCTGAAGATATTAATAAATTCTTGAAAGAGTTTAAACAACACTCGTTACGTAATCCTATAGTTGAACAAGTGACTATGGAAACACTTCGTGTAGTTCGAGACATTTGGAGACGAGTAGGTTCCATAGACGAAATTCATATCGAAATGGGGCGGGATATGAAACAAACAGCCCAAGAACGGGCAAGATGCAGTGCTATTATCAGTAGGAATGAAAATAACAATTTACGCATCAAAGCGTTACTCCATGAATTTATGAACCCGGAACTTGGAATTGAAAATGTTCGTCCATATTCTCCTGCACAACAAGAAATTTTGCGTATCTATGAAGATGGAGTGTTGAGCAGTGTTTCTGAAATAGAAGATGAAATAAAGAATATACTGAAAAAATTCAATGAAAGTGAAGAGGGAAAGCGTCCGACCAAGAACGAAATAATTCGTTACAAATGTTGGTTAGAGCAAAAGTATCGTTCTCCCTATACAGGCGAAATAATACCATTAGGAAAATTGTTCACACCAGCCTATCAGATAGAACATATAATTCCGCAAGCTCGTTTCTTTGATGATTCATTTACCAACAAGGTTATATGTGAGGCCGAAGTCAATGCCAAGAAAGGCGATTTGTTGGGATATGAGTTTGTTAAAGAAAAAGGTGGCGAAATTGTAGAATTAAGCGGAGGACGGAACGTGAGAATCTTCTCGGTAGAAGAATATGAAGCTTTCGTAAAAGAGCATTATAAAAGTAATAAGCAGAAAATGCAACGTCTTTTGGCCGAGGATATTCCTACCGAATTTAGTCATCGACAGTTGAATGACAGCCGGTATATAAGCAAATATATTCGGAATCTGTTATCCAATATTGTGCGTGAAGATGATGAACAAGAATCTGTTTCTAAGAATGTAATCTCTTGCAACGGTGCGATTACCGATAGATTGAAAAAAGATTGGGGTGTGAATGATGTATGGAATCATATTATTTTGCCTCGCTTTGTGCGGTTAGAGGAAATAAGAGCAGATAATGGTGAAAAATTTACAACCTTTAATCAGGAAGGACATCGAATTCCAAGTATGCCATTGATGTATCAAAAAGGTTTCAATAAAAAACGTATAGACCATAGACATCATGTTATGGATGCTATTGTCATAGCTTGTACCACTCGTGATCATGTGAATTTATTGAATAACGAATGCTCAAATCCTCAAAATAATGCTAATAAGCATCAATTGTCAAGAAAATTACGTAGATATGAGAATGTGTCGTACAAACAAGATGGGAAACTAAAAGAACGGGAAGTACCGAAAGAATTTCTAAAACCGTGGGAAGAATTTACAAGAGATGTTGAGTTCGCTTTAAAAAATGTGATAGTGAGCTTTCGCCAGAATCTGAGAGTGTTGAACAAAACAGTCAATTATTTCCAACATTGGAAAGATAATTCCTCCGAAAAAGAATGGAAAGAACAAAAGTCTGCCGATCATTGGTCGATAAGGAAGCCTTTACATAAAGAGACCGTTTCGGGAGAGGTGTTTTTATGGAGAACTAGATTTGTTTCGTTGAGGGAAGCATTGACAAATCCAAAGAGAATTGTAGAAAAAGATTTAAGGTCAAAAATATTAGAGTTGCAGCGTAAAGGCTATGATATTGAGCGAATAAAAAAATATTTCGAGGATAATAAAGATGTTTGGCAAGATGTGAATCTGTCGAAAATAGAGGTGCGTTATTATTCTCGTGAGATAGTAGATCCTCAAACAGAATTACCTAAAAATCGTTATTTTGCAACTCGTTTTGGAAACGATCTTATTAGTTTGTTTAGTGGGGTTTCCAATTTTGAGAAAGCTAAAAAAATAATAGAAAGCATAACCGATACAGGTATTCAAAAGATTCTGTTTAGGCATCTTGAAAATAAAGGTAATGATCCGGTACTTGCATTCTCCCCAGAAGGTATAGATGAAATGAACAGAACAATAAAGACATTGAATAATGGGAAAGATCATAAGCCTATATATAAGGTGCGTATATATGAGTGTAGTACGATGAAATTCCCGTTAGGCTCAGTAGGAAATAAGTCCAAGAAATTTGTTGAGGCAGCAAAAGGCACCAATTTGTATTTTGCTGTTTATGAGAAAGAAGTGGAGAACGATCGTGGAGAGTGCCATAAAGAGCGAACTTTTAAGACTATTCCGTTGAATGATGTTATTCGTAATTTGAAACAAGGATTAAGTATTGCTCCTAATGATGAAAATGGAAATCCTCCGGCATTTATATTGTCTCCGAATGATTTGGTCTATTTGCCAACCAAAGAGGAGTCAGAAACTGATTCAATAAGTCAACCGTTAGATAGAAATAGAATATATAAGATGGTAAGCTGCACGGGGTATCAAGTCTTTTTTGTGCCTGCTTTTATTGCCGCACCTGTTCTTCAAAAAATAGAGCTCGGTAGTAACAATAAGTCAGAACGAGCCAGAACCGATGAGATGATAAAAGAGAGTTGTATCCCCATAAAGGTTGATAGATTGGGAATGTTAATATCCATAAATGGGAAAGCGGTATGATCAAACGCACATTATATTTTGGGAATCCCTCGTATTTGAGTTTGCGCAATGCCCAGCTAGTACTGCGTCTGCCAGAAGTGTCGAATAACGACACATTACCCGATACGTTCAAAAAGGCGGCGGAACGGACGATTCCTATCGAGGATATAGGAGTGGTCGTACTCGATCATTCGCAAATAACGATCACACAAGGATTGCTCGAAGCCCTTCTCGAAAATAATTGTGCTATTATCACTTGCGATAAAAGTCGTTTGCCTGTGGGACTCGTACTACCCCTTTGCGGGAACACGACACAAAACGAACGGTTCCGAGACCAACTTAATGCTTCGTTACCTTTGAAAAAGCAACTTTGGCAACAGACAGTGCAGCAAAAGATTGCCAATCAAGCTGCAATTTTGGAGAGCCGGGGGATTGTAGCCAAAAATATGCGGGCATGGGTGGGCGAAGTCCGTAGCGGAGACATCGATAATATGGAAGCACGGGCTGCCGCCTATTATTGGTCGAGTATATTCCCTCACCTCGATAGTTTTCGCAGAGACAGAGACGGCGATCCCCCCAACAATCTACTCAATTATGGCTATGCCATTCTTCGGGCTGTTGTCGCCCGGTCGCTCGTTATTAGCGGATTGTTACCTACTTTGGGCATACATCATCATAACCGTTATAATGCATATTGTTTGGCCGATGATGTGATGGAGCCTTATCGCCCCTATGTCGATGGCTTGGTCTGTGAAATCATGGAAAGTGGAAAAGACTATTCGATGTTAACGACCGAATTGAAAGCAAAGTTATTGTCTTTACCGGTGGTAGAGGTAGGTATTCAAGGGCGGCGTAGTCCTTTGATGGTCGCAGTCGCCCAAACTACCGCCTCTTTATACAAATGTTTTAACGGGGAGTTACGTAAAATCATCTATCCAGAATTATAATTAATATGGATAGATTCAGCGAATATCGTATTATGTGGGTATTGGTATTTTTCGATTTGCCAACAGAGTCGAAACGGGAACGTAAATTATATGCCGACTTCCGTAAGAAACTGTTGCAAGATGGATTTACTATGTTCCAATTTTCCATTTATGTACGGCATTGTCCTAGTCGGGAGAATGCCGATGTACATATCCGCCGGGTGAAGCTTTCTTTACCGCCGTTTGGAAAAGTAGGTATTCTCTGTGTTACTGATAAACAATTCGGTATGATGGAAATTTTCTATGGGAAGAAAGAGGTAAAGCCACAGGTTCTACCTCAACAGCTCGAACTCTTTTGAAAAACAAAAAGCCGGTTTTTTAACCGGCTTTTTAATAAAATACAGCTCTAATTTTTAATTCTAATTGATTGTGTAATTATTTGACTATTAAATGACTATACAAATTGTGCTGTATTTAATATGTCAAAGATACAAATTTGAAAGCGAATCACAACAATCCATGCATTATAACTTCCGTCAGATACGCTGTATTTAATATGTCAAAGATACAAATTTGAAAGCGAATCACAACTTGCTCTTCTATTTGGGTCATCGCTTCTTCGCTGTATTTAATATGTCAAAGATACAAATTTGAAAGCGAATCACAACGACATCTTCAGTGTGCCGTTGGATGACCCGCTGTATTTAATATGTCAAAGATACAAATTTGAAAGCGAATCACAACGATATTGAACAAAGGTCCCAAGATTGCTGAGCTGTATTTAATATGTCAAAGATACAAATTTGAAAGCGAATCACAACGAAGCGTCTGTTGCGCTGTCGAACCTTGTCGCTGTATTTAATATGTCAAAGATACAAATTTGAAAGCGAATCACAACTCAGTTCCTATAACAGAAGAATGTGTTCATGCTGTATTTAATATGTCAAAGATACAAATTTGAAAGCGAATCACAACTCGCGATATACGTTTGTCCCGGAAAGCGAGCTGTATTTAATATGTCAAAGATACAAATTTGAAAGCGAATCACAACTCGTAAGAGGGAATACTCTGGCAGCATCATGCTGTATTTAATATGTCAAAGATACAAATTTGAAAGCGAATCACAACTATCGGTTAAAAACTTCTTTGAACTTCTCGGCTGTATTTAATATGTCAAAGATACAAATTTGAAAGCGAATCACAACTTTGTTATGTTTATTGACATTGTTGCTGTTGCTGTATTTAATATGTCAAAGATACAAATTTGAAAGCGAATCACAACGTTGTATGGAATATTTTAATATAAAATGTTGCTGTATTTAATATGTCAAAGATACAAATTTGAAAGCGAATCACAACTTATCCATTTCATGATGTAAGGGACAAGCAGCTGTATTTAATATGTCAAAGGTACGGATTTGAAATTAAATCATAATTATTTTAGTTGGATTTTAAACTGTCAATTTCTTATGTGTTGAGAATACCACGGATAAATACTATTGAATTATAGAGTCGGTAGATGTGTTTTGTGTGGAAAAGCGTATCTTTGATAGCTCAATCAAAGGGATAATGAATGTATGAGACCGTTGGGTATTTGTCGTACGACTTTTTATGTGTCTAAAATGGTCATGTGTGCCGTACTTGTCGTATTTTCATTGAGAGGCAGAGCGCAGAGCAGTGTAATGATGGAGAAGGAGGCTTGTGCGTTTCTTCAATCTTTGCCTGCGGGTTTACAAAAGACACAGGCCGATGCCGTGCGCCGCGCCATAAACGGGGATTGTACCGCTTTGATATCTGTGCGTAATTCGCGTAATACGAACCCTGAATCGAAAAGTGGGGTAGTGACAAAGGATATCGGAGGGTGTTATCGTTTGTATCGCCCTGCCGGATTCGATACTATTCCGTTGCCTGTATTGATTTACTTACATGGGGGGGGCTGGTGTTTCGGGAGTGTCAATAGTTGCGCTCATTTTTGTGCGGAGTTATCGTATAGGGCAAAGATTGCTGTGTTGGCCGTGGAATATCCCTTAGCACCCGAACATGCTTATCCTGCCGCCCTCAATGCTTGTACCGAGGCCGTCGCATTCGCTTTCGAGCATGCCGGGGAGTATGGCTTTTTTCCTGATCGGATATCTATCGGCGGAGATAGTTCGGGCGGGAATCTTGCTCTTGCTACGGCTCTTAACCTAATTCTTGCAAAGGATTCTCACTCTTGCCGCATGGACAGTGGAACGAAGTGCTCTTCACTTTGTTCGCTCGTGTTGTTTTATCCGGTGACAAAAGCTTGGGCAGACGGTTCGTCTTCGTGGAAAAACTATGCCGAGGGATATGGTCTCGATGCCCAATTGATGGAGGCTTTCAATGCCGCATACATCGGTACAGGAGATGCTCGCCAGCCTCTTGTCTCGCCGGGCGTAGCCGATGACGAGCTACTGAAACAGCTACCGCCGACGCTTATCGTCAATGCCGAGCGGGATATTCTTTTATGTCAGGGGAAGGAATTGGCGGCCAGACTTTCCGGGCTCGGCGTTGCCGTGAGCCATACGGTTTTGCCTCATACGGTGCATCTCTTTATCTCTGTGCCGGGACAGCCTACGGCATTCGGGGAGTCTGTTCGTTTAGCCGCCGACTTTCTCACGTTAGAGTAGGGGAATCATTCCGTATCAGAGAGGTGGCTTTACAACTATATCGGGATTGAGACTCCTTAGATGATCGATGAATGCTTGCCTCTGTTTGGGAGACAAGACGAGAGTCTTTTTGTCGGCGAAGCGGATTTCTATCCTGTCCATCGATAAGGCCGGTGCGCTTAAACAACTATTGGTTTTCGAGATTTTCGTTATTCGGTCGATCGGGAAGGAGGACGACAAGAATATGCCGCATTTGATATGCAGCGTGCCGTTGTCTATGGTGTAGCTCGTGTTACAGAACGGGTCGGCAATGAAAGCGGCCGTGACGACCAATAAGGCGAGGGCTATCCAAGAGAATTCGAACAGGAGCGGCAGGTAGGACAGAAGGACAATTGCTATAATGGCGATTAGCAAGCCTTTATCGACCTTTGATTTGTAAACAGTTTTCATTGTCTCGTAGGAGATTAGAATATCCCTCCACCAAGCATAAGGCGCAGTATACCCAAAACGATAGATACGATGCAGAGGGTTTTGCCATTGTCTGATTTGAGAATGGCACAGATGATGAGGAAAATGACCGATATGGGTATGGCCACCCAGTTGAGAAATCCCAATAGGGGAATAAATGCGACAAGGGTGATGAGCAGTGCTACGATACCTAAGAATGTTCCCATTGTTTTATGCTTTTTGTCGATTAACAAATGTATTTTGTGATTTGTTCCGGGGGATCGATGTCTTGTCAATCCATTCGGGTTTTATAGTCGTAGTAGTCGTATTCCCGCCAGATTTCCGCTTTCCCGTCGCTTTTGAGGCAGGCTATGGAGGGGTGGGGGATTCCGTTGAACATGGTTGTCTTGACTGTCGTATAGTGAATCATATCCTCGAATATGATTCGGTCTCCTATTTGCAATTCGTGGTCGAAATGCCAGTCTCCTATATAGTCGCCGCTCAGACAGGAGTTTCCTCCCATACGATAGGCGTATGTGCCGAGAGCGGGTTCTACCGAGCCTCGTATCGCCGGTTTATAGGGCATTTCGAGACAGTCGGGCATGTGACAGGCAAAAGAGACGTCGAGAATGGCTGTTTTGATACTGTGGTTCTCGACTATATCGACTATGGTGGATACTAATGTACCGGTCTGCCAAGCGAATGCGCTGCCGGGTTCGAGAATGATTTCGAGGCCGGGGTGCCTTTGTTTGAAGCCCCGGAGGAGGTTAATCAAATGTGCGGTATCGTAATCTTTGCGGGTCATGAGGTGACCGCCTCCCATGTTCAGCCATTTGATATGGGGGAGCAGATGCCCGAATCGGTCTTCGACCTGTGCCAAAGTCTTTTCGAGGTCGTAGGAGGTGGACTCGCAGAGGGTGTGGAAATGAAGCCCCTCCACTCCCTGCGGAAGTTCAGGCAGCTTGTCGGCGGTTATTCCTAAGCGGGAACCCGGTGCGCAGGGATTGTAGAGGTCGGTTTCTACTTCGGAATATTCGGGGTTGATACGCAACCCGCACGATACCCGATTGCCGTCGGCTACTACTTGGGGGTAAAACCGTTCGAATTGAGTCAGGGAGTTGAAGGTAATGTGGCTGCTGTATTTGAGTATTGTCGGGAAATCCCGCTCGGTATAGGCCGGTGAGTAGGTGTGTGCCGGACTGCCCATCTCCTCGAATGCCAGCCGTGCTTCGTGTATGGAGCTGGCTGTGGAGTGCGGAATATATTCCCGTATGACGGGGAATGATTTCCAAAGGGCATAGGCTTTGAACGCCAGTATAATATTTACTCCGGCGGCTTCTTTGACAGAGCGAATGAGAGCGAGGTTGCGGCGCAATAGTTCTTCTTCGAGAACATAGCAGGGCGATGGTATTTGCGATAGCGTATCGTGCATGACGTATGAAAATTATTCTATGATTGTGAACTTGGCGAATTTGAGCAGGAGCTGTTTGCGCCCGACGTTTTCAAATTCGACGGTTATTTTGCAGTTGTCTCCCGTATCTTCTATGGCTGTAACGGTTCCGTTTCCGAAGCGGGCATGGCAGATGAATGTTCCTATTTCTACCTGCCCGGCAGCGGTCGCGACTGTGGACTGTGTCGTAGAATGGGTTTCACCTGCGGATTTAGAGTCTATCTTAGTCAACCGTTTGCCCGGAGACGGAGCAGTGAAGGGTCTCGGTGCAGGTGTGCGATCCGTCTCTTCTTCGTTCCATCGGGACGTTTTGCGCGGTCTTTCCGCATCGAATGGAAATCGGTTCCACGATATGGTTTCTCTGGGAGACTCCTGTTTGGTTTGTACCGGCATATCGACGTATCGAGAATCGAGGTCTTTGATGAACCGGCTTGGAGGGGAGGAGACCGTTTGTCCGTTACGATAGCGGGAGAGGGCATACGTGAGGGTGCAGTTTTCTTCTGCGCGGGTGATGGCCACATAGAGCAGACGTCGTTCTTCTTCAATTTCCCGTTCACTGTTTTTACTCATGGCCGAAGGAAAGAGGTCTTCTTCTACTCCAACAATGAAAACTTGTTTGAACTCCAATCCTTTCGATGCATGGACCGTCATCAAGGTCACTTTGTCTTGCTCGGTTTCATCGCCGTTGTCTTGATCTGTCGCCAAAGAAATTTCGGCTAAGAAGTCGGATAGGGAGGTTTGTTCTTCTCCGGCTTCTTCGCGCAGGGCGCAAAATTCACGGACACCGTTCAAAAGTTCTTCGATGTTCTCTTGCCGGCTGATGTTTTCGGGGGTACGATCCGAGGAAATCTCTCCCCAAATACCCGACCGCTTGATAATCGTTTCCGCCAGTTCCGATGTGTTCTTTTTATCGGCTTCGTAGCGTAATTCGTCTATGAGGTCCTTGAAGGTTTTCAACTTGTTCAATGTGCCGTTGTTAACGGCCAAGTTGTGGCCTATGGGGTCGGAAATCACATTCCATATACTGGATTCCTGCGAGTGTGCCCGTTCGATGAGTTTCGAGAGAGTGGTATTTCCGATTCCTCGTGCGGGATAGTTGATGACTCGTTTGAGCGCTTCTTCGTCATCGGGGTTTATCGTCAATCTGAAATAGGCGATGGCGTCCTTGATTTCTTTCCTTTGGTAGAACGACATACCTCCGTAGATGCGGTAGGGTATATTGCGCTTGCGCAGAGCTTCTTCCAATACACGGGACTGTGCGTTCGTACGGTAGAGGACAGCGAAGTCGTTGTAATCACAGTGAGTCGTGAGGCGCATTTCGGCAATACGGTTCGAGACGATAAAGCCTTCTTCGAAATCGGAATAGGCACTTATTACTTGTACTTTGTTTCCTTGTTCTTTTTCGGAGAATACTTGTTTGGGTATTTGCTCCTTGTTCTTGGCGATGAGGCTGTTGGCCGTATTGACGATATTTTGTGTGGAACGGTAGTTTCGTTCGAGTTTGAATATTTTCAATCCCGGGTACTCTTTACTCAGTCCGAGTATATTGTGGATATTCGCTCCCCGGAACGAGTAAATGCTCTGGGCATCGTCGCCCACCACGCAGATGTGGTTGTGGTCTTTTCCCAACTGGCTGACAATGAGGTGTTGGGCGAAATTGGTATCTTGATACTCGTCTACCAAGATGTAGGCGAACAGGTCGCGATAGTGTTGCAGCACGTCGGGGTGATCCCTGAAAAGTATATTGGTATTGAGCAGCAGGTCGTCGAAATCCATTGCCCCCGACACGAAACAGCGTTGTCGGTAGATACGGTATATTTCGTGAATGAGGGGTCGTTTCGAACGAGTATCCATCTCGATAAGTTCCCGGTTTCGCGCATAGGCTTGCGGTTCGATGAGGGCGTTTTTCGCATGGGAAATAATCGCCTGCACGGTTGAGGGTTTGTATGTCTTATCGTCGAGTTGAAGTTCTCTGATAATACTTTTTATAAGCGACAGGGAATCGGAGGCATCGTAGATGGTGAAGTCGTGACGATAGCTGATCCGGTCGGCATTGGCTCGGAGTATGCGGGAGAAAATGGAGTGAAACGTCCCTGCCCACAAGCGTTGAGCTGTCTCTGTCCCTACCAATGCGGCGATGCGTTCTTTCATTTCGTTGGCTGCTTTGTTGGTGAAGGTGAGTGCCAGCAGCCGGTAGGGTGGATATCCCATTTGCAGCAGGTGTGCTATTTTGTAGGTAAGTACTCTTGTTTTACCCGATCCGGCTCCGGCGATAACCAATTCCGGTCCATCGGTATAGAGCACAGCTTCGCGTTGCTGGTCGTTCAGACTGTTCAGAAAATCTTGTTCCACTTTTCTTTTCCTTTGCTTCGTGCAAAGATAGTGTAAAGGGTTAATAGAAACAAGCCTCGGTTTTGTCTGTGTGTTATCTATTTTTTTGAGAATCATACTTTCGTCATTGCATAACTGAGTTTTATTTCTTCTTTTCAAGTTCTGTATCGGTGGTGGAGTTTTATTCTTGGTTCGTTCTTCTCAGCAGCGAGAAGAACGAACCGTTCGGGCTGCTGTTTTTATTAACCCCTCCGCTCATTGCAGTGCGATACCCCCGCATACGGGGCACGGCAAGGGAGGAGTTTAGAAGTAGCTCTCTATTCATTTGCGATGAACAAAGGGAGGAAGCTATATTTTTCTAATTCAACCCCCTCGCCCTTTGGGCACTCCCCCTATATTCTCTTACAGAAACACAGGGGGAGAGGAGGGTTAACTCTATTACTTCCATTGTAGGTATTTTTAACCCCTCTCCTCGTCGCTACACTCCTCGGCTCTCCCCTATATTTTTTTGCGCCACACACCGCAATGCTTCGGGGCACGGCAAGGGGAGAAGGTTGAATACTAATGATTTTCTTTCCCTGTCAAAGAAAGTCCTTGTTACATTAATTCGCTTTATTTGTTCATTCTTCTC
>ERZ780195.2362-NODE-2362-length-13120-cov-6.197780_pt1 | contig 13120 bp, 8 predicted proteins | sample MGYA00511017_ERZ780195 | MGnify/ENA primary metagenome ERZ780195 (study PRJEB29588, sample SAMEA2159974) | human gut metagenome | biome: human gut; feature: human-associated habitat; material: faeces | place: Denmark | collected 2008/2010 ...
GATTTTGCGCGATGTGAGGGTATGGGGAGCGCAATCCCCATCAAGATGCCGCCGTAGAAAAATCGCCCGTAGGAGCGGTTTCGTATACAAAGGCGAATCTTGCTCTTAACTACCGTCCACTCTATCCCAGCCCGTTCCTGTCCGATTCTCTCCGACGTTTTTTCTGGTAAGACGCGCAGAATGCACATTCTGTACCAGAGGTATCCAGCTGGGGTGGCTCATGCGATTTTCAAGGTGCGATGTGACTTTGTAAGGAATTAGGGATTTTCGGGGGTGAGACCAACAGCGAATAGGTCTGTTTGAGAAAATAGTCCTTACACCCTATACAAACTTTAAGGGGTGTTTTTAAACCGGGTCTTTTGAAAGTTCAAAGAAAATTCATTTTTCCAACGTTCCCCTCTACCTATAACATTCTAAAATGGGCGTTTGGCAACCAGTTTTTCAAATTTTGTTGAACTGCCTAATTTTAGAATATAGATTTTGTTCATTTTCCACTTATAGAACCAGAGGAAAGCCGTTTCACAAAAGATTTTGAAGGCCCCTACACTAATAGGAATCCGCAGAGCCGTTTTGGAATACAGTTTTGAAAATTCCACAATTTTGGACAAAAAGAAAAACGGCAAAGTTCGCAATAGAACCTTACCGTTTTGGGGAATGCTGCACAGCAGCACCGTATTATTTCTTTTGGTTTATTATTTCATAACTGCGTTCAGCAATGTCTGATAGTCACTCACCACATCGTACACCACGTTTTCATCGTTCAATGCCTTGAAATGTGCGCGGGCACAATCAATTTTCGCCTGTTCTACCGGGGTGATGTGATTGAGCTTCATGGAATCCAGTGTGCCTTTGGTTTCAGCAACAAAGTAGATGTGCTTGACTGTGCCCTCATAGAACGCAATCGCCCAGTCGGGATTGTATTTTCCAACAGGTGTGGAAATATAGAACCCATCCGGCAACTTTACATAGACTGCCACATCACGGTTCGTATCGAGGTCGGCGGCAAAATCACGTTCATTAGTAGAATCGTAAATCAAATGGTCATACAGATGCCGCTGTACTTTCATGACGTTCGTACCGAGTTTTCCCTTCAAGGTCGGCTCAGTGAAAATGTCCGTATCGTAATGTTCATCCAGAATATTGTAGGTGATATGCTGGATGATGGCCGTTGCCTTTTCGTCATTGATGAGGGCAGCTGCTTTCAGAATGAACTCTTCCGGGTTATCCTTGAACTGATCGAACACCACTTTTTCAATGCCAACCAGAATCTGTACAATCGCCTTGCGGGTCAGCTTGGTTTCAGCCACCAGCTTGCCAATCAGGTCATACTTGACGCTCTGGCTGGCGTGAATTTTGGTCTGTGGGTCATATTTATGCCGATCCGCTTTTGCGAAAGCAGAGCCATCTAACAGAGAATACTTGGATTTGATCTCCGTCATTTCACCGGATTCTACTTTGAAGTAAATCTTTGATACGTTCAGATTGCGGTTGAGCGAGCGAATGGACTTTTGCACCAATTCATCTGTGTCAAAATCCACCACATAAACCGATTTCGGGCTGATTTTGTTCCAAAGGGCCTTGAATTCCGGCATAGCCAGCTTGTCCGGGTCAATTTTCAACTCCACATTGTTGGAACGTGCATTTTCAGGCAGCATGACCTTATCGCTGTAAACAGAATCCAACAAATCAATGACCGATGCTGCACAGTCTGCAACTTCTTCTGCCACCTGCACCGCATGGTTTGCATGGTCGGCATAGTACTTGTCCGTCAGCGCACCATGGCGGTCCACATAGCCATTCTGCACCAGATCAAAATAGATGGCAGCGGCGGTGTCTGCATCCACAATCTGCTCGTTGCCGTTTGTATCCGTAAGAACTCTGCCAACAAACAGGGCAGCATCCACCTTTCTGGGACGGTTCGCAACTGCTTCGGCCAGTTCGCTTTGCAGGCCTTTGGCGAAGCTGTCATAACTTTCGCTGGCAATGACAGTCAGGATGTTGATGTTATGCACATCGTTGCCCAGAACATTCGCATCCATACGTTCACCGTTCTGGTTGACGCACAGACGCAGGCCGCGGCCAACCTCCTGCCGTTTGCGGACTTCACTGCTGCTCTGTTTCAGGGTGCAGATCTGGAACACGTTCGGGTTATCCCATCCTTCCCGGAGGGCAGAGTGCGAGAAGATAAAGCGCACGGGGGAACGCTTGGGGTCCCGGTCAAGAAGAAGCTCCTTGTTTTTCATAATCAGGTCATAGGCACTGATGTCATTAGAGGTTTTCTCCCGCTTGTCATCGCCTGCAACCTGATTGACAAAATGGCCTTTCTTATCCACCGAAAAATAACCCGCATGGGTATCGTGTGCAGAAATTGCTTTCAGGTAGCGGATGTAATCATCCTCGCCCAGCGAAAGCTGCATCTGGCCGACAATATCCTCGTACTCCTGCTCAAACATCTCTGCATAAATGCCGTTATAGGGCTGGCCTGCGGCATCGTAGCACTTGTACTTGTCCACCTCGTCAATAAAGAACAGGCTCAGCACTTTAATGCCCTTGTGGAACAGCTGACGTTCCCGCTCAAGATGCGAAAGGATCGTTTCCCGAATCTGGATGCGGCGCAGCTGGTCCTCGTCCACCTTGCCGACCACATCTCCGGCAAACAATCGGACACCATTCAGAAATTCAATGTGGTTATCACGGCCATCAATCTCTTTCACCACATAGCCATCCTTATATTCGTCCAGATTGCCGGAGTGGTCATAGAGGTTGAATTTCAGCCCAACGGTGCGCGTTACTTTGCGCAGGCCGGATTTTCCCTTGCAGTCGAACTGGATCGTTGCCGTAGGGTCTGCCTTGGAAAGATTGATGCTTTCCAGATAGACGAATCCATCCGTAGCGGTACTGCCGGATTCCGTAATGCCTTTGACCACGATTTTCTTGACCAGACGCTTATTATAGGCTTCCATTGCATCCAGCCGGTAGACCATGTTGTAGATGCTGTCTGCACGGTGGGTAGCCGAGTAGCGCAGGGTGATCATCGGGTTGAACTCTTTCATCCGCTCTTTGGTCTGTTTGCCCTCCACCGACTGCGGTTCATCAATAATCAGGATCGGGTTCGTCTTTGCAATAATGTCAATGGGCCGACGGGAACGGAACTCGTCCAGCTTCATATAAATACGGCGGGCATCTTTGCCTTTGGCATTGAACGCCTGCGAATTGATGATCATGACATTGATGGAACTATCCGAGGCAAAGCGGTCAATTTCCGTCAACTGTGCGGAGTTGTAGATAAAGAAGCGGATCTTCTTGCCGTACTCTTCTGCAAAGTGATCCTGTGTGACCTCAAACGATTTATACACGCCCTCACGGATGGCAACACTGGGCACGACCACGATAAACTTACTCCAGCCGTAATGCTTGTTCAGCTCATACATGGTCTTGATATAGGTGTAGGTTTTGCCGACACCTGTTTCCATCTCAATGGTAAGGTTATAGTGTCCCTCCAACTGCTTGGATGGCTCTATCTGGTTGGTACGCTGGATTTTTTGCAGGTGTTCCAGAATAATACTGTCGTTCAGCTCTGGTACAATAGGTTCATTGCGCCAGCCTGTGAAGCTTGTTTCCATATCAGTCTGGTAAATGCCGCTGCCGTTGTCGATGCGGTAATTCGTAGTCAGGTAGGGCTGGCCCGCAAAGACGTCCACCACGGCTTTTGCGGCATCTGCCTGAAATTTCTGGTGTTTGAATTGAAGTTTCATCTGCTGTTCTCCCTCAAATCACCTTGACATCGGTATCCGGCGCATACAGCTTGAAAATTTCAAACACGTTGATCTTCTCTGGGCTGCTGGCAAAGGAAGAATCCCGGAACACTGCACGGCGCGGCTTGCGCTTGGCGATTTCCTTGATAACATTTTCCGGCACATTGCTGTCAAAGCAGGCAATCAGGGCATCGGGAACATTCAGCGCAGCATCACCGGGTGCGTAGGTATGGACAGTGCAGTTGTCGATTTTCTCAGACCGATACGGCATGGACAGCGGCAGTCCCCAATCCAGCAGACAGCCAAACAGCAAATCAAGGTCGGTGCGGTCCTCTTTGATGTTGCTTTCCAAATCTTCGAGGTTGGTCTGAGAGTATTCGTCAGCAGAATAATAGACGTCCTTCATATTGGTATCGTCCAGCTTGAAAACACGGAAACCAATGTCCAAACTATCCGCTAACTTTTGGTTTTCAGCAGTTTCATCCGTTTTGCTCCAACGAGCAGGAATCATCGGAACTTCAAAGGAAGTCTGTCCATCATCTGATGCGAATGTTTTTCTAGGTGCGGTATTGATATTTTTTGCAATGTGCTGATAATCTTTTCCGCTTGTTTTCAATGTTTCATAAAGTTTATCTCCTGCTCTGCGAATACGCTCTTTACCAATATCGCTGACATTTTTATAACCATTTTTGTAGGCTTCACTTTTTTTATCGCATTGTTCAGGCAACTGAACCATAATAAATTTACGATGCCCTGAATCTATGGCATTCAAATCCATTACAGCATGAGCAGTCGTTGAAGATCCTGCAAAAAAATCAAGAATAACAGAATCTTTATCTGCACCAATCTGTATGATTTTTTCAAGCAAAGCGACAGATTTAGGAAAATCAAATGGTGCGCATCCAAGAAGTGCTTTCAAGGTACGTCGTGCCACATCAGAAGATATATCACCACCACTCCAAACCGTTTTTGCTTTAGACATCTTTTCATCTTCGTCAGTATCATCTAAAGGATTGAGTTTTGGATCTAAATATATCCGATAATTTACATTCCATTTTTGAGTTCTTTCAGAGTAGTTTGGTTCAATAATGGACAAATTTTGCTGAACACGGTCCTTTCCCCAGCGCCAACGACCATCCTCACCATTACTTAAACGGGGAACAATTTCAATGAAGTTTTCTTTTTGAGAGAGGGAAATTTCCTTTGTTTCTTTATTATAATAAATTGGGAAATACATTAAAGGTCTATCTGAGCGTTTATCGGCATTACCTCTTTTTCTCAAATCACGGAGTTGATACCGATTTCCATTTTCGTCAACGAGATTAAATGCTGCACGTTGCTCCTCTGTTAAAGGAAGACCATTTGCAGAAAAGTTGTGTTTTCCAAACACTAATAAATATTCATGACAAATAGCAAAATTTTTGCTATCGTTCCGTCCTTTAAGATTACTCACAATGACTAGCTGAGCAACAAAATTTTCCTCGCCATATATTTCTTCACCTATTTTTCTGAGATTTTCCACTTCATGTTCATCAACACTAATAAAAATAACACCGTCATCTGTCAACAGATTCCTTGCCAGCATCAGCCGGGAATACATCATGCTGCACCAGTCAGAGTGAAACCGTCCGTTGCTGTCATTGTTCTTGAACAGCCGATTCTCGTCCTCGTCATACATCCCCATCTGACGGTTTTCTTCATCCTGCGAACGCATGAAATCGTCTGCATAGATAAAATCGTTGCCCGTATTATACGGCGGGTCAATGTAAATCATTTTGACCTTGCCCAGATAGCTCTCCTGTAACAGCTTGAGCACTTCCAGATTGTCACCCTCAATATAGAGATTCTCGGTATCATCCCAGTTCTTGCTTTCTTCCGGGCAGGGGCGCAGGGTCTTGCGGATGGGCTTGTTGGCTTCCACAATGGAGGCCTTTTTGCCCACCCATGTAAACTCGTATGCTTCATCCCCGTCCACAACGTCCGGCGAGAGCATCTGCTTCAGCAGTTCAAAGTTGATACCGCGCTTGTAAACCTTGTGGTCGGGGGTACTCTTTTCCTCGTCCAGCATTTCTGTGATGCAGTTGGGGAAGAGCGCGGCAATTTTATCAATGTTCTGGGCTGTCAGGTTGGGGGTCTGCATTTTCAGCTTGTTCATTCGGATTCTCACTTTCTTCTATGGGAGGAGTTTCACCAATATTTTTCTCCAAATCATCTTGAGGCTTTGAAAGTTCATCATGTTGAGCTTCAAGAATACGGAGGATGTTTTGATATGGCTCCTTGATTTCGGGAGAACTTAACGTTTGTGCCAATTTTATGTAGGCTGTCATTTTTTGTGAGACTTCTTCAAAAGTCTTTGCCAATTCAGAATATTTGGACGATACTGCTTCTTGGGCAAGTAAAACTTGCAAATTTCGAACAGCAGGCGGAATTTCAGGTTGCAACACAATATCGTGAAAAAACTTCTCGTACGAAGAATTTGGCACATTGACGGATATTGCCGTAGCCGTTTCGTGGTCTCTAAGAGCTTGGTTTAGAGTGGAGTTAAAAGTCTGTGTATCATTCGCCTCTTCTTTTTCCGGGGATTTAACAAGTTTATTTAACTCGTCATCCAACTGGTCATTTATCTTTTTGATTACACCTAGTGCTGAAGTATAAGAAGCCGCATCCATATTATGTGCGTGCATAACATCGTTTCGATAATTTTTTACCCGAATAAAGTCGCTTCGCAGAACAGAAATGGTTTCATGGCCGATTAGAGAATCCCATACGGTGTTTTCAGAAAGATTATTGATAGTATTTATAAGCTCATCTCTTGTAAATTGCCATGATTTTTCATTGATGTTCTTTTTGACATCTTTTATAAATTGAGCATCTGTAAAAAGCAGTTCAAAAATCGTGCCAAGATCTTTGCTCTCTAACTCCTTGATATTTTGAGAAGCGGTAGCATCATGTTGCAAAGCACTTTTTAAGTATAAAAGTTTCCGCAATTTTCTTTCAAACTCATTAAAGTACGGATAAAGAGATTTGTTGAAATAAGCCGCACTCTCATTTGTCAAAATTGTCGGATTGAATTTTGATGTAATATAATCATTGGTTTTTGATAATGTTTTTGCGCTTTGAAGATTTTCACCGGAAACCTCATAGACTGCAATCCAACAAGTGGAATCTTCTATGTTTTGAATTGAACAGCGAACATTTTCCGGCTTATAAGATTCAACTTCTGCTTTGTGTGTATCTTCAACGAATAGATATTCCTGTTTCACCTATTTTGCCATTCCTTTCGCATTTCATCAACAGACTTTCCAAGGATTTTCGCTTCGAGATAATATGCTTTCCACTGTAAATCTTGATACAGGTTTTCTTTTGACGCTTGTTGAATTGAAACACCAGAAGGAACATTTGCATGAAGCAGATTCCAAATCATTTTATTATCTGGATGCTTTGCGTTTGTTTCATAAACCTTTTGGCGAGCAGTATCTTCATCAAATGGAGCTGTTCGCAAAATCATCTGAATATCGTCAATCGTTAACAGCATATCTGCTATTTCAGCGGCGGTATGAACCGATGAAAGATTGTTATCCATCTTATAACTCCTCCTTTGTAAGTTGTTCCAGATTCTTTTTTAATTGTTTCAGTTCCGCGTTCATCTCTACCTGACGATTGAACTGTTTTTCTTTCCGAATCTTATTCTCCAACGCCGCAATCTGCTTCTGCAGTTTTTCACGTTCCGCAGAGCGTTGGATGTTCTCCGCAATGCTGTATGCGGCATTCCAGCTCTCACCCTGCAATCGGGCAATCTGCCGCACCAGTCCATCGTAAACCGCCTCTAAGCTCAGGCCGCTTATCGCAAGGGACAATTCTGTTTCTGGCATCCAGTCTGTATGCAGATAGCGGCTTACCTTGGCACTGCTGTTCGCAGATGTATCTTTACAGCCGATCCAAGCCTGTACCTTATTCTCATAAGAAAGAACAAACAGAATGTGATAGGGGATTTCACTGTCGATTTGGCGCAGAACAGCTTCATCCAGTTTTGGTCCGGTCAGACACAGCTCGAAAATCTCGATCTCTGTCACCCGCTCTCCGACAGTGAGATTCAAGGTGGACACCGCCAGCTTGTTGCGCCAGTAGATACAGCGCAGCTGGTCTGCGAACAATCGCTTGACTGCCGCTGGAACGGCAGCGTTTTCATAGAACTTCTGTTTTGGAATCCGTTTGTTAAACTCCGTGGAGGGTGGAAAGCCCAGCATTGATCTCACCTCTTATTGTACCACAAGGAAGCAAATCAGTTCAAAGTCATCCAGCCCGGAAATCGAAGAAAGCAGGGCCGTCGTACCGCCCATCTTGAACAGACTGTCAATATCGCTCTCTTCCTTTGCATCCAAAATGGAATTGATGGCCTCGCTCAGCAATTCAGAATAGGCAGACATATTCTTTCCATCGTCCGTGGCCTGATTGAACTGTTGGCAAAGGCTCTGGTCGGGTTCGGTTTTGCCTTTGCAGAGCAGCCGCAGACGATCCAGCAGCTCTTTCGGAGAAAGATAATCGCAGACAGTCGAGCCGTCCTGCCCAATATAAACCATGTAGAATGGATGCAGACGGTTTTGCTGATCCACATTGATCTCATTGTTGATGTTTTTCAGAACAAAGATCACACCCGGAGGTGCATCGGGCGCAGATGCAACAATTGCGTGCATCCCAAGCGGCGTATGCTCCACATCATCGTGTTTCTTCATATAGTCCAGCAAGTCCAGCCGGAACTCGTTCAAACCCAAGTCCATGATGGAAATGCCGCCCGACATTTCTTCCAGATCGACTACCTCGTTTTTCAGCCGTTTGAGCTGTGCACTGCGATATTCCAAATCGCCTTTTTCTTCCGGGCTGATGAGGTTATCATCCCCTGTGGAAGTCATGACCGTCAGCTTCATTCGGGTTTCCACGCGGCCCTTCAGGTTGATGTACTCATCCAAATCCACATCCGGCCAGAAGTTGACCAACTGGATGCAGCGATTCTGGCTTCCGATGCGGTCAATGCGGCCAAAACGCTGGATAATGCGCACAGGATTCCAGTGAATATCATAGTTGATCAGATAATCACAGTCCTGCAAGTTCTGACCTTCGGAAATGCAGTCGGTGGCAATCAACAAATCAATATCCGCATGGTTTGCGTTCGGCAGGCTGTCCCGCCGCTTGGAAATGGGCGAAAAGCAGGTGAGAACTGTATTCAGATCACCACTGAGTTTGGGAATGGTTGTTTTACCATCCACGCTGCCGGTGATTTCGGCAGTGTTCAGCCCAAACGCTTGCTTTACATAGCCGGAAATATTCTGATACAGATAGTCAGCAGTATCTGAAAACGCAGTAAAAATAATGATTTTCCGGTTGCCGGGATTGATGGGATGCCGTTGCTTTTCGTCAATCAGGCGCAGCAGTTCTTGCAGCTTGGCATCGTATGCAGGGGTGATATCCTGCACCATCAGGGAAAGAAGCTCCAGATTTTCAGCATCCTTTTCCAGATCATGCAACCACGAAACATGATCCATATCCGCAAGATCAATCTTTACTTTGCGGCCGACTGTAAAAATGTCATTGTTCTGGTCATCATCGTCCCAATCGGTTGCATCGGAAATGTCGTTCAGCTCCAGCACACGGCTGCCGTTTTGATATGAACGTACCGATTGCATGGTATCTTCAATCAGTTTACTGATTCGGTCAATCGTCAGCCGGAACGCATAAACAGAACTTTCCAGCCGTTTGAGCAGGTTAATGCTCATCAGACGGCGGATTCCCTCTTCACGGCCTGCCTGCGTCAGTCCCTTTCCATGCTGGCTGGGGTCGATGTATTTGGAAATCCGAGAGGACAGAATAAAGCTGGTTGGTGTGTAAATGTGCAGCGTCAGCGAATCCAGTACATTATAGATCTGCTGATAGTTGATTGCATTATCAAGACTTGTCAGGCACGGCTGCACAGAGATCGGCTTCAACCGTTCCGGGAAAGTACCAACATCAGAAATATTATAGTATTTTTCGATATGTCGGCGAGAACGTGCAATCGTCACACTGTCCAGCACCTCAAAGAAATCGAAGTCCAGTGCCGCAAGCAGCGCATTTGTGGTACGCTCTGTGACAGGAAGCTTGCTCCATGTATTGAAAGCCTTTTGCGCCTGCCGGAAAATTTCATCAATCGGAGACGAAGTATTCAGCTTTTCATTGATTTTTCCGGCATCCCCCTCATAGGCAAGCGCAAGTTGGTTTTTCAAATCCACAAAACGATTATTTACGGGTGTTGCCGAAAGCATCAGCACCTTGGTGCGCACCCCAGAACGAATCACGCGATTCATCAATTTTGTGTAGCGGTTTTCTTTCTCATCAGTAGAGGTATTGCTGCCATTGCGGAAATTGTGGCTTTCATCAATCACAACAAGGTCAAAGTTCCCCCAGTTAAGTGCAGCAAGGTCAATACCGTTAGAGGTTCCGCCGGAACGGCTCAGATCTGTATGGTACAACACATCGTAACGGAAACGGTCTTCTACCAGTGGATTGTTGACGTAGTTGCCTTTATAGATGTTCCAGTTTGCTGCCAACTTTTTGGGACAGAGTACCAAAACGGATTTGTTGCGATTTTCATAGTACTTGATTACAGCCAGTGCAGTGAACGTCTTGCCAAGGCCCACGCTGTCTGCAAGAATGCAGCCGTTATACTGTTCCAGCTTGTGGATAATAGCCAACGCTGCATCTCGCTGAAAATCATAGAGCATATTCCAGATTTTACTCTGCTTGAAGCCTGTAGCTTCATTTGGGAGATTATCTTCTGACACATCCTCCAAAAATTCACTGAAAATATTGTAGAGGGTGAAGAAATAGATAAAGTCCGGGCTGTTTTCTCGATAAGCTGTGCTGATGCTTTGCAATACAATGTCTGTAACATCCTGAAGTCGGGAAGAATCATTCCAGATTTCATCGAACAGCGACAAAAAATAACGGCCGTTTTCAAAGGCTTCGGTTCGCTGAACAGGGTAGTATGCGTTGTTTCCGCGTTCACAACCAAGGTCAACCGTTGTAAACCTACTGATTGGCATATAAGAGCTTTCACCAACCGTCATGAAACCGGGCATTTGCTCTCCACTGACGTTGGAACGAAATTTTACTTTCCGTCGCACCCAGTCGGCACATTCTTTCGCCAGTGCTTTTTGGGTGAGTTCATTCCGCAAGCGAACCTCAAATTCTGTGCCGTAAAGGCTCTTTTCGCGGGTCAATTTCGGAATATAGAACTCTCGCCGCTCTTTTGGCGTGTTTTCCTGCACAAAGGTCGGTGAAGTAAAAATAAAGCGAAGTTCCGCGATTTCTTCCAACTGTTTCTTTAATTCCTGATACGCATAAATGGAAAAACAGGCCGCAGCAATGGACACGCGGCTCCCTTTCTGCATAGTATCCTGTAAATCTTCCCGAACAGTATGGTTGATATTATCCAGAATTTTCATAGAAGAGTCCCCGCAATCGACTGACTAAAGCGAAAATTAACTTTCAACGACAAGATACAACAATTCATTTTAATGATACTCTAATCAGGTTGGAAAATCAATCGTTGCTCAGGCAGAAAAAGCTCAGCCGGCACGAAACAGATAAAAAGTTTTGAATTTGGCCTTCAAATAAGGTATAATGAATTTACAAACGCTAAAGATTAAGAAGCGAGCAGGTGATACCATGCCTTTCCCCCTCGACCATTACATTGAAGCCTCTCATGTTGATTACAAGGAACGTCTTGAAGAGAAAAAGCCGCGCAGCTGGCTGAAATCCGTGTCGGCATTTGCCAATACCGAGGGCGGACACCTGATTTTTGGCGTAAAGAATGAGCCACGCGAGGTCGTAGGATTGGAAAATCCGCAGGCTGTGGTAAGCAGATTGACGGAACTTATCAAGGTCCGCATTGACCCTACACCGCGCTATCGAGTGCGGGAGGTCGAAATAGAGGGCAAGTCCTGCGTTGATCTGGAAGTACAGGACGGCCCGGCGTATCCATATTATTATGCCTTTGACGGTTCTCATACGGCCTATGTGCGGCATGGCGACCAGTCCGAAGAAGCCACTTCACGGGAACTGAACGAGCTGATCCTACAAGGTATGAACCAGACCTTTGATGCCCTGCCCAGTTCTTATCGAGTGGGTGATGTCAGTTTTACACTGCTGGCCGCGACGTTTAAGAATCTGAAAAAAGAGGATTTCGACCTCGAAAAAGACTTGCCATCCGCAGGATTGGTAACAGATGATGGACAGATTACGAATGGCGGCCTGTTACTCTGCGATCAGGGCGTTCTGAAACAATCCCGTATTTTCTGCACTCGCTGGAAAGGCAACTACAAGGGCAGCATTGAAGAAGATGCTCTGGATGACAAGGAATTTCAGGGTGCAAGTCTGATCACGCTGCTGCAAAATGCGGAAGATTTTGTTCGCAACAACAGCAAAAACCCGTGGAGCATCCGTGGTATGACCCGCGAAGAACGCAGTGATTACCCGTATAAGGCCGTTCGTGAGGTGCTGGTCAATGCGCTGATCCATCGGAATTATCAGATTCTTGGTTCGGAGATTCATGTAGAAGTGTTCGATGATCGACTGGAGATCACTTCGCCGGGCGGCATGATGAATGGCCGCAGGGTGCAGGATATGGATATCCGGCACATTCCGTCTATGCGGCGCAATCAGGTGATCTCGGATGTGTTTTCACGACTCGGCTTTATGGAGCGCCGTGGCAGCGGCATTGACCGCATCCTGAACTCTTATGTGGAAGTAGCCCAGAAGCCGACTTTCTACTCAGATTCGGATTTCTTTATCGTCACACTGCCGAATAGAAGTGTAGCGACTCCGGCACAGATCAGTATGGAAAGTGTGGCAAGTGGTGCGGAAAGTGCGGAAACCTCTGCGGAAAGTGCGGAAACTTCTACAGTGCTCCACGGAATGAGTACGGATGCAGAAGTGAGTGAACTTTGCGAAAGGCTGAATGGCACGAGACTAACTGCAAGTACAAAAGAGCGGACGCTTGAACTTTTCAAGAGATATCGGTATCAATATCAGTTCCGCAGCATAAACGTTGCACAGCTATATGGCGTTCAGAAATCTCGTGCATCCTCTATTATCAAGAATCTTATCAAGCATGGATTGGTGACGTCACCAGAATATGGCGTATACCAATTTGTGAAGAAGTAACACCGCTATCAACAGGTGGTTTTTGAAAACCAAGCGGTGAAGCTGTTACAGCCCATGGAACGTCTTAATATAATTTGAATTATCATAATCGAAATTATATTAACCGCCTACGCAGAACTGCCCACTCCCCTGAGAACTCCTCAGACGAGTGGGCATTCTTCTTTCCG
>ERZ780195.2367-NODE-2367-length-13083-cov-4.283697_pt1 | contig 13083 bp, 15 predicted proteins | sample MGYA00511017_ERZ780195 | MGnify/ENA primary metagenome ERZ780195 (study PRJEB29588, sample SAMEA2159974) | human gut metagenome | biome: human gut; feature: human-associated habitat; material: faeces | place: Denmark | collected 2008/2010 ...
GATCTCACCGAGCCGGGACAGGTGCATGATGGGCTTGCCGCTCTTGGAGGTGCCAATGATGGCGTCGTTTTCATCAAACGCCGCGACGATATTGAGGCCGTACTCCGCAAAGCCGGAATACCCCAGCAGCGCGCGGCCAAGCTTGCCCGCGCCGATCAGAACGGCATCGTTTGTGTTGCTGTAGCCCAAAAACTGCTCGATATCGGCGATCAGCGCGGCACGGTTATAGCCGATCTTCGGGCGGCCGCCGGAGGAAACGAGCGCAAGATCCTTGCGCACCTGCACCTCGCCCATATGAAGCCCCGCCGCAAGCGCCGTGGCGGAGATATTGACGCCGCTGCTCTCCGGCATACCTTTCAAATAGGCCAGATAGGTCGGCAGGCGCTTAAGCGTTGCGCGGGATATTTCTTTCTCCATGAAACCGCTTCCTTTGCTGATATCGATATAATGTATCGATAAATTTATATCACATCTGCGGCTGTTTTGCAAGTCCCCTCTCAGCTGTAGATCTGACGTGAAATCTCACGGCGCAGGCGCAGCATGATGCGTTTTTCAAGTCGGGAAATATACGACTGCGAAATGCCCATGATGTCTGCAACCTCCTTCTGCGTCTTCTCCTGCCGGCCGCCGAGGCCAAAACGCATGGAGACAATCTGCTTCTCCCGTTCTGGAAGACGTCCGAGCGCCTGACGCAGAAGCTGGTGATCAACATCGTCCTCCAGCGGCCGCATAACAATATCGCCGTCTGTGCCGAGTACATCGGACAGCAGTAATTCGTTGCCGTCCCAGTCGGTATTGATCGGTTCGTCGAGCGAAACTTCCGTCTTCTGGTTAGCAATCTTGCGGATGTGCATCAAAATCTCGTTTTCAATGCAGCGCGACGAATACGTCGCAAGCTTGATGTTCCGGTCGGGCCGGAAGGTATTGACGGCCTTGATGAGCCCGATGGTGCCGATGGAAATGAGGTCCTCGAGATTGACACCCGTATTTTCAAACCGCCGCGCGATATACACGACCAGGCGCAGATTGTGCTCGATGAGCGTCTGCCGCGCCGTCTCGTCCCCGGCGGCGAGGGCCTCGATCGCGCGGCGCTCGTCCTCGGGCCTAAGCGGTGCGGGCAGGACGTCGCTGCCGCCGATGTACATGATCTTCCCCGGCTGTATGAGGCCGAGCTTCTGCAGAACAAGTTCCAGTTTCATCCGATCTCTCCTCCGATCAATGCATGATAGCTTCCTCCGTCCGACACGGGCGTCGGAGAAAAGGCTGCAAGGCAGCGCTTCTGCTCCCCTGTCCCGTCCTGTGCTTCGCAGCGCAGGCAGAGCAGCAGCCCCGCCTGCGTGCCGACGCTCCGATAGCTCAAAAGGCGCGCGGGAAGCGCGGGGTCGCGCGTTTTGAGCCGCAGCAGCAGCGCCGCCGGGTCGGCCAGGGCCTGCGGCGTGACGTCTGCCTCCGGCAAAAGCGCCTGCAGCACGCCCGCCTCGGCGACGAGCACGCGCTCGCCGGTCATCGGGTCGCGGAGCGTGCAGCCGGTATCGTGCAGCGCCCGGACCTGCACGCTCCGCCCGCCCAGGCGCAGCCGCAGCGTGCGGATCTCACCGCCGTGCTGCACCGTGCAGGCAAAGACCGTGTAGCAAAGCGCGTACAAAATCCCCGCCAGAAGCAGCAGTCCCAGCCCGCTCACCGCGTAAAACGTTCCGCCCGGCAGCACGAGCACGCCTGTGCCGAACAGCTGCGCCGCCGCGACCGCCGCCGCGCTCGCGGCTCTGCCGTCCTGCCCGACCGCGACAATGTCCACCGTCCCCGCGCCGCGCGCGAGGGGCAGCACGCGCACGCGCAGAAGGCCCTCCACCGTGCCGCACCACGCGGCGTAATCGTCGGCGTTGCCACTCGCACCCTGCCGCTTGAGGCTTTCGAGCGCGCGGGAGCGCAGCGTTTCGTCGTCCTCATCTGCGCGGCGCTCCACGCCGCGGTCGGCGCAGACCCTTGTGAGCCACTCCCCCGCCGCGCTCGCGACGAACGCGCGCTCCTCCAGGCCGTCGATCTCCGTACTCCACAACTCCGCGCAGCCGTCCGCGCAGGCGCGCAGGAGGTCGCCCGCGAAGCTGCCCTCGACCGTGCTGCCCGCGCCCGTGTAGGCTTTTTCCATCGCGGCAAAAATTTCGTCCTTCGTCATGCCGTTTCCGCCTCCGTTTCAAAGGAATTGTACACCGTTTTCACGGTAAAGCGCACCGTCGCGCCGTCCGCGCGGTGCTCGAACGAGAAGCCCTCCACGCCCGTGATGTACGGGCAGACGAGCAGCGTCTCGGTGATGGTCCTCTTGAGCAGGCTCTCGCGGATGCCCGCGTCGCCGCTCCTGCCGAGCAGCGCGGCAAGCTCGTTGCCGTAGTCGCCGCTGTGCGCGCTGTACCTCCAGCGCGCGCACCTTGCGTCGAGCGCAAGGCGCACCCAGAGCTTCACGGCCTCCGTGCCCTCAAGCGTGTACGGCTCACCGCCGCGCAGCGCAAGCGCGCCGCTCTCCCAGTCCACCGCCCACTCCCGGAAAAGCGGGAGCGGGCTTTCGTTTGTCTCGGGGGCCGTCCCCCAATCGGGAAAAATCATCTTCTCTCCTCCCCTACTCCACAAAAAACAGCAGCAAAAAGCCCTCCTCGCACGGCAGGAGCGCAAGCGTCCGCCCCACATCCTCCGCGCGCAGGCTCATGCCCGCCGGACGGAACAGTCCCTCGCTCACCTCGCACCCGCCGATGCGGACCGTCAGGGGCGAGACGCCCGCGAGCGTCCCGAACAGCGCGCCGCCCCCGTCAAGGCTCTTTTCGGGCCGGAGCAGCGCCCACAGCTCGCTGTATACATTCATGCCTCTCCCTCCTAGGTCAGCTCGGTCGTGAACAGCCCGCGCTCCCAGCGGTGCCTGACCGCCGTGAGCGGATACGCGCCGTCCAGTCCGAACTCCTTCCGGTGCAGCTCGACCGTTGCGCCGCAGCGGTACCTGAGGTCGCCGCGCACCGTCAGCTCCCCGCGCAGGATACGCCCGCGCAGGCCGCCCTGCGCCTGCGCCGCAGCGTCCCCGCTTTTGCCGAGTACCCGCTGGCGCAGTCCGAAGCGGGTGAGGTCGGTCGTGTTCTGCGCCGTGGCGGCGGCCGCCCCCCTGCGGTCGATGACCGCGCAGCGGTTGACCATCTGCCTTGCGTCCGCCGTCCCGCGGCTCGCGAGCACCGTCTCCTCGGCGATGGCAAAGCGCTCCTGCCCCGCCTTCGTGACCGTCAGCGCGCCGTTCTGAATGGAAATTTCGCGGTCCTCTCCGACCGCCTGTCGAAGAATGTCGAACGCCCGCACGCCAGCGCCCGCCACCAGCCGCTTCCAGCCCGCAGGGACCTCCAGCGTCCCCACGGGAAGGCTCAGGCGCATCGCCACCGCGCGGCAGATCCCCTCCGGCGACCCGGCGAATACGCCGGACATCTCGTTCGCCGTCAGGTACAGCCCGCGGTCGCACGCGATGAGTGTCACCGTTTCGACATTTCTCGACACCGCCTGCACCGCGCCGAGAAAGACCTCCTCCCCCGCGTCGCCGAGCAGCCGCACCGCGTCGCCGAGGGCAAGGCTCTCCTTCGGAAAATAGCGGTCGGCCGCCGCCGTGAGCAGCACCGGCATGGCGCCGTCCGTCTCGAACACGCTCTCGAGCGTTCCGGCGATAACGCCGCCGCGGAGAAGCAGCAAAACGCCCGAAATGGGCAGCAGAAGCGTACCCAGGCCGCAGTTCAGCATATAATTCGCGCTGCCGGTGAAGCGGCCGAACTCTTTTCCGAGCATGGCGGAAAAGGTGCTCTTTCTCTTCGCGCGCGTCTCGCGGTAGACCTTCCGGTCGGTCTTGCCGGTCGCAGTGGCGATCTTGGAAAGCTGCGCGAGAGGATGTACCATGTGAGCGCAAAGAGCGCGGCTACGGCGAGCGTTACGAGAAGGAGGGAGAGAAGATCGCCATCAAACGCCCGGCCAATGCCGAAAACGAGAGGCGCTGCGGCGTGCAGATCCTCGCCGTAGAGAGCTATATTCGCCACGATCTCGCCGATAAAGCTGCCCGCCTTGAAGTAGGCAAAATAGTAGATCGCAATGAAGAGCAGCGCGAAAATGACCGTCATAAAGCTCTTGTTTTTGAGCTTGAGCGAGAGACGGGCCACGCCGTAGCCGAGCAGACACGAGAGCACGAGCACGAATACGGCAATGAGGGCCACAAACAGCACCGCGCCGAGAAGAGCGCTCGCCGAGAGTCCCGCCGCAGCGAGATATACGATCGCCGCCGGGATCGAAACGACGCCGGAATACATAAGCCCCATGAGAAACACGGTGAGCAGCCGGGACGCCATGATCGAATGCACCGGGATGGGCATGGAGAGCAGGAGATCGTTATCGCGGCTCAGATACAGCCCGGAGAACGTGTTGAACACGCTGCCGAACGCGCCGATGCATACGGCCGCGAGCGCAAAGATGAGATAGGAAACCCATCCGTAGCCGCTCACGATCGTGCTGCGCAGCGTGAATGCCAAAAAAGTGAACATACCGCCGAGCAGCCCGACCATGAGGAGCGCGAACAGGACAAAGTAGGCGATGACCGTGCCTTTGGAGCGCGCCTTGTTCTTCTTCGCATCGTACAAATACGTGCGGAAGATCTCGGCGAGCTGCTTGCGGATAAGAATAACGAGCCGACAATGATACTTGCCATCGTCGGCGGGCAGATGCGCAAGATGTATGCCGCTAGAGTTGCCATTGATAACGGTCTCGACAAGGATTATGTTATGAAAGCGCTGTCCCTGCGCTATGATTTTATGGCAAACAGGCTCTTGGCCGCATCAAGAAGATTCTCGACAGCGCAGATAATACGGGCGGTGGAGCTGTGCGCCGAAACGGACTATGCCATGAAAAGCAGCAGGACCGAACCAACAGAGCTTCTTAAAGAGTGCGTCATGCGCATTGCGGCAGGTGAAGAGCATGCATAAGGTGTCCGAGGTCATCGTCGTAGAGGGCAGATATGATAAAAACACGCTCTCGCAGGTCGTCGATGCCGTAATAATCGAAACGAGCGGCTTTGGCGTGTTCAACAACAAGGAAAAGCAGCAGCTTCTGCGAACTCTTGCCGAAAAGCGCGGCCTGATCGTCATGACCGATCCCGACGGAGCCGGACTTGTCATACGCAATTTTGTTAAAAGCTGCGTTGATCCGAGCCTTGTAAAGCATGCCTACATGCCCGAAATTTTCGGCAAGGAAAAACGAAAGAGCAAAGCGTCAAAAGAGGGCAAGCTCGGAGTCGAGGGCATGAGCGCGGATGTTATCATGCAGGCACTGCGCCGGTGCTGCGCAACGATCGACGGTGAGAGCGGCAGGATGACGGGTGGGATCACAATGGCCGATATGTACGCTGCCGGCCTTGCCGGAAAGCCGGACAGCGCCGCAAAGCGTGCCGAACTTCTTGCGTCCATGAACCTTCCTCAAAGAATGACCGCTCAGGCGTTTCTGCCGGTTCTCAACGCGCTTATGAGTAAAGATGAGTTCCTTGCACGCAGCTTTTAAAAACATTGGCAATATACATTCCTGTGTGATATAATAATTATTCAGAGTATATATGATTTTTGGAGGATAAACATATGAAATGCCCGTTTTGCGGATTTCTCGAGAGCAAGGTCATCGACTCGCGGCCGGCTGAAGAGGGAACCACCATACGCCGCCGCAGAGAATGCCTGGCCTGCCAGAAGCGTTTTACTACTTATGAGACTATCGAGCATCTGCCCCTTGTCGTTGTAAAGCGCGACGGTTCGCGCCAGCAGTTTGACCGCGTGAAGCTCATAAACGGCATGGTTCGCGCCTGCGAAAAGCGTCCGGTAAGCCTTTCGCAGCTTGAGAGCATAGCCGACGAGATCGAGCAGGAGCTTCAGAGCGCGCTTGAGCGCGAGGTCAGCACCGTCGATATCGGCGAAATGGTCATGAAGCGCATAAAGCTCATTGATGAGGTCGCTTACGTCCGCTTTGCTTCCGTTTACCGCAGCTTCAAGGACATTAACACCTTTATGGAAGAGCTTACAAAGCTTTTGAGCGATAAATAATTTCCGCTAAAATATGCTGCCGAGGCTTATCTGCTCCATTGTCATAATGGAGCGCAGAGTCTCGGATAAAAGCCCGTATGAGCCCTCGGCGGCATCGGCATCTCCAGAACCGATGTCGGATCTAAACTGGAAAAACGCCTCGGTCGTTGAATTTATCTCGCTGTGCCGGATGAAAATGTGCGTATATCCGTCAAGCGTCAGCCAGTGCTCGATGGCCTTGTCGAGCGTTTCGGCAGCGCTTTTGCTGTCTCCGCTTTTAAGCTGAGCGTAGGCTGCGTCAACCTCGCTCATGAGCGATGAAACGATCTTTTCGCTTGCACGGATGTTCAGCATAACGCCTGCGAATATAACCGCGAGCAAAACGGCGGCAATAAGCTCTTTTTTCATGTCAGTCCTCCTTGCGTTGGCAGAAAACGTTTCCCGTTTCGGACAGGGTGAGGATATAAACCTCGTCGGCGCTTTTTATCTTTCGGCGTTTAAGCTCGTTTTCGAGCCACCGTCTGTCCCTGCCGAGCAGCGCGAGATTTTTGTCCAGTATCCTGCCGTCGTTTATGATTATGTGGGCATAGCCTGTTTCCGCCGGCGCTGCGCCCAGCATTGAGGCTGTGGCCGGCTGCTCCGACCCTGTGAGGATCAGACTGAGCTGACCGCTTGTTTCAAGAACGCCGTAAGCTATCTTGCTTGCGTCGTTTTGCCCCTGTGCACGCAGCTCCTGCATAAGCTCGTCTATCGTAAAGCGGTTTCGATTCATGCTGTTGCGGTCGATGCGGCCGTTTCGGATTATTATCTCGGGTTTACCGTAGGTCAGCTTGCGCAGCTTTATGCTTTTCATATTAAGCCCTGCGATTATTATCTCAAGGCAGAACATTATAAGGATCGGCAAAAGCCCGTTTAAAAGAGGTATGCCGATATCCTGCAGCGGCGTTGCGGCAAGATCCGCGATCAGCGCCGCAACGATGAACTCGGAGATCTCAAGCTCTCCGAGCTGACGCTTGCCCATCAAGCGCATCGAAATGAGTATTGCAAAATACAGTATAACGGTGCGGATAAATATAATAGCCAAATCGATCGCCTCCGTTGATAGTTTTACCGGCGGAGAGCAAATTATCAGGAAAGGATGCTAAGTATGAAGATCATTATTGACAGTCAGGATAAGATCAGCAGCATGGCAGCGTCCATGATCGCCGAGCATGCAAAGGCTAAGCCGGGGTGCGCCATGGCTTTTGCCGCCGGCAGAACGACAAAGAAGGTTTATGATGCGCTAACGGCGATGAATATTAAAGAACTTGCCGAGTGCAAGGCATTTACCGTGTGCGAATACGAAGGCCTCGAAGCAGGCGATACTCGCTCCTGCGCGTATCGTCTTAACGAGGAGCTTTATTCCAAGGCCGGCATAACGCAGATTTTTACGCCGAACGCCGAAAACGCGGATAAATTTGATGCCGAGATCGAAGAGTGTGGCGGCATTGAACTTGCCGTTCTTGGTATCGGTACAAACGGCCACATCGGTTTTAACGAGCCTGCAACACCTTATGATTCATATACGCACACCGTGCTGTTAACGGATAAAACAAAGCAGATGAATGCAGAGCTGTTCGGCGGCCTTGAGAATGTTCCCGATAATGCCGTGACGATGGGACTGAAAACAATCTGCGAGTCTAAAAACGTCATCCTTGTCGCGTTCGGCAGCGAGAAGGCCGAGATAATCCACCAGTTGGTTTACGGCAAAACCTCAACATATGTCCCTGCGGCAATGCTTCAGATGCATATGAATATGACGCTTTTGCTGGATGATGCAGCAGCCGAAAAAATCAAATAAGCTAAGGAGCAGAATATGGGTAAGTACTTTGGCACAGACGGATTCAGAGGAGAGGCAAACGTCGATCTGACCGTCATGCATGCGTTTGAGATAGGCCGTTACCTCGGCTGGTATTACGGAAAGGATAAAAAGGCAAGGGTCGTCATCGGCAAGGATACGCGCCGCTCGAGCTATATGCTCGAATCTGCCCTGTGCGCAGGACTCACGGCCTCGGGCGCCGATGCATATCTTCTGCATGTCACAACAACGCCAAGCGTTTCATACGTTGCCAGAGCCGATGATTTTGACTGCGGCATTATGATCTCGGCAAGCCACAATCCCTATTACGATAACGGCATCAAGCTCATTAACGGCAAGGGCGAAAAGATGGGCGACGAGCTGCTCAATGAGATTGAGGCTTACATTGACCGCGCCTCAGCCGGAGAGAAGGACTGCCTTCCGTATGCAACCGGCGAGAAAATCGGCCGCACCGTTGACTACTCGGCAGGCCGCAATCGCTACATAGGATTTCTCATCTCGCTTGCAACGCGCTCGTACAAGGGCAAAAAAGTTGGCCTCGACTGTGCAAACGGTTCGACTTGGATGATGGCAAAAAGCGTGTTTGACGCTCTGGGCGCGGATACCTATGTTATCTCCAATAATCCCGACGGTATCAATATTAACGTCAACTGCGGCTCAACGCATATTGAGCAGATGCAGAAATTCGTGCTTGACAATAAGCTCGACGTCGGCTTTGCGTTCGACGGTGACGCCGACCGCTGCCTTGCGGTGGACGAAAAGGGCAACATTATAACCGGCGATCATATTCTTTATGTCTGCGGCAAATATATGCGCGACAGCGGAATACTCGGCGAGAAGAAGATCGTAACGACCGTTATGAGCAACATGGGCCTGTATAAGGCTCTTGACGAGCTGGGCATCGGCTATGAGAAGACCGCGGTCGGCGATAAATACGTTGCGGAGAATATGCGTGCAAACGGATATATCCTCGGCGGCGAGCAGTCGGGACATATAATCTTCGGCCGCCTTGCAAACTCCGGCGACGGTATTCTGACCGCCATAAAGATCATGGAGGCCATGTGCGAGAGCAAGCAGCCTCTGTCCGTGCTCGCGGCGCCCGTTGTCATGTATCCGCAGCTGCTTAAAAACGTTGTCGTCACCGATAAGGACGAAACTCTTGAATGCGCCGAGGTCAAAAAGGCTGTTGCCGATATGGAGGCAAAGCTCGGCGACGACGGACGTATCCTTCTGCGCAAGAGCGGAACCGAGCCTGTTCTGCGCGTTATGGCCGAGGCAAAAACGCATGAGCAGTGCGAAGAGTGTGTTGACTATATAATCGACGCCATGCGCCGCAGCGGCAGACTTATCAAGGTGAAATGATATGTATACGATAAATGACCTGCTCGATCTGAGCAAAACCATAGCCGCTCCGCTTTTTGAGGGCAAAACCTACCCGTGGGAGGTACTCGCGGATATAAACGATTATATTATCGCGCTCGGCAGCACTCTGCCCGAGGAGGAGTACGAAAAGCGCGGCGAAAACGTATGGATAGCGCGCGATGCCGAGGTGTTTCCGTCGGCGTATATCGGCTCGCCGTGCATCATCGACCATGGTGCACAGGTACGCCACTGCGCGTTTATCCGCGGCAGCGCGATAGTCGGCAAAAACGCTGTTGTCGGTAACTCCACGGAGCTTAAAAACGTTGTTCTTTTTGACAGAGTGCAGACGCCGCACTATAACTATGTCGGCGATTCGATACTTGGCTACAAGGCGCATATGGGCGCAGGCTCTATAACCTCGAACGTTAAAAGCGACAAGACGCTTGTCGTTATAAAAAACGGTGACGAGCTTATAGAGACCGGACGCAAAAAGGTCGGCGCTATCCTCGGCGACTGCGTTGAGATCGGCTGCAACAGCGTACTCAATCCCGGAACGGTGCTCGGCCGCAGAGCAAGCGTGTATCCCACATCCTGCGTGCGAGGAGTTGTCCCAGAGAACGGTATATACAAAGCAAAAGACGATATAGTTATCAGAAAGTAAAAAATCCCGGACCAAGTCCGGGATTTCAGTCTGTCGAGAAACCCGGCTGCGGAAACCGGGTTTCTAGTGCATTTAACGGGGGGAACTGGAAAAACCAAGGGATAAAACACTCCTTCCACTTCCGGGTGGCCAGCTTTTTCAGATTCATGGCAGCAAACTTAAGCTTCACCCAGTTCGTTACCTGGGCCAAGCCTCTGTACTGCGTATAACGCATAGCGTGCTTTTCTTTGGCGTCTGCAAAGATGCGTTCAATCGTCTCTTTACGCCGCCGGTAAAGGCTCTGGTACTTCGGTGTATAACGGGCATCGTCTGCCAGCTCTTCGTAATGTTTCCAGATATGCCTCTGTACCGTTTTCACGCAGTCTTTGGAGTGGGTGCATCGCTCTCTGGAGGGACAATTTGTGCAAATCTTGGGATCGCTTTTGTATTCCCTGTAGCCGTCCCGGTTTGTTGTCGCATATTTGAGGAGCTGGTATTCCGGGCAGATCACACAGTCATAGAATTCGTCATAGACATACTTCCACCACTCGTGGCCGCCCTTCATCGTCTGCGGCCGCTTGTACGCTGTGGATAAAACTCTTCCGTCATCAAATACTTTCTTGCAAATATGGGACGTCTTGTAGGCAGAATCGGCAACAATGGTCTCTGTTTCGGGAAATGTCTTCGTTACCTTGTCGTACACCTCGTCAAAGGCAACGCTGTCATGGACATTTCCGGGCGTGACTATGGTTTCCAGTACGAAACCGTTCTTGTCGCAGGCCGTATGGGCCTCATACGCAAACTGCCGCTTGTGCTCACCCTTTACGAATAAGCCACAGTCCGGGTCAGTTATGCTCTTTGTTACCGTGTGTGTTTTCTCTTTCTTCCTGCGGGCCAGCTTCTTCCTGGAGGTGTTGTCTTTCCGCTTCTTAGGTGCTGTCGGCGGCTCATCGTCGTCATCAAAAGGCTTCTTCCCATGAGCTTCCCGATCCGCATTTACCTCCTCCATCAATTCCCTCGTATAGTGCTTGGATGCCACAGGCACCTGCTCTTTTATCTGCTTCTTTGTATTGGCATTTGCCTTAATATGGGTGCCGTCTATGAAGACTGTCTTGGGGGACAGATATCCCGCTTCCGCCACCTCTTCCAGTATCCACGCAAAGACCTGGTCCACGATTTCTGCTGTAAAGCGGTGTCGGAAATTATAACTCACCGTGGAGAAATGCGGTGTTTCCTCTTGCAGCGTATATCCCAGAAACCAACGGTAGCAGATATTTGCGCTGATCTCATCCGCTGTCCTCCGCAAGGACGGCAGGCCGTACAGATGCTGGATCAGAACCATCTTGAACAGCACAACAGGGTCCACGCTGGGCCGCCCGTTATCTTCACTGTACAGCGGTTCCACCATTTCATAGAGCCGGTTAAAATCTACTGCTTCATCTATTTTTCGCAACAGATGGTCTCTCGGCACCAGACTTTCTGTATCTACAATCTCTACGATTCCGCGATCCATTTTTCCGCGTTCCAGCATCTTTCATCACCCATATTTATTATACCATCTAAATACGAAAAAGCCCAGCCGTTGCTGGACTTTTTCGACAGACTGAAGTGCCCGACAATTTGTCGGGCACTTAAAATATATAAGTAGATTACTTATTTACCTTCAATTTTGCCGAAGATATTTGCGAGGATATCCATGACGGTCTTGCTTGCGTCGCTGCCGCCTGACCATTCAAGGATCTTGCCGATGCTTTCAAAAATGTGATTTAACATTGTATAGTGCTCCTTCCTTATAAAAATGTTTTCCGTTGGCCGATACATGTTTGGAAATAGTCATGTATTTTCGTGTTGCGGCTCGGCCGTTTGCCGCCTCAATTATAAGGACGGAAAAATTTCGACGACATTCCGCAAAATTCGACTGTTAACAGCTTATTAAAAACTTTCAATAAATACTTGCGTGCAATCTCAACATGCGGTATAATAATTCCCACTGAACATCCGGGTGTAGCGCAGTTGGTAGCGCGCCTGCTTTGGGAGTGCCGTGGCGGTATCCGGGACGGGGCAAGGCGAAACGCCGCAAAGCCATATGCATCGGCCGGTCTGCTTGCAGATCGGCCGATGTGTTTATAAGGGCACAACATTCAGAAGATTGGCCGCAGAGGGTGCTTGCGTAAGCTCAAGCTCTTGTCGGGAAGAATGGTCCTATTGAACCGAAAGAACTGCGGCATGAGCCGGCCGGAGCTGCTGCCTGTTTTGTGTTCCCGCAAAAAGCAAAGCCCCCGCAAGCCGTCCAAAGATTGCGGGGGCAGACTAGTAGGATTCCTAAATCGACAGGAAGGCTCTGGCAAACTTGTCGATTAGGAACCTTCTAGATCGATAGGCCGATTAGAACTTGTGGATCAAACCAACCATGACTTCACAGGCATTGGGCTTGTGATCGTCTTCATTAGCCGTTTTATACGTATCCTCCAAATACGTCGCAGCCGTATAGACGCTCGTGCGCTTGGAGAGTGAATAATCGTAGCCGACCGTCACGTTCCAACGATCAAGCTTGGTTGAGCTGACTTCAGTATCTTCAGCGGAGACATAACCTGCAGCAGCCTTGGCCGTGCCGCCGAAGAGCGGGACACCGACGCCGAGACCAACGCTCCAGCCTTCAGCGCCGTTGGCGAAGAACGTCGCGTCAGCAGTACCTACTCCACCTTCATCAGTCACATATTTCTGACCAACAGACAGGGCGTTGTCAAAGTACTGGAATGAGCCGTAGGCAGTTAAAACGCCAAAGTTGTAGTTGCCGCCCAATGTCACCGTCAAGGAGTCATCCAGCGAGGTTTTGCTGGCGGGTGTCTGCACAGAACCGTAGTTGACGGAGTCGATCGTACCAACAAGGTAGAGATCTTGATTCTTGTAGGTCACGCCGAGGCCATAATAGCGGTCGGCCGTAGCCTTGCCTTCCGTGTATCCCTTATCGGTGTTCGAATCACCAAAAGAGTACTGAGCAAAAGCCGTGACGCCGGCAAAAGACGGCGTCTTGTAGGTCACCATGTTGTTGTAGCGCGTATGGCCTTTAGCCTGCACAAATTTCACGCCGGAAAAGTCACCCCAGCCGGTGGAGAACGGCGAAATGCCGCCGAGAAGACCATAGGAGCCGAGCGAAC
>ERZ780195.2371-NODE-2371-length-13075-cov-3.388479_pt1 | contig 13075 bp, 8 predicted proteins | sample MGYA00511017_ERZ780195 | MGnify/ENA primary metagenome ERZ780195 (study PRJEB29588, sample SAMEA2159974) | human gut metagenome | biome: human gut; feature: human-associated habitat; material: faeces | place: Denmark | collected 2008/2010 ...
AAGGCGCTCGAAAAACGGCGTACGATCGGAATCCGTATTCCCGGCAACGCCGTTCCGCGGGCTATCGTCGCGGCGCTGGGATGTCCGCTTATCACCACCTCGGTGAAGGACGACGACGAAGTGGTCGAATACACCATGGATCCCGAACTGATCCACGAGCGTTACGGCCGCGAGGTCGCGCTGGTCATCGACGGAGGCATCGGCGACAACGTCCCCACGACGGTCGTGGACCTGACGGGCGACGGGCCGGAGATACTGCGCGAAGGCAAGGGTGAACTGCAATGAAGAGGGGGCTGATGCCGCCGCGCGGCAAGGCTGGCGCCTCGGAGTGTTAAAAACAAAATAGAAAAATGGAGAAGAAGAATTTCTGGAACGAAGCCGCGAAATACGGCGTGATCATGGCTCTAGTCGCGATCCTTTTCGACGTGCTGGGCTTTTACGTGCAGAACACGCTGCTGTCCCTGCTGTCGCTCGTCATTTTCGTCCTGCTGCTGGGGTATTTCACCAAACGCCGCGCGGAACGCTTCGGAGCCAGGGGATACGGCTACGGGCAGTGTCTGGGTTTCATGGTCAGCGTGATGCTCTGCGCCGGGTTTATCGAGGGAGCCTTCATGGGCGTCGCCTCCAACTGGCTCTTTGCGGCCAGATACGAGGCGATGATCGGTCCGTCGATCGCCATGCTGGAGAACACCGGGTTCTACACGGGCGACCAGATCGAGATGATGATGAAACTGATGCGTTCGCCGCTGGTGCAGCTCTTCAGCGGAATGCTCGCCTCGGCTATCAAGGGCGGCTTTTTCGGTCTGTTTATTGCTGCCTTCACCAAGCGTGATCCCGACGTTTTCTCGGAAGGCACTAACCAATAAGGATGGATAAACTGAATATATCGGTCGTCGTGCCGCTCTACAACGAGGCGGAGTCCCTGCCCGAACTGGCGGCATGGATCGACCGCGTGATGCGCGAAAACGGGTTTTCGTACGAGCTTATTCTGGTCGACGACGGTTCGTCGGACGGCTCGTGGGAGGAGGTCGAACGGCTCAAGACGCAGTATCCGGCCATCCGGGGCATCGGTTTCGCGCGCAACTACGGCAAGTCCGCGGCCCTCTACTGCGGATTCGCGGCTGCGGAAGGCGAGGTCGTCATTACGATGGACGCCGACTTGCAGGATTCGCCCGACGAAATCCCCGAGCTGCGCCGCATGATCCTCGAAGAGGGCTACGACCTGGTCTCGGGGTGGAAAAAGAAACGCCACGACCCGATCGGCAAACGCTGGCCCAGCAAATTCTTCAACTGGACGGCGCGCCGGGTCTCCGGCATCAAACTCCACGATTTCAACTGCGGGCTGAAAGCCTACCGCCGCAAGGTGGTGAAGGCCATCGAGGTCTACGGCGAGATGCACCGCTTCATTCCGTTCCTGGCCAAGCAGGCCGGGTTCGGCCGCATCGGCGAGAAGGTCGTCGACCATCGCGCCCGCAAGTACGGCAGTTCGAAATTCGGCCTCGAACGCACGGTGAAAGGGTATCTGGACCTGATCACGGTGCTGTTTATGACGCATTTCGGGCGTTCGCCGATGTACTTCTTCGGCAGCCTCGGAACGCTGATGTTCCTCATGGGCGGCGGCACGACGGTGTGGATCATCGCCGAGAAGCTCTGGAAGCAGAGCCACGCCCTGCCCCTGCGGGCGGTTACGGACCAGCCGCTGTTTTATCTGGCGATTTTGGCCGTAATTCTCGGCGTTCAGCTGTTTTTGGCCGGATTTTTGGGCGAGCTGATCAACAGAGGGTCTTCCGAGCGGAACAAATACCTGATCGACAAAACTTTGTAAATGATGATACAACGAATCCAAACGCTTTATTTGCTGATCATTGCGGCGCTTATGGCCGTGACGCTCTTTTCGGGGCTGGCGTGGTTTGCGGGTGACGCCGGCGAGTTCGGGCTTTACGCCTTCGGGTTGAAAACCGCCGAAGGGGAGCTTGTCCAGTCCACCGTCTATATGGGCGTCCTGCTGGCGCTGGCCTGTGCGCTGCCGCTGGTGACGATTTTCCTGTTCCGTCGCCGTTTGCTGCAAATACGCCTCTGTGTGGTGGAAATGGTGTTGCTGTTAGGCTCGCTGGTGATGGAAGGCGTCTATTACTTTTTGAGCTGGCGGGTCTTCTCCGACCTGACGTTCCATACGCAGGGCTTCAAGCCCGCCATTGTGCTGCCTCTGGTCTGCCTGCTGTTTGCCTATTTGGCGGCCCGTGCGATTTTCCGCGACGAACTGCTGGTGCGCGCAGCCGACAGAATACGCTGATCGAGCGGATACTGCTGACCCGGAGTATGCCCGAGCGCATGTTCCGGGTCTTCTGTCCCCGTCGGCGAACTGCTGTTCGGACGGAAAAGGGTTGCAATTCGGACCGATCTGATTATTAAAAGAATGTTACAAACCTTTGCAGGTCCGGAAAATAATTTTAACTTTGAGGCATAATATATTGTCATTATGTAGTGAATTTAAAGAATTTTGGCTACAAACAATACATTTTTTAACTAACACTCAACTCTATGAAAGTAGTAAATTTTTGGAAGACATTGTTCTGTGCAGCGCTGGCCGTGACGGCTTTTAGCGCATGTTCGGACGATGACGAAGAGGGCGGTTATTCGGGCATGCCCGAAATTACCGTGAACGGCGGCGAGTCGGTGACTGTCGCCGGGAAACTCGAGGGCGGCAAGCTCGAACAGACGGTCGAGGTCGTTTCGAAAGGCGACTGGACCCTGACATTCAAGAACCCCGGGGATTCGCAGTGGGTTACTCCCAGCGCGATGTCGGGCAAGACCGGTACGACGCAGCTTACCTTCACGCTGGGTCAGGCTTCGGGAGAGCGCAGCGCAATCCTTGTTCTGACCGCCAGCTCCACGGTCGAGGGCTTCCCGCTTACGGACGAGGCTACGATCACGGTCGTACAGAGCGACAGCGATGTTCCGACGGGTAACGCTCTTTACAGCGAGAACTGCGGCACGAAGGTCGAGAAAGTCGATGGCTACTGGCCTTATGTGGACAAGTTCGAAGGTTGGACCCGCGGCGGTTCGCTCGATCAGAAGGCCGTTACTTACACCGGCAACAGCGCTTCGGTAGCCAACAGCGGCAAGGTTTTCGATCCTGCCGAGGATGAAACGACGGTAGTTACGGGTCCTCCCTATGTTTCGATGAACAAATCGACTTCGGTTTTCAACATCAATGACATCAATATCGCATCGAACACCAATTTCACCTTCACGTTTACTGCCGCTCAACAGATTAACTATTCCAATGGCGTAGTGCTGGGCGACATGACGGATGAAACGATTCGGTTCTCGGTGTCTACCGATGGTTCGAGCTATGCTCCCGTTGCTCTGAAAGTCAAAAAAGTCGCTTCCGGCTACTGGTATCTCTGCACCGCCGAATTCAAACTGCCCGCCGGTGTTTCGACCGACAAGATCTGGGTTCGTTTCGACGGCTATGCAGGACTTGAAAACCACGGTCTGCGTATCGACGACTTCAAACTTTATGAAGGCGGCAACGGTTCGGAACTCGTCGTTCCTTCGGTGGATTATACGAAGGGTACGGTTGCCGAGGCTATCGCAGCCGGAGCCGGCAAGAACTACGAGGTCGCCGCTACGGTCGTAGCCATGCACACGCAGGGTATCCTGATCGGCGATGCGTCGGGTGTCATGCTGGCGTTCCTTGGCGAGGCTCCTGCGGTAGCTGTTAACGATGCCGTTACCGTTAAGGGAACGACCGAATTGCGGAATGGCGTCATTCAGTTCGGCAAGGAGGGTCTTTCGGTCGCCAAGACCGGCACGGGCAGCTATAACACGCCTGCTCCCGAGGTGATGGACGGCACGGCTGTCACGGCCTATATCGCAACGGCCTTGAAAAATAAGGCTGTGTACAAGTATGTGAAATACAACGGTGAGTTTACTGTCAGCGGCAACTATTACAATGTCGTTATCGCCGGTACGACCACGAAAGGCTCTGTTGCCTATGGCAAATCGGAGTGGGCGTCGTTTAATGACAAACCGGTGACTGTCGAAGGCTGGCTGCTCGGCGGTACGGACGACTATCTCCAGACGATGGCTACGTCGGTGACGGCCGATTCTTCGACGCCGATTGTTGAAATCTCCGCTCCCCAGCAGTTCGCTGCAACCTCTCCCGTGGCTCAAACGCTCAACTATACGGTTACCAACACGACGGCTTCGGCTGTAACGTTCGCAATCGAGGGTACGAATGTCGACAAGTTCTCGCTCGGCGCCAAGACTGATAACACCATCGTCGTAAGCGCGAAAGGCGACAATGCGAGCACGGCGGCTTATACGGCCAATCTGGTTGCCAAAGTTGCCGGTGCGACGGTTGCAACGGTTACTCTGAAGCAGGCTGCGCCTGCGAGCGGTGATGATACGAAGGGAACGTATACGTCAATGGCGGGTATGATTCCAACCGCAGACAATTCGGCTAATGCTATTTATACTGCTGAAATTACGGTTCCCGGTAGTTCGGTTGTTGCCGGAATGAAATTTGGCACAGGCTCTAAAGCAGGCGTCTTTACGACCGGGGCATTGGGCGTGACAGGTAATAAGAAGTTGTCGTTCTATGCTGTTGCATGGAAAAATAAGAGTGCTAAACTTTACGTTCGCGTAGACAATGGAGGCTCTGTTTCTCCTGTATCCGTAGACTTAAGAGGGGATGATGGTGCAACCGGTAATCCGCCTTTCAAAACAATTGCTTGGAGTGATGAGACGGATTACTTTACGCTCGAACTGTCCGATTTAACGGCAAGTTCAACGCTTACGTTCTCTACATCTTCGACTTTTACGGCAGCTTTGGATAGCAGTACTGGACGAGCCGTTGTCTGCGGTGTTCAGATTTACTAATTGCAGTCGAGGAAACCGACTTGTAAAACCAACCACTCTTGGCGGGGATAACTCCCCGTCAAGAGTTTGGTTTCTAAATGGGTCTGCGGACCAAATGTTATATTTTATTCTGAATGATGTTGAAAATTAAACAGATAGGCATGCTGCTCGTGACGATGTCGGCGATGCTTGTCCTGTTTGCGGGATGCGGCGACAAGGACGACGGGGGCGACAAGGAGTCCCTCGCGACGCTCGTTGCAGAGACCGTGAGCAGTTCAACCACAACGAACAAGATTTCGACCCAAGGCCCGTCGGGCATCACCTTCGAGGCGACGATCGTCTCGCAGGGCGGGGATGCGGAGTGGTGTTCGTTCGATTTGAATAAGCAGGTATCCTCCGCCGGCGGAAACGTCGGGGACCCGGCCTACCTCTATTTGGACAAAAACAATTCCGACGACGACCGCACGGCGCGGATCGACGTAACCTATACCAACGGTTATTCCACCTCCCTGACGCTGACGCAGAGGGCCGCGGGCTTCATCGACTACGACCGTTCGTGGGGCGAACAGCCCGAATATCGTTCCGACGACGCTTATATCTATAAGACCTATTATGCGACGTTTGTGAGCAATCAGTTCTTTCCGGGCGGAAAACTGCGCAACTATTCGGTATGCTACGATGTCGACCGGCATATTTCGCATTGGGTGGCTTATCCGATTTTCAAGAAGGTCTACGAAACGCCCGTTTTGAGCCGGGTCAACGATTTCAATTACGATCCCAATGACCAGCTGCCCGTGATTCCCACCCGCGACCAGCAATACATCGGGACAGGCGGCAACGGCCGCGGTTACGGTGCAAGGGGTTACGACCGCGGGCACATGCTTCCGCAGGCTTCGCGTTACAACAATTACGAGCCGAACCGGATGACTTACTACGGCACCAACATGATGCCCCAGAACAGCACGCTGAATCAGAATATCTGGGCCTCGCTGGAGGGCAAAGTCCGTGGCTGGGGAGGCTTGCAGACCTACGATACGCTCTATGTGGTGACGGGAGCCGCTTTCAAGAGCACGAAGACCATCGACAATGCCAACGGACCGATCGCCGTGCCGTCGCATTGCTGGAAAGTGCTGCTGCGCCAGCGGGGCAACCAGAACCGGCAGATCTCTCAATTCAAGGCGGATGAACTGAAAGCCATCGGCTTCGTGTTCACCAACGATGACGCCGGAGCCGCCACGTCGATCGAATCGGCTGTCCGTTCGGTGAAGGAGATCGAGGAGCTGACGGGCTTCAAGTTCTTCCGCAACCTCGACCCGGCCGTGGCCGATGCGGTGAAAAGCCAGAAGAACCTCGCCGACTGGTAGGGATTATGATACAATGAATTGAACCTTAACAACAAAAATCGTTTATGAAGAGAATCTTTTTGACAGGACTGTTTGCCTCGCTGATCGCGGTGGCATGCTTCGCGCAGAAGCCCTACAAAGTGGTCTTCTACAACTTCGAGAACCTGTTCGACACCATTCACGATCCCGGCGTCCTCGATGAGGAGTTCACGCCCGAAGGACCCAAGAAGTGGAACTCGGCCAAGTACACCAGGAAAATCGGGAACCTCGAACGGGTGTTGTTCGACATCGCCGCCGAGGATAAGGATTATCCCGTGGTGATCGGCGTTTCGGAGATCGAGAACCGCTCGGTGATGGAGGATGTGATCGCGCAGCCGAAACTCGCGCCCGGCAACTACCGCATCGTGCATTACGATTCGCCCGACGCACGCGGCGTCGACGTGGCGTTCTACTACCGTCCCGACGTTTTCAAGCTGGAGGGAAGCGCCGCCATTCTGTTCAAGATGCCGGAACTGCCCAACTTCAGGACGCGTGATTTCGTCACGATGTGGGGCACGATCGACAGCGAGCCGTTCTTCTTCCTCGTGAGCCACTGGCCTTCGCGTCTGGGCGGCAAGGAGGCTTCGGCCCCCAAGCGTCTGGCTGCCGCCAAGCAGGTGAAGCACATCGTCGACTCGGTGACCGCCGCCAACCCGGCCACGAAGGTGGTCGTCATGGGCGACCTGAACGACGATGCCACGGATGACAGCATCGTCGAGGGCCTCAACGCCAAGGGCAAGATCAAGGAGGTCGGCAAGGGCGACATGTTCAACCCCTTCATCGGCCTGCTGAAAGCGGGTTACGGCACGCTGGCTTACCGCGACGAGTGGAACCTGTTCGACAACATCATCGTTTCGGAGAACCTCGCCACCGGTTCCACGGGCAGTTTGAAAATCCAGCCCGCCGGCAACTCGAAGTTCTACGGCGGCATCTTCCGCCGTCCCTACATGATCCAGAAGGAGGGCCAGTACAAGGGCTATCCGCTGCGTACGTTCGTGGGCAACGATTTCCAGGGCGGTTTCAGCGACCACTTCCCCGTATATATCTACATCGCCAAATAAACACTCTAAAATATTTGTATGAAACTCAAAGTTCTACTTATTCTGATGCTCGCCGCCGTGACCTTCACGTCCTATGCGCAGGACGGAGGCATCCGCGGTAAGGTGGTTTCGCGCAACGGTCGCGTGGCCTTGAGCAATGTACAGGTGAAGATCGAATCGCTGGGTCTGACGGCCATGACCGACAAGGACGGCAACTTCATCTTCGAGAATCTTCCTGCGGGCAGCTACACGGTGCTCTTCTCTACGCCCGACTTCGAGGACCTCAACCTGATGGTCCGCGTGGGCAATGAGCATGTGCAGGACCTCAAGTCGGTGATCATCGTGCCGTCGGGGCAGAGTGCGGTTCTGGACGACGCCGTTTTCGCCGAATTCGACAGCGACTCCTCGTCGTCGGACACGCAGGCGCTGCCTTCGTCGCTCTCTTCGTCGAAGGACCTCTTCAACAACATCGCATCGTACCGTTTCAGCGAGATGCGTTTCAACGTCCGCGGCTACGATTCGCAGTACTCGGACATCTACCTGAACGGCATCCGCTTCAACGACGCCATGACGGGCTACGGTCCCTGGTCGCTGTGGAGCGGACTGAACGACGCGACGCGTAACCAGGAGAACTACACGGGCCTCGAAGCGTCGGATTTCGGCATCGGCGGCATCGGCGGCATGACCAACGTCAACGCCCGCGCCTCGCAGATGCGCAAGGGATTCCGCGTGAGCGTGTCGAACGGCAACCAGATGTACCGTTTCCGTGCGATGGTTTCCTACGGCTCGGGACAGTTGGACAACGGCTGGTCGTACGCCTTCTCGGTGGGAACCCGCCAGGGCGGCAACGGCTATGTGGACGGCGTTTACTACAACTCCTATTCCTATTTCGCTTCGGCCGAGAAGCTTTTCGGACAGAACCACCGCCTTGCGCTGACGCTGCTGGCTTCGCCTTCGGAGCGCGGCGCGCAGCAGGCTTCGACCGACGAGGCTTACGCTCTGTTCGGCAACAACTACTACAACCCCAATGTGGGTTACCAGGCCGGCAAGCTCCGCAACTCGCGCGTGCGCAACACCCACGAGCCGATCGTGATGCTCAACTATACGTGGGACATGTCGGAGAACACGCGTCTGAACGCCGCCACGTCGCTGCGTTTCGGCAGGAACGGCTATTCGGCCCTGACGTGGAACGCCGGAGCGGACCCCCGCGGCGACTACTACCGCTATATGCCGAATTCGGATAAGACGCAGATCGTGCCGGGCATAACCACCGACGAGACGATCTATTTTTACGCGATGGATGGCGCCATAGCGAAAGGCGTGTGGGACGGTATGCTCGACTACGACAAATTCTTCCAGACGAATATGCGGAATATCGACACCGATCCGGTGCTGTCCAAACTGATGGGCAATAACAGTCGTTCGAACTACATGATCGAGGAGCGTCACACCGACCAGCTGGACTACAACCTGGCGGTCAACGTGCAGCATAACATGCGCCACAACATGCGCATCGTCGGCGGCGCCAACCTGCGCGTCAACCGCACGAATTACTACTCGGAGATCAAGGACCTGCTGGGCGGCGACTATTGGTATGACATCGACAAGTTCGCCGAGCGCGACATGGCCAGCGCCGAGGCTTACCAGAACGACCTGGATTACTACTGGGCTACGGGGCACGCCCGCATTGCCCGTGTCGGCGACAAGTACGGTTACTACTACCGGGCGCACCTGCTCGAAACCAATGCCTGGGCCAACTACACGTGGGGCATCGGCGGTTTCTCGCTGGGCGTTTCCGGATCGGTCGGCTACTCGAACATGTACCGCGAGGGCATGTGGCGCAAGGGTCTGTTCCCCAACGATTCGAAAGGCGATTCGAAGAAACTCGACTACCTGACCTACGATGCGAAACTTTCGTTGGGCTACAAGTTCTCGGGAGCGCATTCGATCGAGGCCAATGTGGCTTACATGCAGCAGGCGCCCAAGTTCGCGACGGCATTCGTGTCGCCCCGTACGCGCAACACGACCACGCCGGGTCTGAAGGCCGAGAAGATTTTCGCAGCCGATCTTACCTATAACCTCAACCTGCCCTACATCAAGGCGCGTCTTTCGGGATACTATACGACGATCGAGGACCAGTCGAAGGTCATCTCGTTCTACGACGATACCCGCAGTTCGTTCACCAACTTCGCCATGAGCGGTATCGACAAACGCTACTACGGCGTTGAGTTGGGCCTTTCGGTTCCCGTATGGAACGGCCTCTCGGTCGTGGGTGCCTTGAGCTGGGGCGACTATACCTATACGTCGAATCCCAACTTCGTGCAGACGGTTGACAACGTGGACAAGATCGTACTGAAAGATAAGGTCAACTGGGACGGTTATCATGTGGAAAGCTCGCCGCAGCTGGCTTTCAACATCGGTCTCGACTACCGCGGACCGCGCAACTGGTTCGCCGGTGTGAACTTCAACTACTACGACAACATCTATCTTTCGATGAACCCGATGTACCGTACGGCTAACGCCATTAAGTATTATACGAATGTGCTGACTTCCAATACGGCCACCAATGCGCAGAAGGCATCGGCCCTCTCGTCGATCAAGACCCTCCGCAAGCAGGAGAAGTTTGACAGCGCATATACGTTGAGCGCCAATATCGGCAAGAACTGGTATATCCACCGGGTCTACATGCTGGGCTTCAGCCTCGAGGTGAAGAACATCCTCAACGATCAGGACATCCGCACGGGCGGTTACGAGCAGATGCGTATGAGCAAGGTCCGCGGCGAGGGCGGCGAGCAGATTTACGGCCGCTTCCCCTCGAAGTATTTCTACCTGTTCGGTACGACCTATTACCTGAATGTCTATTTCCGTTTCTAATCGCGCAAAGCATAATTTATGAAAAGTCTTAAAATAGCATTGGCGGCTCTCGGCGGTCTGGTGGCCGTGAGCTGCTACAACGATTTCGACACTCCGGCTCCGCAGAAACTCTATGTGGACGACGATATGGCCGCAATGGGGCTTACTCGGATCACCATTGCCGAAGTGAAGGAAAAATTTGGTCCGATCTCCAATACGGGAACCAACGACAATTTCTCCACGACCAAGACCCTCAAGTTCGGAACCCGCACGTCCGAGGAGGCCAAGTTCGACGGCCTCATGGAGTGGCCCGAGGCTTCGAAATACTACATCAAGGGCAAGGTGATCAGCAGCGACCGTCAGGGCAACATCTACAAGTCGCTCTATATTTATGATGATGGTGAGTGGGATGGGGATGACCAGACCGGAAAAGCCGGTATCGAGCTGAAGCTTTACAACGGCCTTTATCTCGACTTCCTGCTCGATCTGGGTGCGAAGCCGATCAAGAGCCAGTGGGTCTACGTGCGTCTCGACGGTCTCTATCTGGGTAACTACCGCATGATGCTTTCGATCGGAGGCGCTCCCTCGGACGGTATCAACACGGCCGGCAACCACAAGTTCTACGCCAACTCGAACCTCGACAACCCGAAGGTTGCCGCCTTGAACGTCTTCCGCGGCGAATACACGACGCTCGACGACTCGGACATCAAGGAGGTCGACGGTTCGAACTACACGTCGCTCGGCGAGGCCGATCTGGGCCGGCTGGTGCGTTTCAACAAGATCAAGATCCGCTATGCGGGTGTGAAGAATCAGGACGGCGTGACGCCTCCGAACCTCAAAAACGGCGGAAATGCGAATCCCTATCCGAGCTGGATCGTGACCGACTGGGGAACGCCCATCTTCGGCGCGTGGTATCGCTGGGCCTACAACAACAGCGAGCAGAATATCCGTCTCTACGGTTCGGTGCTGATGAGCTACAACGATGCGGCGGAGTACACTTCGGACCCGGGCGTTTACGGCATCCGTACGAGCGGTTACAGCCAGTTCGCCATGAAGCCCATCCCGAAGGACGGCACGGAGGGTACGGTGCTGGGCATCTACGGCATCTATGCGAAGAAGAGCGATTTCACGGGAGGTTCGGAGGACTGGGCGCAGTACCAGATTTCAGTGAGCCGTATCGAGGACCTCGGCTTCCCGCCCGAGTCGCTGCTTTCCGAGGAGTGGATCAGGGCCAATACGCCCGCCTCGTCGCTGACGCCTCCCGTGAAGAACGGCGGCGACGATTACGAGGGTGACTGATCCCGCGTTTGAGCAATAAAAAACTGCGACCCAAAAGGGTCGCAGTTTTTTTGTGCCGCGGCGGCAGCGTTACCGCTTGTTCCATTTGCAGGAGGTCTGGTAGTAGCCGATCGCGCGGTCGACCTGCACGGCGTCCTTCCGCTCCATCGCTTCGAGGTGGTGGGGATTCTCCTCGGTGGGAACCACGCGGTACTGCTCGAAGCGGCGCACGGGCGACAGAATCGTGAAGGTGTCGCCTTCGAGGTAGCCGAGGTCCTGATAGGTGGCGATGAACGCGCGGTTGACATATGCCGGGTCGAAGATGCTGCGGCCGTAGAAATGCGAGTCGTAGCTCATGTTGAGCAGCGACAGCAGGGTGGGCATCAGGTCGATCTGCGAGACGATGCCGTCGACCACTCCGGGTTCGATAAGCCCGGGGGCGAGGATCAGCGCCGGGATGTGGTATTTCTGCAACGGAATCTCGGTGCGGCCGGCGCTCGATGCGCAGTGGTCCGCCGTGACGAGGAAAATCGTGTTGTCGAACCACGGCTGCCGCGAAGCCTCCGCGAAGAACTCACCGAGGGCGTAGTCGGTATACATCACGCCGCCGTTGCGGGACTTCGAGTCGTGGGGAATGCTGATCTTTCCGGCCGGGTAGGTGAAGGGGCGGTGGTTGCTGACGGTCATCACGTGGGCGAAGAACGGCTTGCCGCTGCGGGTCTCCTCGTTGAGCGTGCGGATGACCTTGCGGTAGGCGTCTTCGTCGCATACGCCCCAGATGTTGGCGAAAGTGATCTCTTCGGGCGCATACTGCCGCTGGTCCACGATGTCGTAGCCGTTGCCCGAAAAGAAGGTCTCCATGTTGTCGAAGTAGCTGTTGCCGCCGTAGAAATACTTGACGTTATAGCCCTTTTCGCGCAGCAGCGCACCCGTGGAGTGCATGCCGGCGTTGTTCGGCCGCTTGATGATGCTCTGGCCGGGGCAGGGCGGCAGCGAGAGGGTTACGGCTTCCAGTCCGCGCACCGTGCGGTTGCCCGTCGCGTATACGCGGTCGAAGGCGAGTCCCTGCTTGTAAAGCGAGTCGAGTACGGGCGTCAGGCGGTTCGTGTTGCCGAAACGCTCCATGAACGAAGCGCTCATGCTCTCGATCGTAATCAGCACGATGTTGCGGCGGATTTCGGGTCCTTCGCAGCGTACGGCGTGCAGGTTGTCGCCCGTGCTGCCGTAAATCCCGTGGACGAAGGCTTCGGCCTGCTCTTCGGGTTCGGTGAGGTAGAACTGCTTGTAGTTGAGTTCGTTCTTGACGAATGCGTCGTAGAATTTGTAGAGTCCGTTGGCTTGCAGCTCGTTTACATAGACGTTCTGGCTGTCCTGAAACCGGGTGTTGAAGTTCAGCAGTCCGACGGTGAGGAGCACGGCGGCGATGTACGCCGGTCCTGCTACCGCTTTCCAGCGCCAGCCTTTCAGCCGGTCGGCGAGGGCCAGATCGCGGCGGAAGAGATACCATGTCACGACCAGCGTCACGAGGATCAGCCCCAGCGTCATCGGCACGACGGGGTAGGACTCCATGATGTTGCCGACCACCTCGTTGGTGTAGACGAGGTAGTCTACCGCAATGAAGTTGTAGCGAACGCCGAATTCGCTCCAGAAGAAGTA
>ERZ780195.2379-NODE-2379-length-13047-cov-10.966595_pt1 | contig 13047 bp, 19 predicted proteins | sample MGYA00511017_ERZ780195 | MGnify/ENA primary metagenome ERZ780195 (study PRJEB29588, sample SAMEA2159974) | human gut metagenome | biome: human gut; feature: human-associated habitat; material: faeces | place: Denmark | collected 2008/2010 ...
CCCGAATCTTTTTCGAGTCGACCTCGCCCTTGGAAAGCAAGACAACCGTCTCCACGTGCGGCGTCTGCGGGAACATGTCCACGGCCATCGCCTGCGTGAGCGTGTAGCCGCGCTGTGCGAGCAGCTTCACGTCGCGCGCGAGCGTGCCCGGGTCGCAGGAGACATAGACGATCCGCGGCGGCTGCATGGACACCATCGCGTCGATGGCTTCCGGGAACATGCCCTTGCGCGGAGGATCGACCACGATGCAGTCCGGCCGGACGCCGCGCCGGGCCAGCTCCGCCGCAGCGGCACCGGCATCGGCGCAGAGAAATTCCGCATTTTCGATGCCGTTTCGCTCCGCGTTGCGGCGCGCGTTCTCGATTGCCTCCGGCACGATCTCGGCCCCGATGACGTGCGCGGCCTTGCGCGCCAGACACAGGCTGATCGTCCCGGCGCCGCAGTACAGGTCCAGCACCTGATCCGTCGGCGCGTTAACGGCGTATTCCACCGCGCGCTCATACAACCGCTCGGCCTGCACAGGGTTGACCTGATAAAACGCCTGCGGCGAGAGCGTGAACGTCAGTCCGCAGAGCCGGTCGGTCAGCTCCGGCTTACCCCAGAGCGTATAGAAATCTCCCGCGAGCACGACGTTGCCTTTCTGCTTGTTGATATCGAGCACGATGCCGGTCAGTTCCGGGCAGTGCTCGCGCAGATAGGCGACCAGATCGTCCGTCTGCGCGCCGAATCCGTGCGCAGAGACGATGCACAACACGGCATCGGGCGTGTGCATGGCGCAGCGCGTGAACAGATGCCGCACCGTGCCGCGGCCGGTGGCCTCGTCATACGGCGCGATGCCGCGCAGATTCATCCAGTCGCAGACCGTCTGCGCCGCCTTGTCCGCGAGCGGGAGCTGGAGCAGACACTGCTCCACGGGCGTGATGTCATGGCTGGATGCGCGGTAAAAGCCCTTGACTACGCGGCCGTCCTTCTTGCCGACAGCATAAATCGCCTTGTTCCGGTAACAGAGTGGGTACTCCATGCCGATGATATCCTGCACCGGCGCCGAAACGCCGCCGATGCGCGTGAGCGCATCATTGACGCGCTGGAGCTTCATGCGAAGCTGTTCGCCGTAATCCATGTGCTGCAGGCTGCAGCCGCCGCAGGTGCGGCAGACAGGGCAGGGCGGCTCTGTGCGCGCAGCGGCAGGGGACAGGCACTGCTCCGCCTTACCGTAGACGGCATTTGCCGTCACCTTCAGGATACGGACCTGCCACGTCTCGCCGGCGAGCGCGCCTTTCACGAACACGGCGCGGCCGGCGATGTGGCACACACCCGCGCCGTCGGACGTATAACCCGTGATCTCTGCTGTATGCAGTTGGTTTTTCGCAAGCTGCTCCATGGTTTATTCCGCTTCCTGACCCGCAATGTGCATATACTCGTCGTACGTGCAGCGGCGGTCGATGATGCCGTCCGGCGTGATCTCAATGATGCGGTTGGCGACCGTCTGCGTGAGCTGATGGTCGTGGCTCGTGAAGATGATGTTGTAGGGGAAGGCGGCCATGCCGTTATTGAGCGCCGCGATGCTCTCCAGATCCAGATGGTTCGTCGGCTGATCGAACACGAGGAAGTTCGCGCCCGAGAGCATCATCTTCGAGATCATACAGCGCACTTTCTCGCCGCCGGACAGGACCTTGACCTGCTTATAGACATCGTCGCCGGAAAACAGCATCCGGCCGAGGAACGTGCGCAGGTAGCTCTCGCGCTTATCGGTGGAGAACTGGCGCATCCAGTCGATGAGGTCATAGTCGCAGTTTTCGAAATAGCTGTTGTGGTCCTTGGGGAAGTAGGCCTGCGTGGTCGAAACACCCCACTTGACCGTGCCCTCGTCCGGCTCTTCGTCGCCCATGAGGATCTTGAAGAGCATCGTCACGGCGAGCTCATTCTTGCCGAGGATGGCGATCTTGTCCTCCTTGCCGACGATGAAGCTCACGTGGTTGAGCAGCTTTTCGCCGTCAACGGTCTTGCTGATGTCCGTCACGAACAGGCGGTCCTTACCGGGCTCGCGCTCGGCCTTGAAGCCGACCCACGGATAGCGGCGGCTGGAGGCGGGCATATCCTCGACGGAGATCTTCTCGAGCAGCTTGCGGCGGGACGTGGCCTGCCGGGACTTGGACTTGTTGGCGGAGAAGCGGGCAATGAAGGTCTGCAGCTCCTGAATTTTCTGCTCGGCGCGCTTGTTCTGATCCTTGACGAGCTTTTGCATGAGCTGGCTGGATTCGTACCAGAAGTCGTAGTTGCCGACGTACATCTTGATCTTGCCGTAGTCGATATCGACGATGTGCGTGCAGACGTTGTTGAGGAAATAGCGGTCATGCGACACGACGAGCACCGTGCCGTCGTAATCCATCAGGAAATCCTCCAGCCAGACGACGCTTGCGAGGTCGAGGTTGTTCGTCGGCTCGTCGAGCAGGATGATGTCCGGGTGGCCGAAGAGCGCCTGCGCCAGCAGGACTTTCACCTTGAGTCGCGGATCCATGTCGGACATCATGGTCTCGTGATACTCCGGCGATACGCCGAGGCCCTGCAGGATGCGGGACGCATCCGACTCTGCCTCCCAGCCGCCGAGATCGGCAAACTCCTCCTCGAGCTCGGAGGCACGGATACCGTCCTCGTCCGTCATCTCGTCCTTGGCATAGATGGCATCCTTCTCCTTGCCGCAGTCGTACAGGCGCTGGTTGCCCATGATGACCGTGTCCATGACGGTATAGGCATCGTACATCGTCTGATCCTGCTTGAGGACGGACATTCTGGCCTTGGGGTCAATATAGACGCTGCCGGAGCTCGGCTCGAGCTGGCCGGAGAGGATCTTCAGGAACGTGGACTTGCCGGCGCCGTTGGCGCCGATGATACCGTAGCAGTTGCCGGGGGTAAACTGCAAATTTACCTTGGAAAACAGCGGGGCGCCGCTGTACTGCAGCGAGAGGTCATCAACAGTGATCATTTTGGAAACTCCTTCGTTACAATAGATAATATATTAGTTTATCATATTTTCCGACACTTGAACAGCACAAATGAATAGAGCCGGCGATTTTGTTGAGAGTATCATTAAATGCAGAAGAAACCGTTACGGTTTTTCCTGCATTATTTTTTTATCCGAAGGCAGGCGGAAGGAGGTTAAAACATTGAACGGATACAGTTATTTGACGCTGGAACAGCGCCGCGAGATCGAAAGAATGTACGCAGAGGGTGAACGCGTTGTTGACATTGCCGCCCGTCTGAAAAGGAGCGCCGCCGCTATCTACGAAGAGTTGAAGCGCGGCTATACGGGAGAGTTTGACGGCTACGCCCGCCCGAAGTACAGCGCCGATCTTGCACAAGCGACGGTGCAAGAGAATTTCCGACGCAGAGGAAACCGACGCGGCGCGAATTGCTGAAATACGAAAGGAGCTATTCAATATGACCGACACTTTAATTCTTTTCAAGCCGCTGGCGGAGTTCGGCGAAGCATTGAAAAAGGAATGCCCGAACAACGATTGCGTTATTTACCGCAATGTTTATGAACGGTATTGCGAGGAATACGCGGACTACAAGCGGATCAAAGAAGCGTTCGCGGACTTATCCGAAGCGACGGTGCGGGCGCTTGAACACGCGATCCGCACAAGCGAAAAAGAGCTTTATACAATGTGGTTTGAGAATTACGCCGTTTTGAAACGGCGCGCCGCGCTGGGTATGGCTTACGGGGACATGAAACCGAAGCGGGCGACACTGGACAGCGTAACAGCATTTGACGCCATCACGAAGGACAAGCCCACGCTGGCGGGCTTCCTTCGTTCCCTTCCTTGCATTGAAGCGCCGTGGGACGCGGCTTTTCAGAAGCGTTATTGCTCTTCCTGCACGGCGGAGAATTGCGACGCTTGCGCGAATGAGCAGTTCCGGAACAATCCGGAATGGTGGCTTTCCCTTCCGGCGGCGGAGGTGGAGCAATGACGGCGGATCGGGCGCGCGGAGCGCTTGCCGTCCTGCAAGACGCGGACGGGAAGTTTATTTGCGAAGTGCCTTGCGGTTACATAGTCGAGCAGACAGCCAGCGCACACAAGCCCCGGCGGATACAGGCACAACGACGGCGGCGGGCAATGCTTCGCCGTCGCGTCGCCCTTACGGTTGCATTGCTGACCGTTGCCGCCCTTCTTGCGGCGCTTATGCCGTGGAGCGGGAGCGGTGCGGCGGACAAGCCGAAGGATACGACCGCCGGAACGCTTGAAGAGGTACACCAGCCGACCGCCGTTCTTCTTCCTTCGAGCGGGACGGTGGCGGGATATGTGCCGAACGCGGCGGAGGTTGAAGCCCTTGCAAAGCTGATCTACGGCGAAGCGGGGATCGTTCCTTCTACGACGGAGCAAGCGGCGGTTGTATGGTGCGTTCTGAACCGCGTTGACGATCCGCGCTTCCCCGACACGGTGCTGGAGGTTATCGAAGCGCCCTATCAGTTCAGCGGCTACGATCCCGAATATCCCGTGAAAGAGGAATTCGCCCTTCTTGCGGCGGACGTGCTGACACGATACCGCGCGGAGCGGGACGGCGAAGAAAACGTCGGGCGGGTGCTTCCGGCGGAATACTGCTTCTTCACGGGCGACGGGCGGCGCAATCACTTCACGACGGAATGGAAAAGTACGGATCGCTTCGGTTGGACGCTTGAAAGCCCGTACACAGATTGAAAGGAGCGGCACACATGAAGGACAACAAAAGCGGCTGGCAGTTCCCGAAGGCGCTTGAAATTATCAAGTGCAAGGAAGGCAACAAAGAGTTTATGAAGGAGCGTCCGGCGCGTCGCCCGTTCGGAAACACCGTGCTTATTTGCGAATATCCGATCGACGACACAGCGGCGGAAGAGCCGAACGCGAAGTTGATTACATGGCGGCTTGCAAAGCGCGCCGCGCGGGACTTCTTGCGCGTTTCCTTTATGCCTTCGGCTATCGTATCGGCGGCAACGCATGGCGGGAAAACCGCCGTCCGCGTCTACGGTAAATATTAAATCACACGAAAGGAGCTATTCAATTATGTTCAGCAAGAAAAAGACAGAATGCCGCGTTTGCGGCTATCGCTTCACACCGGAGCGGGAAAACATCTACACGGCGGAAGAACCGCGTTCTATGGCGGATATGCTGACGAAAGCGCCGACGCGCTTTTCGGCGGTTGATTGCCCGATTTGCGGTTGCCAAATCGCGCTGGCGATCCGCGTTCCCCGCGTTGACATTTCGGACAATGCGGAACGGCACGACGCGGACGCGCTCAACATTCCCGCTTCACCGTATCCGGACGGGGACAAAGGCGTTCTGGCTTGCCCGAATTGCGGAAGCGGTGAATATCTGCACAACGCAGACGAAAACGAAAACGCTTTTTGCGGGCAATGCGGACAGGCTATCAAGTGGGGGTGCGAAGATGAAGATTAAAAGTATCGCCGCTATCTGCAAGAAGAACAAGAATATTGCAATCTTCGAGCGGTACAGCGACGACGGCGACATATTAACGCAGTACATCGGCGACGGATCGGCGGTTTATCCGGTTATCGGGCTTCCGCCGCTTGACGCGGAAAGCCTTTTAACGATCTTCGACGTTCCGGAGAAAGACCGCGATAATTACTTCGTGAAAACGCTGGGCATTCCGGCGGGTATCAGCTTCGAGGATACCGACGCGACGGAAAGACAAGTCGAGCGGGAAGGAATATCAATCATCTATTCCGGACGAACCTTGAAGCCGATCCACACAACGCGCGGACTGGTATTCATCGAAAGCCGCTATCTTGCGCCCGTTGCTGACGTGCTGGACGTGCTGGAGCTTTACGAACGCCGCACGGCGGAGGGAGCGCCCTACATTGTAGCGAAGGCGGGCTTCCTGCTTCAAGCGGTGATTATGCCCTATGACGTTATCAATCAGCAGTTCGTGGAGAGCTTGCAAGCCTTAACGCGGGAATGCGAATTCGCACTTTCCGAGAAGGAACGCAGAGAGCGCGAAGCCCGCGACCATTTCACGGCGACAGAGCCGGAGCAATTCGCCTTGAATGTTGATCCGAACACGGGCGAGATCGTAGAAGGAAGCGAGGTGGCGGACAATGCCTAAAATGACGGTACGCGTTATTCTGAAAAGCGGCGTTGAATTCTCTATCAAGTGCGACAAATTCACACTTACGCGAAACGGCTTTCAACAGGTAACGGGCTACAACATCGAAGGGATCACAGAGAACCAGCCCGTTTATTTGGACTTTGAGCAGGTGGCGGCGGTTGTCCGCGTCTTTTCCGACGAAAAGGAGGTGGCGCACGATGAACAAGGCGCTTCTATCCTCTAAAAATATGTGCTGGTGTACGCCGCAAGACTTCTTCGACAAGCTGAACGCCGAATTCGGCTTCGTGCTTGATCCGGCGGCGACCGACAAGACGGCGAAATGCTCTTTGTATTACACGCCGGAAACGCCGCCGATCCCGCGCCCTTCCCGTCAATGGTAGTTATCTATAACGGGGAGCGGGTGAAGAATGAATAACCGACAGGAAAAGCCGCCCTTGAAGTGCTTGCTGGGCATTGATCCGGAGAAGGCGCAGAAATGCAAGCCTTCGGAATGCGCTTCTTGCGGCTGGGAAGCGGAAGAAGCCGCACGGCGGCGGGAGTACGTGAAGGAACACGGCTTGACGCTATGCGCCGACGGCTTCCGGCGGCTGATTATCAAGAAGGAGAACGACATGGCGACACCATACAAAGAATGCCCGCATTGCGGCGCACATCTTGACAGCGGCGAAAAATGCGATTGCCGCGCGGCGGAAGCCGACGGCAACGCCGAAAAAGAATTGAAAGAGAGGACAAAGGACAATGACAATTAACGAGTTCGCGGCAGAGGTTCACAAGAACGCCGTTGACCACGGATGGTGGGAAGGCGAAAGAACGTTTCCGGAGATCGTGGCGCTTATTCATTCGGAGGTATCCGAAGCGCTGGAGGAATACCGCGATGGGAAACCGCTTCTTTATTTCCCCTGCAACGCTGGCGGCGTTTGTTGCGAAGAGGACGGAAGCGCGCATTGCGGAAGCCGCCCTTACGATCCGGAAAATCCGAACGCCCGTTGTTCCGCGCAGAGCAAAAAGCCCGAAGGGATCGCGGCGGAGCTTGCCGACGTGATTATTCGCGTTCTTGATTATTGCGCGTATGCCGGAATTGACATTGAAAACGTGCTGGAGGTAAAGCACGAATACAACAAAAGCCGCCCGTATCGACACGGCGGCAAGAAGTGTTAATCATGGCGGAGCGGGTGAACCACCCGCCGCATTACAACGCGGGCGGGATTGAGTGTATCGACGCGCTGGAAGCCGCAACAAGCGGGCTTCAAGGTATCGAAGCCTTTTGCACAGCGAACGCGATCAAGTATTTGTGGCGCTGGAAGCTGAAAAACGGTGAAGAGGACTTGCAAAAGGCGGTTTGGTATATCAACAGACTTATTCAACGAGCGGGCGCAGACAGCGCCGCAGGAAAGGAGCTATTCAATATGAAAGAGAACAAACACGGCTTCGAGCCGAAACAGGAATTCACGATGGGCGGGATCGCTTGGACGGTCATTCAGACGGGCGCGGATTGGGTGAAGTGCATTGCTTCCGATTGCGTCGAGGAACGCGCCTTCGATGAAGAGAACAAGAACGACTTTGCCGCTTCTTCCCTTCGCGCCTATCTGAACGGCGAATTCTTGCGCCGTCTGATTAAGGCGGGCGCGCCGGAAGAAATGTTCGAGTATTTCAACATCGACTTGACCGCCGACGACGGCTTGAAGAATTACGGCGGCGATCGCGTCCGGATCGGGCTTATCACTTGCGAGGAATACCGCCTTTTGCGCGGCAACATTCCGGCGCTTCCGGATCGCTGGTGGTGGACAGCTACACCGGACAGCCCGATAAATTCTTTCGTCCGCTTCGTCATTTCGGACGGCTCTTTGGACTTCGACGACGCGTGCGGCGGCGGCGGTGGCGTTCGCCCGCTTTGCAATCTCAAATCTGAAATCTTGGTATCGTACTTAAACGGCGAGAACGCAGAGGAACAGAAGAAGCGCGCCGAAGCCGTCGATATGATGAAGCATATTGCCGCCGCGTGGGACATCGACGCGGAAGAGGTTTTCGGGAGGGCTGACGAATGACAATGTATCAATTCATGGTGAACGCCTTTTATATGCTTTGCGGCGTTGCTTGCGTCGCCGCTTCCGTTGTGATCGTCTACATCGTTTTGAACGTGCTTTTCAGAGCGCTTCGGAGGGGCGGCGGAAACAATGGCAGATATTAAGATCGACGAAGAAATGCTTTTGCGCGCGGGGCTTGGGATCGGCTACGCGTTCGCGCCCTTCTTTCGGGGTATTATGAACGGCGTTGAAGATTACACGATCGAACAGGCGGCGCGGGAAATGCAGGAAGAACACGACGCGCAGGAAGCCGAAGAAGGCTTGAAACGTCCGGTTGAAAAAACGCTGATCGGCGATTGCCGGAAGTGCTGGTGCGATCAATGCGCGAAGCTGGAACAATGCGTTCACTTGCGCGAAGGCGCGCTTCCGGACGGGGTACGCCCGTTCCCTTGCGTCGGGTGCGCGGACGGAATGCGCTTCAAGCCTTGCGAAGAAGAACGGTGCGCCGACTTCGAGCAGGGCGCAGGATTTAATAACGGCTGACAAAACAAAAAAAGAGAACGTCCGGTTGCGACGTTCCGGACGTTCTCTTTTCCTCTTACATAGCTGTAAAAGGAGCTATTCAATATTGAAATTATAGCATTTTACGGCGCTTTTGTCAAGGAAGGGCGGCGGGATTATGCAGAGGGTTAAAAGACGTATTTTTTCGGGCGTTGTATGTGAACAAGAGGTTTACACCGTATCCGATCGAGCGAACATCAAAAAAGCTGAACCGCGACCGCGCTTCAAGGACGACGAAGAGCGCGCGCAACACCGGATCGGCATATCAAAGCGGAAACACCAGCGGCTGGTTAATGAAAACTTTTCGCCGCTTTCCTTATATAGTACGCTGACGTTCGACGACGACAGCGAAGTTCATACATTCAGCGAAGCGCGCAGAATACGCGACAATTACTTCCGGCGGCTTCAAAGGGCTTGTCCAGACGCGAAGATCATTATTTACATGGGGCGCGGCAAGTCTACGAACCGAATTCATTTTCACATGATTTCGGACGGCATACCGGAAGAAACGATCAGCGGCAAGTGGAACGACGGATCAGTAATCCATATTCGGCACTTGCGCGAACACAATTATTATAACGGCGTTGACTACGGGCAGGATTACACAGGGCTTGCGGATTACCTCTTCAACCATTGGACACCGGAACAGGGCGGACACCGTTGGAAGGCGACGCGCAATCTTCGCCAGCCGGAGAAGGAAGCGCCGACGCTTGCGCTTCGGACGTATACGGAAAAGAAAGCACCGATCGCGCCGAAGGGTTACAAGCTGGTGGAAGCCCGCGCGACGAAGTGGGGCTACATATATTATAAATATGTACGCGAACCGGAGAAACCGAAACGCCGGAAGAAACGCGAATAGCGGGAACGCCCGAAGGGGCGCAATAAAAAGCCTTGTAAATGTGTAAAGTTTTACGACCAGCGCTTTTCCTTCCGGAAGATTGATTTTATTTATTCCCCGTCGCCCGCTTTTCAGAGATCACGAACGCGCGCATTGTCAAGGGTGCGAAGCACGGCGAAGCCGCTTGCCCTTGATAATGAAAGCGCGGGAGTGATAAAAGCGGGAAGGCGGCGGGGATATAAAATCGATCGTGAAGGATCGGTTCAGAACACGGATCGAGGAAGCCCGCCGGATCGCCGATAGATTTATTCCTTTAAGCCCGTTCCCCCCCAGCGGGGGGCGGAGGGGGGAGAAAAAGAAAGAAGGTGAACAACGTATGCTTGAATTGAACAAGCTGTATAACATGGACTGTATGCAGGGAATGAAAGAGTTTCCGGACGGCTTCTTCGATCTTGCGATCGTTGATCCGCCTTACGGTATCGGCATAGACGGACAGAAGAAGCGCGTATGCGGCAATCCGAAGCATAACCGGAAAGAGCATATCCGGAAAAGCTGGGACAACAGCTTAATGAAATCAAAGGAGGCGGCACAATGTCAAAAACATTAGGCAGTTTGTCGGTGGGCGCGAAGATTGAAGTTCCGGTTCTTTCGGCGTATCAATCGCGCTTCGGATCAAAGATCGTTTTCAAGATCGCCGACAAGAACCACAGCGGCTACCCGTCGAATTCCGTAACGCTGATTACGGAAAAGATCATTCAGAACATGGCTTCCGACGCGAAAGAACCGAGCAACAGCAACAACGACCGCAAGAATTACGGCAATAACCGACATATCTATTCAAACCTTCTGCAATGGCTGAATAGCAACGCGACGGCGGGCGCATGGTACAGCGCAAAGCACAGCGCGGATCAAGCGCCGACGACGAAGAACACGCACGTAACGTATAATCCGTACACTTCGTGGGCGGGCTTCCTTGCAATGCTTGATCCGAAGTTTGTTGCGGAGCTTATGGAAACAACGCTGACCGTTGTTAAATCTTCGACCGACGGCGGCAGTTACGAAACCTTCAAGGCGAAAATGTTTCTTGCGTCCACCACCGAAGTGGGGCTTGCGAATGAAAACAATATCGCGGAAGGATCGCTTCTTGCGCTATTCAGCAACGACGCTTCCCGCGTCGCTTATCCTACGGCGCAATGCGTGAACAACGCCGACGGATACACGAACGGCAATTTCAGCACGTCAAAGGGCTGGTATTGGTGGCTTCGGACGCCTTATTCGTCGATCGCCAGCAACGTCCGCGACGTCCTTTCGGGCGGCTCTTTGAGCAACAGCTACGCGTGCGGCGGCTTCCTTGGCGTTCGCCCGCTTTGTAATCTTAAATCTTCTATCTTGGTATCTGACAGCCCGAACAGCGACGGAAATTATACGGTAATCTACAATTCCGCGCCTTCCGCGCCGCCCAGCATTACCGCGCCAGCAACGTGTTACAGCGGGCAGAACATCAACATTTCTTGCGCGGCGGCGACCGATCCGGACGGCGACGCGCTGACCTATTGTTTCGAGCGCTCATACAACAGCGGCGCGTGGACACAGGTTCAAGCGTCCGCAAGCAGGACGTTCACGGAAGCGGTATCGACCGCGTGGAACACGTTAAAATACCGCGTCCGCGCAAAGGACAGCTACGGCAATTATTCCGCGTACACCACAAGCGGAGATATTGCCGTAATCCATAACCAGCCGCCCGTGATTTCCGGCAGTAATGCCGATCTTGGGATCAAGCGCGCCGATTTCACCTATCAATACAGCGTAACCGATCCGGACGGCGACACGGTGAACGTTGTTGAAAAGATCGACGGAAAGACAATCGCGACGAAGAACGCGATCACGCTGGGCGCGACGCAGACGCTTTCCGTTTCCGGAAATACCTTCACGGCGCTTACGAACGCAAAGCACACGATCACGATTACGGCGACCGACAGCGCAGGAAATAGCGCCGTCCGGACGCTGACGTTCACAAAGTCGATTGCGGGCTTCGTTATCATGCTTTCCGCGCCGCTGGAAGCCGACAGCCAGCCGACACGCGCGAATATCAAGGTAACGCGCGACATTCCGGCGGGCGGCACGTTCAAGGTTGAAGTTACGAATAATCCGTTTGACGCTTCCCCCGTTTGGGAGGATTGCACGAACGCGGTTGTTCAAGGCGTTGCACACGTTTTCACAAATAAGATCAACACGGCGGCACAGTACGGAATGAATATCCGCGTAACCGTCCAGCGCGGCGACGCGCTGACCGCTTGCTGGGTATCGGGGATCGGGGGGAATTTTGAATGAGCGTAATTCACAAGAAGAGCAACGGCGGAGCTTCCACCGAAATTGAAAAAGAGGTTCGGGAAGTCAAAGCGGCGGGAGAGCAAACCGCCGCTTTGCTTGCCCTATCCTTCAAAGCGCAGATCGTGCAGGATCGCGCCGCCGGAACGAACGTCATTTCCGACGCGGCGATCCTGCAATCGGCGGAAGTGATCGAATACGACGAATACGCCGACAATCACGCTTACAACACCGTCGGCGAAATCATCAAGCACAACGGGCGGTATTACGAGATCAAAGCGGCGCACACGTCGAACGCGGCGGCTTATCCCGTTGAAACCACCTTCGCGTACTATCGCTTGATCGAGCTTTCCGCGACCGGAACGCTTGACGATCCGATCCCGTATCCGGAAACGGCGGGGATCGTCGTTAATGTCGTTTCCGGCTTGTATTACAGCTACAAAGGCGCGGTATACCTTGCAAAAGCAGATATGCCGAATTGCGTTTATCCGCCGGACACGGCGGGCTTGTGGCAATGGGAAAAAGTAACCTAACGGGAAGGAGGATCAACGATGGACACTTTCACAACGGTTCTTTCCGTCTTTTCTACCGTATGCGCTATCGTGTTCGGCTATATCGCTTTTGTTCGTAACAGGGACAAGGACAAGGAAAGCAATGTGAAGCACGACGCGACCGTTTTAACCGAGATCGGATACATCAAGGCAAACACGGACGAAATCAAAGCGGAACAGCGCGAACAGCGAAAGACGAATACGGAGTTCGTAATTAGCCGCACAAATACAGTTGAAAGGGATCAACATGGAGCGGGACAGCATAAGCCGAATTGAAATCGGTACGCGCTTCGTGTCCGACTTTGAATTGAAGATATTTGCGGAAGTGCTGGGCGTTTCGGTAAATTGGCTTTTAGGTATAGACGAATAACGGCGGCGGGGTGATCCCGTCGCCGCTTATCTTTTATAGGCGCATAAAATACGTATTTTTTTCTCAAAGCCTATTGACATATACGCATTGAAGGCGTATAATAGTAAATGTAAGGAGGACAGCAGATGAAAACAAAAGACCTTATCGAGCTTTTAGAACGAAACGGCTGGAAGTTCAAGCGGCACGGCGCGAACCACGACATATACGTGAAGGACGGTCAAAGGGAAAGCGTCGTAAGGCACAGAGAAACCGACGAAGAGTTAGCAAAAGCAA
>ERZ780195.2381-NODE-2381-length-13032-cov-5.385143_pt1 | contig 13032 bp, 10 predicted proteins | sample MGYA00511017_ERZ780195 | MGnify/ENA primary metagenome ERZ780195 (study PRJEB29588, sample SAMEA2159974) | human gut metagenome | biome: human gut; feature: human-associated habitat; material: faeces | place: Denmark | collected 2008/2010 ...
GATGCGCCGGAAGATCGGCACGGTGACCATCGAAGACGATCCGGCGGACGACAGTTCGGCCGATCTGCTGACCATCACGGGACTCCCCGGGGTTGAGTTTGACGAAGGCGGTCGGATTCCGGCGGTCTACGTTCCCTCCACTGCTCCGCTCGCAGGCATAACCGGCGCTATCTCCCCGCTTCTTTCGCAAACGCCGATCGGTGTCATCAACGGAGAGGACATCCTCGCCGGCTGCGTCTCGGAGGAGAACCCCGAAGCCCTCTATGCGGTCAATTATCCGTTCATCGGAGGCGCCGTGGCCGACGGTTACATCTATTTCGTGCCCACCCCGAACTATGTCGAGCAGGGGGCCACGTTCCGTTATCTGTATACGTTGAGTACGACGACCCCCTATTCGATCCTTACGGACATGTTGCTCGTCGATCCCGCCAAGGATATGGGCGGCATTCCCGAACTGGCCGCAGAGCGGATTGCAGAATTGCGCCGAATGGCCGCAGGACTCCGGCAGCCGCGGAATTACGTCGAACGGCTCGAATTCTCCGTTTCCGCAGAACGCGGTTCCGTCAAAACCGTACCGACCGACTATGCGAAAGGATTCCTGCCCGCATCGGCTCCTGAAGCGAAAGTCGTAAGGGCTACGGTCGGATTCAGCGACGCTGTGCAGCGTGCGAACGGTTCGGGATCGGAACTCCGCTTCCGGAAAACGGCCGCTGCCGAAATCACGCTCAAGTAATATCGGATCGGGAGAGGCCGGTCGTCCGGCAAGTGTCGGCCTCTCCCTTTTTTCCAAGCCAAAAACAACCTGCCGGACTCAAAAATCAGCATGATATATGCATAACAAAACGAAACTCCTGATTTTCGCCTCCCTGCTGCTGGCCGCCTGCTCGACGGATCCCATGCAGGAGATACCGAACCGCGGGGATTCCGCTCCCGAAATCGAGACTTCGGGCAAAATCTGCAATACGTCGGACGACGCCGTGGCCGGTTCGCTCATCGTAAAATTTGGCGAAGAAGCCATTCCCAGTCTCGAACAGAATGCGTTGAATGCGGCCAAGACCCGTTCGGCGCTGACCCGTTCGGGCATCGAATCCGTCGATGACATCCTGAACGACCTGCATGTCACCTCGCTGGAGCGCGTCTTCCCCGAAGCCGGCGAACACGAGGCCCGCACCCGTGCGGCAGGGCTTCACAGATGGTATGTGCTCGGGTTCGCATCGGAAGAGGATCTCGACAAGGCGGCCGAGAGACTCGCAGGTGTCGCCGAAATCTCGAAAGTACAGTTCCGCACCCGTCTCTACCGGGCTTCCGACTGCAAAACCTATCCGTTTCAAGCAACGGCGAACGGCCAGACCCGCGCTTTGGTTACAGCGGATTTCAACGACCCGAATCTTTTCTGGCAGTGGCATTACATCAACAATGCCGACCAGGCCGTTGCCACTACATCGGTGGCCGGAGCCGACATCAATGTGGCCGACGCATGGAAGCTCACGGCAGGTAATCCCGAAGTCATCGTCGCCATCGTGGACGAAGGGGTGAAATACACTCATCCGGATCTGGCGGCCAACATGTGGATCAATCCGAACCCTTCGCCCGAATACAAGAACCAGGACATTCACGGATGGAACTTCGCTGCCGACGGTCCCATTTCATGGGGTCAGAAGGGCGATTCGGGACACGGAACGCACGTAGCGGGCACGGTGGCCGCCGTCAATAACAACGGCATCGGCGTCTGCGGCGTGGCCGGAGGTACGGGCAAGGGAGACGGTGTGCGTCTCATGTCGTGTCAGATCTTCTCGGGAGACCTGACGGGTGACGCCCTCGTGTCGAGCCGTGCCGTAAAATACGCCGCGGATCACGGTGCCTCCATCCTCCAGTGCTCGTGGGGCATCAAGGCGGGAATATACACGTCGGACAACATGTTCATCAAACAATCGCCGATGGATTACGAGGCGCTTCAGTACTTCGCCGCCCAGAAGAACTGCGAGGCCCTCGACGGCGGACTGATCATTTTTTCCGCCGGCAACGAATCGACAGCCATGTCCGGCTATCCGGCAGGCTATCGTGATTATATCTCCGTCACCTCGTTCTCGCCCGACTACCTGCCGGCCAATTATACCAACTACGGTTCCGGCTGTAATATCGCGGCTCCCGGCGGCGAAACGAGCGGTTTGAGCGGTGGGGAGAAAGCCGGCGTCCTTTCGACGCTCTGCTCCGAAACGAGCAACGGAGCGGATTACGGCTACATGCAGGGAACCTCGATGGCTTGCCCGCACGTCTCGGGCGTAGCCGCACTCGGCCTCTCCTATGCCCTGGAGAAAGGGAAGAGATACTCGCTCGACGAATTCAAGACCATGCTGCTCACCTCGGTCAATGAAATCGACTCCCGGCTGGGCGAAGGCTCGAAGGCCACGATCGCCGACGTGTCGATTTACCGCGGCAAAATGGGCACCGGCATTACCGATGCCTATCAGCTGCTCATGCAGATTGAAGGAACGCCTTGTCTGCAGGTCGCATTGGGCGAGGTGCAGCTCATTCCGCTGACGCAGCATTTCGGACAGGGTGCCGAAGACCTTACCTATACCGATATCCAGATGTCGGCCAAGGATATGGAAAAGCTTGGCATCAAGGCGGCTCCCAAAATGTATAATGGAAAACTGATGATCAAATGCACGAAACCCGGATCGGCCAAAATCAAGGTTTCGGCGATAGCCGGCGGTACGAAACCTGGAACGGGCGTCGTGATGGGCGGCATGGTCATCACCAAGGAATTCGCCGTCATCGCCCGTTCGGCCGGCGCAGCAAACGGAGGTTGGTTATAAAAACAGTGCTTGCAATGAAAAAACATCTTTATCATCTGCTCGTTTTCTCCCTGCTCGGCATTTTCGCCGCAAGCTGTTCGGATGACGACGATGCCCCCAACATTCAGTCGGAAATCGTAGGCGAATGGCGCCTTACTTCTTGGTCAGAGAATGCTCCCGAAGGATTTGAGGTATACGTAGAATTCACTTCGGCAGCGACATTCGGACTTTATCAGAAGGTCGAAACATCGAACTACACCAAATACACCGGGCGTTATTCGATCGACGGATCCCGGCTGACCGGAGTGTACGACGACGGCGAGAGCTGGGGCAACGGCTACGATTTCGAGTTGACGAATGGCGGGAACACCCTGACGATGACCACCCGAACCGAGCCGGCCGAAACCAGCGTATATTCCCGGACGATCATTCCGGATGACGTGCGCAATGCCCGAACATCCCGTGCCGAGTTTTCTTTGGAAATGAGGCGAATGCTATAATCTGTAATATTCGTGCCGCTCCGGCATTAAGTGTAAGGTAAGGACAAGAAGATGTGGTTGAAACGCTAATAACGGTCAGACCAGTAACGCTTCAAAGTGTGGAAGGCATTTGTCAACCGACAAATAATTTCGAGTGAAAATCTCTTACTATAATGTGTTAAAACATTAAAATAAAAAGTTCAAAATTACGAGATTGCTCACTGGGATAGGATGGCTAAAACCATCCTATCTTTTTTTAGAATATTTCTACGAGAACTGGTATTGACGACAAGATAATAAATATGGCGATTTCCGGCGAGAAATCCAAATGTGGAAAAATTTTGAAAGGCGAATAATTACAAGTTGTATGATTTGAATCGGATGATGCGATCCGGATAATATTTTTCGACCGATGCCCGATTTTCAGCGATGTGAAGGTGAATTTCAGATATTTGTTTATGTGGTTCGGGTTTCATATCTTTGTCTTACCTAACTTCAAATTATTTTTGTTATGAAACTGAAAATGTATTTTCTGATGCTCGCTTTAGGAGTATGCGGAGCGGCTATGCAAAGTTGTGATGACGATGATGACAACTTGAAAGTTCCCGAAAAATTGCAGTCTGCGTTTTCTCAAAAATATCCTGAAGCCAGTCCGAAATGGAAAACCCGGGGTAATTATTACATTGCGGATTTCCAGGACCAGAATTATGAATCCGAGGCCTGGTTTACTTTCGATGCCGTTTGGCTGATGACCGAAACGGACCTGCCTTATGCGGCTTTGCCCGAAGCCGTCAAAAACGCCTTCCAGAACAGCGAATATAGATCGTGGAGGCCGGATGATGTGGATATGATAGAACGTGAAAGCATGGAACCGGTCTATGTTTTGGAGGTGGAGCAGGGCTCGCGGGAAATGGATCTTTATTACAACGCGGAGGGAATTCTGATCAAGGCGGTGGAAGATTCGGAGGATGATTCCGAGGATTACCTGCCGGTTGAACTTCCCGAAGGGGTGAAAAATTTTCTGCAGGAGAAATATGCGGCATCCGAAATCGTAGAAACGGACCGGGAACACGGACAGTTTGAGGTGGATATCATCCACGACGGAGTTGCCAAGAAGGTGCTTTTTGACAACAACGGAAATTGGCTTTCCACATCCTGGGAGATCAGTCCGGATACTCTTCCGGAAGCCGTTAAAACTGCGATCCAGCAGGCAATTAACGATAATTATGTCGGTTATGAAGCCGACGATGAGCCGGGAATGGTAGAAACACCAGATGGGAATTATTATCGAATCGAGCTGGAAGCGGAAGATGGCAGGGAGGTGATTCTCAAAATCCGGGAAGACGGCACTTTGCTGAAATAGATTCGTTTGCATAGGCATGCCGACAGGCAAATGAAAAATTCGCTTGGCAGCTGTTCGTATTATATCATCTGTTTTAATAGAACGATTTACCTATGAAAAAAATCGGTTTGCTGCTATTTTTTGCGGTATTCGCTTGCTCTTTGTCCGCACAAAACAGGCTTTCCGTCTTTATCGGAAATGCCAATCGGTATGCTTCGGTCGATTTGTCGGATTTCTGTCGGCGCCTCTGCGTGGAATACGATATTTCGGCAGAATCGCTCAATAATTATTACCGGCGTTGCGGCAGAGATTGGGGGCATGTGGGCCTTGCGCTGGAGATCGCCCGAACCTCGGGACGAAGCATGCGCGATATCTGTGATTATTACAGACGTTATAAGAGTGAGGGCTGGGGGCGGATTCTGATCGAACTGGGAATCGGTCCCGAGTCGTCGTATTGTGCTCCGTTCTATGATCGGGTGCATTGTCATAGCGATTACTGGCACGAGCATTACGACTCCTATTGCAAACGACATGGGAAGTATCATCCGCACAAGCACGGGTATAAGAAACACCCGAAATATGGGAAGCGGAAATACGGGAGATATCATGACGATGATTACGACGATGACGAGGATGATGACGATTGAGTGGCCGGTGATAATTCCATGTAAATCGTTATACGTATAATTGTTTTATGAAAAAGATTTTATTGGTTTTTGTTTGCAGTTTGTTCGCTTTCGAGACGGTTTTGGCTCAAGAGAAAAACGCCGTGGGATTACGGTTGGGAGATGGCGTGGAATTTCTTTATCAACGCGATCTTTCGTCTCGGAATTTTTTGCAATTCACGTTGGCGACTCCTCATTTTGAAGGACTGTCCGTTACGGGAATCTATAATTGGCGCTGCTGCCGGTGGAATTGGACACCCCGGACTTGCGATTGGTATCTGAATGCCGGTGTGGGTGGAGCCTTGGGGCTTTATGACTTTGACGATTCGGGTTTTTTACTCGGTCTGGCCGGCTCCTGCGCTTTCGGCTGTCATTTCAAAAATGCCCCGATCTCTTTGGAGGTGGATTACCGTCCTGTGATCGGAGCCGTGATCGGCGGTGGACATGACGGCTTCTTTGATCCCGGATTCTGGAATTTCGGATTGTCCGTCAAATTCCATTTTTGAAACTATGAATGATCGTTATATATTCTTAATAGCCGTTTAAGCAGGAACGGCTATCCGACGAATCTCTGAAAACAAATTCGCCACCGCCGGAACAATCTGGCGGTGGCGAATTTGTGAAAATGAATTTATTGAATGCGACTTTTGTCCGGTCATACATGGAATTTTACAACAGGTGTCCGGTAGCCGCCTGAGACTCCGGTTTCTGTTCCCGACAACATCGGCCGGTATCCTTTCGATAACTGCGTTGTCATAATGGATTCAAATGAATAGGTTCACGTTCGCTTTCCCGGCACGCTCCATGTAGGTGGCAACACCGCCTACGGTCACGTTGTCCAGCAATTCTTCGCGCTGGACGCCCATCACCTCCATCGACATCTGGCAGGCGATGAATTCTACGCCGTTGTCGATAGCCTGCCGGCGCAGCGTTTCGAGCGAGTCGATTCCTTTCCGCTTCATGATGCGGCGCATCATCCGGTTGCCGATCCCGAACATATTCATTTTCGAAAGGTGTAATTTGAGCGATGACGACGGCAGCATCATGTCGAACATGCGTCCGAAGATGTCCTTTTTCGTCTTCGGTTTGGCGATTTTCTTGATGTGTCCCCAGAAGGTGAAGAATATCGTCACCGGCTGTCCGGTGGCTGCCGCGCCGTTGGCCAGTACGAAAGTCACCAGCGCTTTGTCCAAATCATCGCTGAACATAATCAGCGTCTTGCCCTTAGCGTCGTGCTCGAGTGGCATCGTGGATGCTCCGGATGAACCTTTTTCGATGATGACCGTATATTTCCCCTTCTCTTCCGAGTTGCTGATGAGCCGATTGCCTGTGGTGTCGCACCATGCTTGCGCATCTCGCGAGAATCCGGCATCGGTAGCGACTATTTCGATCCTTTCGCCTTCGGTGATTGAGTCGATCGCTTGCTTGATTTTCATAACCGGACCGGGGCATTGCAATCCGCATGCGTCTATTCTTAAGGTCTTCATGCGTTTGCTGCCGAGTCGGGTATCCGTATCCATTCGTCTGTCCATAGCGGTTGCGGCAGTCCGGGTTACGATCGGCTCGATCGCCGTCGAATAGGTCTTGTAACCACCCGACAGGTTCTTCACGTTGCGGAATCCGTGTCCTGACAGAATTTTTACCGCCAAGTATCCGCGTAGGCCGACGGCACAATAGACATAGATGGCTTTATTGTGTGGTAATTCGCCGAGCCGGCTGCGGAGTTCCTCGAGCGGAATGTTGACCGACCCGGGAATGGCCCCGAAGGCATGCTCTTCGCGGATGCGCACGTCGAGCAGCAGGATGTCGCTGAGATCGGCTCCTGCAATCTGCCGCCATGTCACTATGGGCATTGCTCCGCTGATAATATTGTTCGCCGTATAGCCCGCGATGGCGATCGGGTCCTTGGCCGAGGAGAAAGGTGGTGCGTAAGTGTGTTCGACTTTCATCAGGTCATATACCGTGCCGCCGTTTTTGATGATTAGTGCAATCTGGTCGATGCGCTTGTCCACTCCTTCGTAGCCAACGCATTGACCTCCGTAGAGTTTGCCGCTTGCTGGGTCGAACGTGAGCTTGATGGTCAGCGGAAGTGCATCGGGATAATATCCGGCGTGCGATGCCGAATGTGTCGTCGAACTGGCATACGGAATACCGGACTGTTTGAGCCGTTTCGCTGCGAGTCCTGTCGAAGCTACTGTCATGTCGAATACCTTGGCAATGGAAGTGCCTATGGCTCCTTCGTATTTTGTCGTATTGCCGAAGACCATATTGTCGGCGGCGATGCGTCCCTGGCGGTTGGCAGGGTTGGCCAAATAGTTCAGCCACGGTTTGCCTGTCAGTGGATGCGGAAATTCAATGGCATCGCCCACTGCGTAAACATCCGTTGCCGAAGTTTGCAGGTAATCGTCTACCCAGATGCCGCCCGTTTCGCCGATCTTCAGTCCGGCGGCCTTGGCCAATGTTGTTTCCGGATGAACCCCGATAGACAGAAGAACTATATCGGTTGTAATGCTTTCTCCGGTAGAGAAGAAAACCTCGATCTTTTCGCCTTGGCGCTCGAATCGTTCGACGCTGCGTTCGAGATAGAGTTTGATACCTTTTTGCGACAGGTGCTGGTGTACATGGGCCGCGATTGAAAAATCGACTGGAGCCATCACCTGATTGCCCATTTCCACGACAGATACTTCGGCTCCCGTGCGGTGCAGGTTCTCGGCCATCTCCAATCCGATGAATCCGGCTCCGACGATGACTGTACTCCCGATTCGGTGCGAAGATATATGCTCTTTGATCCGATCGGTATCTTCGATGTTGCGGAGCGTGAATATGCCTTCGATTTCTATGCCTTTCAAAGGCGGACGCACGGGGGAAGCGCCGGGTGAAAGCAGCATTTTGTCGTAGTTTTCCGTATAGGTGGATCCGTCTGCACGGCGTACTTCGACTCGCTTTTTCGTCGTGTCGATCCCGATTACTTCGTTCTCGACCCGCACGTCGATATTGAAACGTTTGGCAAACGAAGCCGGTGTCTGCATGAACAGTTTCTCCCGTTCGGCGATCGTTCCGCCGATGTAATATGGCAGCCCGCAGTTGGCGTACGAAATGTATTTACCCTTTTCGAGCAGGAAGATTTCGGCTTTCTCGTCTGTCCGGCGAATTCTTGCCGCCGCTGTCGCGCCTCCGGCGACTCCTCCGATAATGATGTGTTTCATGTGGTCTTATTTTTTAATTCATCGAATTCCGTTAAAAATCGGATCTGTATGATTCCGACCGCGACAAAGGTGTGTTTATTTTCTGATAAAACAAATTTCCACTGGAAAATAATTCGTCCTGTTGAGGTCGATTTATTCGGAGCTGTTCGTTTTGCAATCGGCGGGAAGAAAGAATTACTGAAATAAAAAAGATGCTCTCTTGGTTTTATCAAATTAAATTTGTTAAAATGAAGGCAAAAGTTTATTTTTGTAAAGTCGGAACAGGGAAACATGACCGGAATGAAGGAAAACCAGTCAACGAAGGGGACGCTCCGCCGCCGTCGAACCAATAAACAGGTGCAGGCCGATATTCTGTCGGCTGTCGGCCGGATTCTCCAAGAAAAGGATTTTACCCATATCACATTGATGGATATAGCCCGCGAAGCCAAAACGGATCCCAATGTCGTGCTGCGGCAGTTCGGATCTTTGGAACAGGTTTTCGACTGTTACATCCGCACGATTGATTATTGGATGCACGATTTGTTCGGCAACAAAGCCTTGAAACGCGGAGAGCGTTCCGCTTTGGAAAGGATGTTCGCACGAATGACCGATTTTCTTTACAACAGTCCGGAGATGCAGAGACTGCTGGTCTGGGAGATTACCGATGTAAACGATACGACATGCCGTGCCGCCGCAAATCGGGAAACGTACTATCGGGAAGCTTACGAAGCCTATGAACGGCAATTCGCGAGGGGGGGGGAGAAAACGCCGTTCCGGCAAATCGCATCGTTGCTGATCGCCGGTACTTATTATCTCGTCCTCCATCGGCATACTTCGACATTCGGAGATATGGATTACGATACGCCGGACGGTCCGGTCCGACTGAAAAAAGTATTGCATGAAATTCTGGATATGCTTTACGAACGGTTGGAACGGCCGCAAAGGGTAAGCGAGGCGATTCGCAGACTCAAGGAGCGGGGCGTGGACGAGCAGGTGATTCGTGAATGTTTAAAAGATCTTTAACTATTCTGTACGATGAAATGGTTTTTATGTGCACTCTGCTGTTTGACAGAGGGGTTGTCGGTTTTGCGAGCCCAGATCATGCCGGATTCCTCGGTGCAGATCTGCGCCTATTGGACTCCGGGAGACAAGTATGCCTATGAGGCTCGGGAGGAGAAGTTCAAGATAGATGATCAAGGCGATACGACGCTCGTATACCGACAAAGCGAACGGCGTGTATTCGAAATCCTTTCTCAGACCAAGGACCGTTACAAGATCCGTCTGACATACGGCGATTACATGACCACCGATAAGGAGGACCAGCTGGTGCACGATGCGATCGTGTCGGCCACGGGGCCTTGTGTCGTTGAGTTCGAGACGGATGAAACCGGTTCGTTGCTTGGTATCGCGAACCTCGAAACGCTGGTCGCACAGGCCGAGGCGTCTGTCGAACCCGCCGTGAGGGTTATGTGGGAGACGATACCTTCGGCGGAACGGAAGAATTTCCCGAAAAAGAATTTCCGCAAATATATGGCCCGTACCCTTTCCGATCCATCGGTCGTGATTAATGCCGTGAACGACGATTTGGGGCGCATGTTCTTTTTCCATGGGGCACGGCTCGATTCGACGCAGGTATACGAATTCGACGAGACGTTCGCTCCGCTGTTGGGTGGCCGGGATTCTGTGCGGGGAAAGACTTCGTTCTGGATTGACGGCAGACAGACAGATTCATACAGTGCCGTATGCAATACTTATACGGAAGCGGACGGCAGCAAAATGTTGTCCGCGACACTCGGACAGTTCGTGACGGCGTTCGGCGGAGAAAAGGCGATGACGCAGGCTATGAGAGACTCCATCGCCTCGGGAATGAGCGGCATCCGTTCACGGATGGAGCAGTTTTCTTCAGAAGAGATCCATTTGGATACAGGTTGGCCCCTGCATCTTTTTTTTGAGCGCACGATTTACATCGACAGAGATTTGGAACCGATGGCTGCGGCCATAGTGCGGCGTACGCTGGACATTATTGTCGAAGAAGAGCAAGAGGAAGAAAAACGGTAATTTGATTGTCATGAAACAGTTTCTGCTGTTGCCGATCCTGCTTGCTGCAGTAGCATCCGTACGGGGAGCATCGCTTGTCGAGGGCCGCATTTATCTGAAAAACGGCTCCGTCATCGAATGTGTCGGGGACGACCGGCTGCAGTTACCGAAAAGATTCGGGAAATTGACCATCCTCCGCGATGCTTTCCGGAAGACGAAAGCCAAAGAAATTTTCCAATCCGGAGAAATCGACTCCGTAGTCTGCTGGCATGCACAGTCTCCGGAACATATCCGCAAGTTCATTCCGGCGGAGAGTCCGGGGTGGATGTGGGTCTATCTCGAAACACCGCACATTTGCGTATGCATCTATTCGGAAAAAGGGTATGGCATCGATTCGAACGGAGGTATTCAGGTCTGGCAGAGGCAGGGAACTTTCAGCCAGTCGCGCACGGCCTACTACCTGAAAAAAACAGGCGAGAAGGAGTTCCTGACCGTTGGTGCCGCAAATCGGAATACAAAAGACGTCTTCCGGGAACGCATCGCCCGTTATGTCGGCGATGATCCCGAACTTGCCGAACGTATACGGTTGTCGAGCGCCATCCGCAGCAAAACCATACAGTTGCTGCGCGATTACGATCCGACGAAATATTGATTCAACTTATAAATTTAAACATTATGAAACGGTTTTTACTTTGTACTGCAACTGTGTTGGCCATGTTCGGCAGCATTTCCCAGGCTGACGCCAAAGATCCGGAAGATCAGGAATTCCGGCACGTAGTCGTAACTCTCAAGTCCGGGGAAAAAGTAGAAGGCTATCTCCATCGGGGATGGCATGCGGAGGGCGCTCTGCTGAAACAGGAGAACTATTCGTTCAAAATCACCAAGACGCCCGATGACAAAGAGCCCGTCAAATATACGGCCGATGACGTAGAGAGTGTCGAATATACAGAGACGACGGAGGAAAATCCGGACGGCATTCGCTGGGAGGCCCTCGATATTGCTGCTCCAGGACTCACGAATCGTTACCGCACTTATCACAGACTGGTTTGTGTGAACAAGGCCGGAGCGAATGCAACGACCTATTGGTGGAAGACGTGGACGACGGAACGAGTAGGTAACAGAGACCGCAGGGTGCTGACAACCATATACGGCATACGTTTCCACAATGATCCCGGCCGAATCGTCTATCCGTATATGTATGTCGGTACGATGTTGATGGACAAACTGCATCCCGGGCTGAAGGCATTTTATAAGAAATGGTTTAAAGGTGCCGAAGGCAAAATACGTAAAAAAGAGGCCGAAGAGAACGACGCATGGATACTCGATATGTACGATGCGTATCTGGCAAGCCGGCCCAATGAATGATGATCGATATTCAAATATGCTGAAAACATGAAAAAACTACTGGCGGTTTGGGCGCTTTTACTGGCAGCTGTTTCCGCGAATGCCGCAGATAAGAAATGTCCCGGAACCGTTCATTTTCTGGACGGCCGTACGCTGGAATGTACCAGCATTACGATTCCCGGATGGATCGATGCCGAAGTGTCTGTCCGGGTGCTTTCCGATGGAAAGAATCAAGCCAGGACGTTGGCGGCCGTGGAAATCGCTTATCTTGAACTTTGGCCGGAAAAGAATCCCGAAGCCAAAAACGAACTTTATTGCGTCCCGTTCATCAAGGAAAAAGGGAAAAAGAAGATTCCGGCAGCCCGATGGCTGGTACCGGAATCTTCGGGCAGGCATGTCGCCTTCTTTACCCGTTATCAGACTTACAAAATGTCTAATAAAGGGCTGGTCGGGATTGTAAACCCCAAATTGAATGTAACCGAACCGAGTGCCTATTTTTGGAAATCGGACGAAAAGAGCCCCGTATTCCTCGGCCAGTATCTTTTCTTTCAGAATTCGAACAAGAAAATGATTGCGCTGGTAGAACGCTATTTTGAGGATGATCCTGCCATGTTGGAGCAAATTCGTCAGCGACGTTGGCTCGGCAAAGGAGGCGGGGTTGCGGCGCTGTTTGCTTTCGTTGCGGAGCATTACGTCCCGCAACAGGAGCAGGAGTAGCGGTCGAATAGCATTGAATTGCCATGAATAAGTGCCCGATACTCCTCCTTTTCGTTTTCATGGTGACGGCATGCAGTCCGGAAGGAGAACATGCTCCGTTGCCATCGGAACCGGATGCCATAACCCTTGCGCCCGGTACGCCGTCCGTTAAGGAATTTCCGGCAATGGGCGGTTTGTGGGAGCTGCGATTCTCTGCGTCGAAAGCATGAGTGTTGTGCCGGCCGATCCGGTCCATGCGGAATGGTACCGGATCGAACCGGCGGAGGGAGACGACGGTAATGGGACGGTAAAGGTAACCGTATTGCCGAATATTACCACAGAAAAACGAAGCGCTGAAATAATCATCCGCTCGGGGCGGGCGGAACAGAGATTGTCTTTTGTGCAGCATGCTTCGGATATGGAGCCGTGCGGTGAAGAAGAGGTGCGCCGTTTCCTCGAAAAACTTTATCAGGATACCGGCGGTGA
>ERZ780195.2386-NODE-2386-length-13003-cov-2.769154_pt1 | contig 13003 bp, 12 predicted proteins | sample MGYA00511017_ERZ780195 | MGnify/ENA primary metagenome ERZ780195 (study PRJEB29588, sample SAMEA2159974) | human gut metagenome | biome: human gut; feature: human-associated habitat; material: faeces | place: Denmark | collected 2008/2010 ...
TAACTATACCAATCGCGTAGGATGCGGATTCGAGTGTGCCGAAAAGTTACAAATATCATTTTAACTTATGCATATATGCAAGTTCATCCAGCGAATCATCATCTGTAGTAAGAATTGTATGAATATCTTCAATCATAGTTCCAAGCTCAGTGGTTTCCTGGAAAAGATTTTTACCCGTACACCACACATTTCCATCCTTCACTGCCTTAAAATCTGCCAGAAGATTACTTTTTGCCAGAAGTTCATCAATAGTAGAAAGTTCACCGTCGATAGTACTGTTATAGATGATATAGTCCGCATCTTTTGCTTTGGCATAAAATTCTTCCATCTGCATATTCATGGTAGACAAAGCGTTATCACTTTCTCCTGTATCTTCGGGAACATATTTGCCGCCTGCAAGCTCGATCATGTTTGAAACATAATCACCATTCTTTCGCACATTGGCAGCACCTGTGGAATTAATGTAAAAGAATGCTACTGTTTTACCTGTATCTTTATCATCAGAGGTCAGAACTTTGTCAAGCTTGTCTGTCTGCTCCTTAAATGCCTTCTCAGCTACATCTTCCTTTCCGAGAAGCACAGCATAGAGTTTCATCCATTCAGTTCTTCCCAGAGGATGGCTCTCATAACTGGAACGTTCTACCATTACCGGGATACCAAACTGTTCCAGTTTCTCTTCCACCTCCGGATTATGGTGGATCATAGTTGATTCAATGGCAAGACCACAGCCTTCATTCAGGATCAGTTCATAATCCGGTGCATTGTACTTGCCTGCATAAATCATTTTTCCGGATTCCATGGCATCTTTTGCTTCCTGGATATACCATCCATTCTCCTGAGTTCCTGAAAGACGAATGCTGTCAATACCGTCAATTGCGCGGAAAAGATCCATGGCAGAGGTTGCTACCAGATAGATGTTGTTCAGCGGTTGTTGAATAACTGTGATATCTTTTTCAAGTCCCTTTGGAGCCTTTTTTCCCTCTGGAACTACAAGAAACTGTCCTTCCTGATCGATAGTGATCAGGGCATAGCCATCATTGTAATAGTCTACGCTGAATTCTTCTGCGTAGGAAAGTTCCATACTGTGATCATAGGTAAGTCCCGGGATATCCACAGGAGTTTTTGCATTGTCTTTATCTGCTGCGTATGCTGTACAGACAGTGCATATACAGATAATAAATAATGCAGCTGACATAAAACCGATAAATATTGTTTTTTGCTGTTTCTTTATTATGTTTTTCATCTTCATAATTGTTTCTTTGTTTGTATATGATTATTTTGCTGTTTTTTCTGCTTCTTTGGCAGTTGTGGAATCAAAATTTAAGGTGTAGTCAATCTCGTGAGGCTCACTCATTGCTACTGTATCTGCTGCTACCTCCATCTCTGCATCAAATACGCTGACAGGGATTTCAAAAGTGGAGTTTCCGTCTTTATTAACCGGCTCATATTTCTTACCATCCACAAGCATATAATCATAGTTCGGACTGCTCCATACGATAGTTGCTGTAGCTTTATCGCCTTCTACATTAATGGCTGCAGGAGAATCAATGGTTGCTCTTCCTGAACCGCCTGTAAGAGTTACATCCATGGTATAGTCGCCATCTTCAAGATTCAGATCTGCCAGAGTCTTACCTTCACTTGTCTTACTGTCTTTCGCATCTTTGTCTGTGTCATCTGCTTTGGAATCTGCATCTTTATTTTCTTTATCATCTTTTTTTGCATCTGTATCATCGGATTTTACAGGATTTTTGACACTTACCTTATGGTCATACCATTTTCCTTTTGTTCCGATCAAAGCTACATCGAATTCTTCATCAATTGCGGGTACCGGGATATCAAATCCATATACTTCCTCACTCATTCCATCGCTGTATGTAACAGTATCTGTGGTTGGTTCAAGAATCTCTGCCCCGTCTTTCTGTGCATCTTCTGCTTTTCCCACAAAAAGGTTTACAATTTTCTTAGAAGCAAGGCTTACATGGATAGTCATCTTGCCATCCTTTACTGTAAGGGTTCCTTTTCCGTCGTTTGCTTCATTTACATGGAACATTCCGCTGTCTGTATCAAATTCTGCTGTGTAGGTGCCATCCTCTAATGTATCACCCTTGGATGCATCTGTTTCTTTATTATCTGTGTTTTCTGAATCAGCATCTTTTGCAGTGGTTTCTTCTTTATCAGTGGTTTCTTCTGTTGCCGTATCAGTATCTGTCTTTGCAACAACCGGGCTTGTACCGATCAGAGTAGCTGAAATAGTAAGTGCTGACATTAATAATGTAAATGAACGTTTTTTCATGATTATTTCTTCTCCCTTATCTTCGTATTTTTTATAGTTTTTTCTATCGTGCTGTTCAATCCATCTGCTGCAGAGCAACAGGCTTTTGAACAGGTGGTGGCAAATATATTATAGTAATTCCAGAAAATAATGCAATTAAGACAATCTCTCCGGGTCTTTCTCAGATGTGCGCACGTTACTGTGAACGGAATGAACAGTAACATTTTTTTCTGCAAGTGTGTAATCTCTCTGGTATATATACAAGACTTTCCGTAAAATAAAAATGTTACTCCAGGCAAAAGTACACACGCAAAGTTACGTGCTATTCACGCTTTCACCTAGAATAACATTCTTTTTTCATATCTGCAATGAAGCAGTCATATTATTAATTTCTTTTTAATTTTACCACTACATGACGGTAAGGCTCTTCACCCTCACTGACTGTCTCAACGAATTTATTTCCCTGAAGAGCAGAATGGATAATTCTTCTCTCATAAGGATTCATTGGCTCAAGAATAACCGGCTTGCGGGTTTTTCTTACTTTATAAGCAATACCTCTTGCAAGGTTCTCAAGAGTTTCTTTACGGCGCTTGCGGTAATCTTCTGTATCAAGTTTTACACGAATGTAATTTGATTTACCTTTATTTACCACAAGACTCGTCAGATACTGAAGAGAATCCAGAGTCTGGCCTCTCTTGCCGATAAGGATTCCCATATCTTCGCCTTCAAAGTCAACTTCCAGACTTCCGTCCGTTGTGTTATATTCAGATGTAATCTCTACTTCTCCAAGATTCATGGACGCAAATACATCACGAAGGAATACCTTTGCTCTGTTTTCTACTTCTTTAATCTCTTCCGGATCTGTAAGGATCTCAACAGGCTTTACCGGTTTAGTCGTCTTTTCTCTGACTTGTTTCTCTTTTGGCTCTCTGAATTCTCTCGGCTGTTTTTCTTTTGCAGCCCTTTCCTTTACAGGTTTTGGCTGTCTTGGTTTCTCAGAAACAGCTTTCGGCTCTTTGATTTCTTTCTTTACCGGTTTTATAGCTTCCGTTTTCTTTTCTTCCTGAACCGGGGCTTCCTCTTTGAAGGAATCGAGTTTCACTGTCTCTACGATCTCCTTCATTTCTTCTTCCTCAGAAACCGACTCAATCTTACGAACCTTAATTACTGCAGGCTTGCTTCCGATTCCGAAAAATCCGTTGCTGCCTTCACTTATTACCTGAATCTCAAGCTGGTCACTGGATACGCCAAGCTCGATACATGCTTTTGTAATTGCTTCACTCTTTGTTTTCGCTGAAAACTGGATATAATCCTCCATGCCAACCCCTCCGTTCCTGACTACTTCTTCTTATTACGCTCATCAAATGCTTTTACCAGATTGGCCTTTGCAGTAATGCTGCCAGGTTTTGCATTCGCAGCGTCTTTGTAAGCTTCTTCAACCTTCTTGGCTCTTGTCTCAACATTTGTATTGCTGCTGCCTTTTTCAATCTTATTGATATTCTTGGCGCTCTGATGGGCCTGATTTGTAATCTTCTGAGGTGGAAGTCCCGCTTTCTCACGCTTCTTTTCCATCTTCTTCATATTCTCACTGATCAGGTCTTCAATCTGGATCTTATCCATCTTTTTATTGATAACAACCTGCTGCACACTTCTTACTGCAGCACTTGCTACCCAGTAAATACCAAGACCTACAGGGAATGTGAAACAGAATACTGCTGACATCAACGGCATTACCATATTCATTGTCTTCATGGAGTTCATCATTGCATCCTGCTGTGAATCGCCGCTCTGCTGTGCTGCCTGAGGCATCAGCTTTATGCTGAGTGTCTGTGTAGCCCACGCAAGAATCGGGATAAGAATCGCAACGATAGCAAGAAGAACAGATCCACCTACAAAAGCTGCTTTAATATAAGTCAGTGGCTGATCAGCGATATTCAGACCAAAGAAATTCTGCACATGTGAAATCTCTTTTGCAGTGCTGTTCAGCGTATCAGTAAATCCTGCAAACTGGCTTGTCTCAGCAAGTGTTTTCCACTGGGAAGGTGATAATGCATACAAAAAGTCTGTGACTGAATTACTTGTAGCTTTACTTCCATCCATAATAAGCTGAACTCTTGTCATCTTATTATCTGTGATAAACTGCTGAAGGATATCTGTATATCCGTTTACACCTGTAATACTGGTAACTGCAGATGCAAGGATATCCCTTACACTTCCTACATATGCCGGAATTTTATAAATTACCTGATATAAGGCCATCAAAATAGGGAACTGGATTGCAAGCTGTACACAGCTTCCTGTAGGAGATACGCCGTATTTCTGATATACAGCCTGTGTTTCCTCCTGCATTTTCTGCATTGCAGCAGTATCGTTGTTTTTTCCCTTGTACTTCTTTTGAATTTTCTGAAGTTCCGGCTGCATGATTGCACTCAGCTTAGAGAATTTCTGCTGTTTGATCTGCAGTGGGGTCATAAGAGCATAAATAAGGATACTGAAGATGACAATACAAAGACCGATATTCTGAATTCCAAAGATATTCAGCAATCTGTAAATACCATCCATGATCCATCCCATAACGGTCGCAAGCTGACCAATGATAGGAGTGCTGCTCTTTGTCGCTAAAATCATTTCCAAGTTCATTTCCTCCTAGAATCCATAAATGACAGGAGGTTCCTTCGATCGATCAATATTCAATTTTCAAGTACATTCCTGTCTTTACGGTACAGGGTCATAGCCTCCGTGGGAAAAAGGATTACAGCGAAGTATCCTCCATACCGCAAGAAGACCACCCTTTAATGCACCATATTTTTCGATTGCTTCTAAACCATATTGAGAACATGTGGGAATATAAGGACATTTTGTTCTCTTCATCGGTGATATATACTTTTGATAGAGTTTAATTATTCTGATCAGAAACTTCTTTATCATTGTTCTTACCTGCTATGCAGTGCTTTCCCGCCAGATGCATCAGCGCACTCTCTATCTCTTGATAGGTTCTGTCCTTTGCCTGTGGGCGTGCAACTACTACAATGTCCAAACTGTTTTCAAATTCCGCTTCATTCAACCGATAACTCTCTCTTATCAATCTGGTGAGTCTGTGGCGAACCACACTATTCCCTACTTTTTTACTTACTGATATTCCCAGACGATTCTTCATGTACTGATTTTTCAGTACGTACATCACCAGATACCGATTACCTTTTGATGTTCCATTTCTGTATACTTTTTGAAAATCTTGATTTTTTTTTAAGGACTCTGATCTTTGCATAGAATCCCCTTTCCTGATCTCTTTTTTAAGAGAAGAAAAGACCACATAATTGCGGTCTTATTCTTAGGCTGATAAATGCTTTCTTCCTTTTAATCTTCTGGCAGCTAATACTTTACGACCACCCTTTGTGCTCATACGAGCTCTGAAACCATGAACTTTTGCTCTAGATCTCTTTTTTGGCTGAAATGTCATTTTCATAGGTAAAGCACCTCCTTTATCTATTATCCATGTTAAATTTTGTAACTTTTTAAGTATGACAGACACCGGATTCTACAGCTCTCCTGCCCGCCAACTTTACTTATTAGAACATCATTTCAATTATATTCATAAAGGGTGGATTCGTCAAGTATTATTTACACAAAGATTTAAATGGTTTTTTATGCCATTGTGGATTACATAATTGGTTTACGTAATATTATCCACATTTTGTGGATAACTTGTGGATAACTTGTGGAATACCTATATATCTTTCCACTTTCTCCTGTCTATTTTACACATATCTTCAAAAAAATGCTTTTATTTCTACTTTTCTTACTGTGCATAAAATTATCCCCATTTTTTATCGTTTTTAAAAGAATAACGTCACATTATGGTAACCGGAATTGGCTTTTCCACTGTTATCCACACTAATCCACATAAAAAGTGGGGATAACTTTTTTCCACATTTCCCTCAAATATACATTGCGAAAACAGGCATTTTATTATAATATATATAAGGATATTTATGTCTTTTTTAAGAATACGGTCAGAGTTTGTGGAAAACTCAATATTATCAATACACATTTAATATAGAAGTAATACGAACCGGGAGAACCAGAAAATGAACAAAGTTGTGGAAAAATGGGACGAAATCCTGCAAATCGTCAAGACAGAACATGATCTGTCCGACGTTTCTTTTAATACCTGGCTAAAACCACTTACTGTTTACGAAGTAGTTGACAATGTTGTCACTATTATCGTGCCTTCAGAGCAGGTAGGTCTCAATTATATAAGTAAAAAATATAAACTTCCACTTCAGGTAACGATCAGTGAAGTTACCGGAATGGAAAACTGTGACATCAATTTCATATTGCCGGAAGATGTTCCGAAAAAAGAGGAAGTTTCTCCAAAAGCGCAGTCTCAGGACGCACGCTGCGAGGAAGCTCATTTGAATCCAAAATACACTTTTGATACCTTTGTAGTCGGAAGCAATAATAAATTTGCCCAGGCAGCAGCTCTTGCAGTTGCCGAATCCCCGGGTGATACCTACAATCCGCTCTTTATCTATGGCGGTGCAGGTCTGGGAAAAACTCATCTGATGCATTCTATTGCTCATTTCATTATTGATCATGATGAAAACAGCAAAGTACTTTACGTTACCAGTGAAGAGTTTACCAACGAACTGATCGAAACAATCCGTAATGGAAATAACTCGGCAATGACCAAGTTTCGTGAAAAATACAGAAACATTGATGTTCTTCTTGTCGATGATATTCAGTTTATTATAGGAAAGGAATCTACACAGGAAGAATTTTTCCATACCTTTAACAGCCTGCACAGTGCCAAAAAACAGATTATTATTTCGTCAGATAAACCTCCAAAAGATATGGAAATCCTGGAAGAACGTTTCCGTTCACGATTTGAATGGGGCCTGATCGCAGATATCACACTGCCGGATTACGAAACCCGAATGGCAATTCTTCATAAGAAGGAAGAAATGGATGGATATGATATTAACGAGGAAGTAATCAAATACATTGCAAACAATATTAAATCCAATATCCGCGAACTGGAAGGCGCGATTAACAAGGTGATGGCTTTTGCCAAACTTGAAAAAAAGGAAGTTACACTTGAACTTGCCGAACAGGCGTTAAAGGATATTATTTCCCCTGATGAAAAGAAAGTCATCACGCCGGATTATATTATTTCCATGGTTGCTGAACATTTTGATGTTACAGTGGATGACCTTTGTGGAAATAAGCGTAACTCCAAAATTGTAACCCCCCGCCAGATTGCCATGTATTTATGCAGAGAAATCATCTCAACTCCGCTGAAATCTATCGGAAAATGTCTTGGAAATCGTGATCATACTACCATTATGCACGGCATCGACAAAATTGAAAAAGAAATCAACAACGATGAAAACCTTAAAAACACCATTGAAACTTTAAAGAAAAAAATTAATCCACAGGGATGAGGATAACTGACTGTATAACATGTGTATAAGATGTTGATTGAATGTGTATAAGTGTGTATAACTTTTCGCCGCTTTTTGGGCGCTTCGGTTATACACAAGTTATACACATACTTTAAGCACACCTTTACACGAAGTTATCCATATCCGAACTCCTTGAAAAATCAACCTTCAATGGAGTTTTTCACATATTCACATCCCCTACGGCGGCGACGACGGATTCCTTTTATATATTTATCTATAAAAAACCACATCACCCAAGAAAGGAAGTTATACACATTATGAAAATCATTTGCCAGAAAATCAACTTGCTCAAAAGTGTAAACATCTCACTGAAAGCAGTTCCCTCTAAAACAACAATGCCAATTCTGGAATGTATTCTGATTGATGCTACTACAAACCAGATCAAATTTACTACTAATGATATGGAACTCGGTATAGAAACAATTGTTGATGGAACCATTGAAGAAAAAGGAATCATTGCGCTGGATGCAAAAATTTTCTATGAAATCATTCGTCGACTGCCAGACAATATGGTAACTATTAAAACAGATGAGAAACTTACTGCCACCATTACCTGTGAGAAAGCAAAATTCACGATACCTGGTAAATCCGGAGAAGATTTTGCATATCTCCCACTGATTGAGAAAGAAGAAAGTCTTACTATCTCTCAATTCACATTAAAAGAGATGATTAGACAGACTATTTTCTCAATTGCCTCCAATGAAACCAATAAGCTGATGACCGGTGAACTTTTTGAAATCAAAAATAACTACCTGAAAATAGTATCTCTCGATGGACATCGTATTGCGATCAGACGTATGGAACTGAAAAAAGATTATGCTGACCGCAAAGTGGTGGTACCTGGCAAAACACTTAATGAGATCAGTAAGATTTTATCCGGTGAAATTGATGATATTGTAAATATTTATTTCTCAAAAAATCATATTTTATTTGAGTTTGACCAGACTATTGTTGTTTCCAGATTAATCGATGGAGAATATTTCCGTATTGATCAGATGCTTTCCAGCGATTACGAAACCAAAATTAAAATTAATAAAAAAGAATTTCTGGACTGTATCGACAGAGCCACTCTGTTGGTAAGAGAGGGAGAAAAGAAACCGATCATTATTGAAATTACAGATAATTCTATGGAATTACGTATTGATTCTGCAATGGGTTCCATGAATGAAAATATTGATATTGATAAAGAGGGCAAAGATATCCTTATTGGCTTTAATCCAAGATTTCTGATCGATGCACTCAAAGTAATCGATGATGAAACAATCAGTATCTACCTCGTAAATCCAAAAGCACCATGTTTTATCAGGGATGACGAGGAAAATTACACATATTTGATTCTGCCTGTAAATATCAACCAGAATCAGGCAAGATAGGGAGTAAATGAAAATGGAAGAAATTAAGATCAGAGATGAATTTATAAAACTGGGGCAGTTACTGAAACTTGCAGATATGGTTCAGGACGGGGTTGAAGCGAAATATGTGATCACTGACGGACTGGTAAAAGTAAACGGAGAGGTAGATGACCGTCGTGGCCGAAAGGTTTATGAAGGTGACATCGTTTCTTATGATGGAAAAGAAATTAAAGTGATCAGGTGAATAAATGTATATTGAATCTGTTCAGTTAAAAAATTTCAGAAATTATGATTCTCTGGAACTCGATCTGGCACAGGGGACGAATATATTTTACGGCAATAACGCTCAGGGAAAGACCAATATCCTGGAGGCACTTTATCTTTGCGGAACTACAAAATCGCATAAAGGAAGCAGAGATAAGGATATGATTCAGTTTGGAAAGGATGAATCTCATATCAGGATGATGGTAAAAAGAGATGAGCTTTCCTACAGGATTGATATGCATCTTAAAAAGAATAAAGCAAAAGGCGTTGCGATCAATGGTCTTCCTATCCGGAAGGCCAGTGAGCTTTTCGGAGTAGTTAATCTGGTGTTTTTTTCTCCTGAGGATCTGAATATTATAAAAAATGGTCCGGGTGAGAGAAGGAGATTTCTTGATCTGGAACTGTGCCAGTTAGATAAAATATATCTTACAGATCTGGCTTCATATAACCATATTGTAAATCAGAGAAATAAATTGCTGAAGGATCTCAGTGTTCAGCCTTCACTTAAAGATACACTGGATATCTGGGATATACAGATGGCTGAATATGGACGGAAGATTATTGACAAGCGCAGTGAATTTATTAAAGAACTAAATGAAACGGTTCGAAAAATACATGGTAATCTTACAGGGGGATTGGAAGAACTGAACGTTATTTATGAACCGGACTGTACAGCAGAGAAACTGGAAAGTACCATTTGTGCCAACAGAGAAAGAGATATGAGGATGAGACTGACATCCGCAGGCCCACACAGAGATGACCTGTGTGTAATGGCAAATGGGATTGATATCAGGAAATACGGTTCTCAGGGACAACAGCGTACAGCAGCTTTATCACTTAAGTTATCAGAGATAGAGCTTGTCAAGAAGATTATTAAGGACAAACCTATATTACTGTTAGATGATGTATTGTCTGAGCTTGACAGTAACAGGCAGAATTTTCTGCTTAACAGCATAGGAGATATACAGACAATAGTCACCTGTACAGGATTGGACGAATTTATTAATAATAGAATTAATATTAATAAAGTATTTAAAGTAACTAATGGAACAGTAAGTCACATAATGTGCGGCGATGAGGCTGCAGAAATGAGGTAATATGGCAGAGCAGAATTATGGTGGAGATCAGATTCAGATATTAAAGGGGCTTGAAGCCGTTAGAAAAAGACCTGGTATGTACATAGGAAGTACATCTGCAAGAGGATTACACCATCTTGTTTATGAAATAGTAGATAATGCGGTAGATGAGGCACTTGCAGGATACTGTAATGTTATTAAGGTATTTATTAATAAAGACAATTCAATAACGGTTACAGATAATGGTAGAGGAGTACCTGTAGATATCAACCACGAAACAGGAAAGCCTGCCATTGAAGTTGTATACACTATGCTTCACGCCGGTGGTAAGTTCGGTGGTGGAGGATACAAGGTATCTGGTGGTCTTCACGGTGTTGGTGCATCAGTAGTTAACGCATTGTCAGAATGGATGGAAGTTGAAGTTAAGAGAAATGGACATATATATGAACAGCGCTATGAAAGAGGCAATGTATGCTTTGATTTAAGAGTTGTCGGTGATTGTCCAGCAGAGCAGACAGGAACAAAGGTTACATTTTTACCTGATAAAGAAATCTTTCAGGAAACAACAATATTTGAATACGATGTGTTAAAGCACAGATTAAGAGAGATGGCATTCCTAACTAAAGGAATTAAGATTGTTCTTACTGACTTAAGAGAAGGTATTGAACAGGAAGAAACTTTCCATTATGAGGGTGGTATCCGGGAATTCGTAAGGTATATCAACAAGAGCAAAGAGCCTCTCTATAGTCAGGTTATATACTGTGAGGGTGTTAAGGATAACGTACAGGTAGAAGTAGCATTCCAGCATAATGACGGCTTTAACGAGGTTGTAGACACATTTGTTAATAATATAAAGACACCTGAGGGTGGTACACATCTTGCTGGTTTTAGAAATGCTATGACTAAGACTTTCAACGATTATGCAAGAAAGAATAAGATATTAAAAGACAGCGACCAGAGCCTTTCAGGTGATGATATAAGAGAGGGACTTACAGCAATTGTAAGTGTCAAGATTGAAGACCCTCAGTTTGAAGGACAGACTAAGCAGAAGCTTGGTAATACTATAGCAAGAAGTGCCGTTGACAGCATTGTTTCAGAACAGCTTGGCATATTCTTAGAGCAGAATCCATCAGTAGCCAAGTCTATATGTGAGAAGTCACTTCTTGCACAAAGAGCAAGAGAGGCTGCAAGAAAAGCAAGAGATCTTACAAGAAGAAAGACAGCACTTGAGAGTACATCACTTCCAGGAAAGCTTGCAGATTGTACAGATAAGAACCCTGAGAACTGCGAGATATACATCGTTGAGGGTGATTCAGCCGGTGGTTCAGCTAAGACAGCAAGAAGCCGTGCAACACAGGCAATACTTCCACTTAGAGGTAAGATTTTAAATGTTGAGAAGGCAAGACTTGACAGAATATTAGGCAACGAAGAGATAAAGGCTATGATAACAGCCTTTGGTACAGGCATACACGAAGATTTTGATATAAGCAAATTAAGATATCATAAGATTATTATTATGACAGATGCCGATGTTGATGGTGCACATATTGATACACTTCTGCTTACATTTTTCTATAGATTTATGCCTGAACTTATTAATCAGGGACATGTGTACATAGCTACACCACCGCTTTACAGGGCTGAACTTAAGAAAGTACCTAAGGCAGACAAAGCTTCTAAGAAGGCAGAAGGAACTAAGACGAAGGTAGATAAGAGCAGGACAGTACAGTATCTTTATGATGATAAAGCACTGGAAAGGTATAAAGAGCTTCACGCAAGTGGAACATTTACTCTGCAAAGATATAAGGGGCTTGGCGAGATGGACCCTGAACAGTTATGGGAAACTACACTTAATCCAGAGACAAGAATATTAAAGCAGGTAGAGATAGAGGATGCAAGAATGGCAACAGAGGTTACTTCTATGCTTATGGGAAGTGATGTGCCACCAAGAAGAGCATTTATACATGCACACGCTAATGAAGCGGAGATTGATGCATAAAAATGATATGATGTTGGGGTCAAAAGCCCCCAACTATGATACCTACGGATTGTTCCGTGCTACGCACTCCCACAATCCTCCCCAATATTCGCATATCGTGGGATTATCATCCCACTTTTATGCTCATATTGGGGCGGGTCCCAAGGTCATTCACCCACATATGAGCAAGCTCATATGGGTTTAGACCTTTTGACCCTGGTATTATGATATATATTAATAAAAGTATTATACGGAGATAATAATGGCAGAGAATATTATTAAAACTGAATATTCTGAGCTGATGCAGAAGTCCTATATAGATTACTCAATGAGTGTTATAACAGCAAGAGCACTTCCGGATGTAAGGGATGGACTTAAGCCAGTACAAAGAAGAGTGCTGTATGCTATGGATCAGCTTGGTTTAAATTATGATAAACCTCATAGAAAGTCAGCGCGTATCGTAGGTGATGCAATGGGTAAATATCATCCACACGGCGACAGTTCTATATATGAAACACTTGTTGTGCTTTCACAGGATTTTAAAAAGGGAATGGCACTTGTTGACGGTCACGGCAATTTTGGTTCTATAGAAGGTG
>ERZ780195.2388-NODE-2388-length-12994-cov-3.513177_pt1 | contig 12994 bp, 10 predicted proteins | sample MGYA00511017_ERZ780195 | MGnify/ENA primary metagenome ERZ780195 (study PRJEB29588, sample SAMEA2159974) | human gut metagenome | biome: human gut; feature: human-associated habitat; material: faeces | place: Denmark | collected 2008/2010 ...
CGTTCAGCGGAAGTCTGGAAACTCTACAGGCGGATTATCCGGAGATTAATGTGACAACGGAAAATCCGAAAGCGATAGAGGATGCCGATATTGTGATTCTTACTTTAGGAGGAAAGCACGGAACCTGTTCTATGGCCTCCATGGGAGAGGGTGTGGATGCGACAAATATCAATCTTCCGGAATGCCAGGATGCATTTATCAGGAAGGCAGCAAAGCTTGGGAAACCGCTGATCGGAGTTCATTTTGACGGACGCCCTATATCCAGTGATGCGGCAGATGCACATCTGGATGCAATACTGGAGGCTTGGAATCCGTCCGAGATGGGGGCGGAGGCAGTTGTGAGCACTCTGCTTGGCAGGTATAATCCTGGAGGAAAAATGCCGGTAACGACAGCTTATACTTCCGGTCAGATTCCAATTTATTACAATCACCCGCATAATTCCGCATGGCATCAGACCGGAAGCATCGGCTTTTTGAATTATGTGGATATGCCGCATACACCGAGGTATTATTTCGGACATGGTTTGTCTTATACAAAATTCGAATATAGCAATCTGCAGTTATCCAAGGATTGCATTATGCCGACAGAAAGTATCCGGATTCAGTGTGATGTGGAAAATACAGGAGAATACAAGGGGGATGAAGTCGTTCAGCTTTATCTGAAGGATATTCATGCAAGCATGGCAAGACCGGTCAAGGAACTGGCGGGATTTAAGAGAATTACGCTAGTGCCGGGAGAAAAGAAAAAAGTAATCTTTGAGATAAAAGCATCACAGCTTGCATTTCTGGATAGAAGGATGAAATGGAAGATTGAGAAAGGAACTATTGAGGCAGAAATAGGAGGCTCTTCAGAGGATATCAGACTAAGCGGCGCTTTTGAGATTGTAGAAAATGGATGGGTTGCCGGAAGAGACAGAGCGTTTTATGCAGATGTGACAGTGGAGTAAAGAGAATGGTTAAAAATAGAAAATTGCTTGCAGAGCAGCTGGTAGAAGAATCGGTTGTTCTGCTGAAAAATGAGAATCAGCTTCTTCCGCTTCAGGAAGGACAGACAGTTGCTGTGTTCGGACGATCAGCACTTGTGACCTATGTTTCCGGAAATGGTTCCGGAGCGGCAAGAGGAGCAGAAAGCAGTAATATCATAATAGAACTTGAGAAAGCAGGAATCTCTGTATGTGAGGAGTTAAAACAGTACTATCTGCAGCAGCGGGAAGCGGAAGCAGCGAATCCGCAGGAAGAATTCGATTTTTCCCAGATGAAGGAGGCGGTAAACAGTGGCCTGATGTATGAGATATTTGGAACGTACCATGCGCCGGTTCCGGAGTATCCGATTCCGGAATGTCTGCTGACTAATGTGAGAGACAAGACAAACACCGCAATTCTTGTGCTAGGAAGAAATGCAGGCGGAGAGGAATGTGACAGAAGATTGGAAGGAGATTATTATCTTACCGAAGAAGAAAAGAAGCTGGTCAGCCAGGTGTGCGAAAACTTCCCGGAAGTCATTGTAATCCTTAATGTAAATGGACTTATTGACCTGGAATGGACAACAAAGTATACTTCCGTAAAAAGTATTCTGTTCCTTGGTCTTCCGGGAGAGGGTGGTGCAAAGGCTGTTGCAGAAATCATTAAAGGTAATGTTTCCCCTTCCGGAAAGCTGGCATTTACAATTGCACACCGGTATGAGGATTATCCTTCTGCAAAGCATTTTTCATGGGACAAGGAGAAGGAAGAGCATATTCTGACTTATGAGGATTATGGACTGGATGCGGAAGAAAACGGGAGTTTCGGTTTCCGAAAAAGCCCGGTGACCGTATATCAGGAGGATATCTATAACGGCTACCGGTATTTCAGTTCTTTTGGGAAAGAGGTACTATTTCCATTCGGACATGGGCTTTCCTACACAAAATTTGCATTAGATGCGGCCGCTGTTTCAAAAGAAGAAGACGGGATAACTATAATAATTGATGTGAAGAATGTCGGACTCTGTGCAGGCAGGGAAGTCGTGCAAATCTATGTTTCTATGCCGGATGGAAAAACAGAAAAAGCAGAGAGAGAATTAAAGGGATTCGCCAAGACAGAAGTTTTGAAACCGGGAGAGAAAACAAGTGTGTCAATCCATATACCATGGGATGGACTTTCGTGTTATGAGGAAAAATCCTCCGTATGGCTGATTGAGAAGGGACGATATAAGCTCAGAATGGGAACGTCCTCGGAAGAGACCGTCTGCATCTGTGAGTTAGATGTTTCGGAGGACATTATATACAGCATTTGTCGTTCAGCGCTTGGGTTGAAAGCATGTAATGATGGAAAACTTACGTTTTTAAAGAAAAATTGCCTGAAAGACCAGGAGTTGCCGAGTGATGCATGCGGCGGAGTCTGTGAAGAAAATCCAATGTATAAACTAACGCTTTCAGGAATTGATGTCAAACCGGAGAAAAGAGAGGCGGGGCAGGGAAGGCAGGTAAGAGATTTTTCAGATTTCACAGAGGAACAGCTTGCGGCACTTCTCGTAGGCTACGGTTCCGGAATTCCCTTTGCAGGATTTCTGGATACAGCGTTTCCGGAGACCATCTGTGATAAAGAAGGAAAGCCTTTGACCTGCAATGATCATCCGGCAGGGCATAATGGATATGTGTCACCAGCAATCAAAGATAAAGGAATCCATTCTGTTTTCTATATGGATGGACCTGCCGGAATCGGGAGAACTGCGTGGCCGACGGAAATGCTGCTGGCATGTGCGTTTAATAAAGAGGCGTGGTACAGATTTGGAGAAGCAGTGGGGGCAGAGTGTGAGGAAGCACAGGTTGATGTGTGGCTCGCACCTGCAGTAAATCTTCACCGAAATCCGTTGTGTGGTAGAAACTTTGAGTATTTTTCAGAAGATCCTTTTCTTACAGGAGTGTGTGCCTGCGCAATTACAAAAGGCGTACAGGAAAATCATCAGGTACTGGTGTGTCCAAAGCATTTCGCAGTTAATGAGCAGGAAACCTACCGCAGGGGAAACGCAAAGAAACAGTATGACGCAGTAGATTCTGTTATTACGGAACGGGCAGCCCGGGAACTGTATCTGAAACCATTTGAAATGCTGGTAAAAAAAGCAAATGTACGCTGCATTATGACTTCTTTTAATAAAATTAACGGGATATTTGCAGGTGGAAACAGCGACCTGTGCAACCGGATTCTGCGGGAAGAATGGGGATATGAAGGATTTCTGGTGACTGACTGGGGGGATATGGATATTGTGGTGGATGGCGCGGATGCAGTTGCGGCCGGAAATGATGTTGTCATGCCAGGCGGACCGCCGGTGATTAAACAGATTCTGAATGGATACCGGGAAGGGCGAGTGACACGCAGGCAGCTGGAGACAGCGGCGAGTCATCTGCTGCGGGTAATCAAGAGTTTGAAAGGAAGAAATGGAAAGAATGGAAAAGAAGATATATGAATTTACAAACGACGGCAATTCCTGTGTGATTTATGATGCAAAGCCGCCAAGATACTGGTTTAACTATCTGTGGAATGAAAACGGCTACTGCGCGCAGGTTTCCCAGAACGGGCATGGACGCAGCTATTACCTGAATGAAAGAGCAGATATGTGTATGATCAATAACAATGATGCAAGATATTTCTATATCCGGGATGATGAAATGAATAAAAGCTGGAATATCGGTGCGGCACCGCTGAATGAACAGGTAGAAAGCTATCAGTGTGAGCACAGTATTGGATTTTCCAGACTTCAGTCCGAGTGTCAGGGGATAGAAAGGTCCTGGAGAATTTTTGTGCCGCAGACCGGATTCCAGGAAGTGTGGACGTTTCGACTCAGGAACAAGAGTGACAGAGCCCGTATGCTCAGTACATTTTCAGCGGTAACTTTTGAACTGGAGGGGTTCTCATATCCCCGTTATTATGAAATGTACCGTTGCCTTGAAACTTCCTTTGACAGGGAATTAAATGGAATATATTGTAGATCCGCTCATCCGTTTGCACCGCATAAACGGTACAATGCTTATCTGGCTTCTTCCGAGCCTGTGTATGCTTATGACGGGGATCTGGCCAGATTCTGTGGAGCGGCAGGATCTGTCACGAAGCTGGATGCTTCTGCTTATGCACTGTTTCAGAGACCGGATGTAGTAGTAAATGGCGGTGACTGTACGAATTCTGAGGCGGCACTGTTTATTCTTGGCGGTGTGCTGCAGCATAAGTTCATACTGCAGCCGGGCGAGACAAAGGAAATCCGGATGGTCTTCGGCGTCAGTGAATCTCTGGATGAGGCAAGAGCGACAGCTAAAATGTATGCGGATGCTAAGCGTACGGAAAGTGCCTGTAAGGAGACCGTGGAGTATAATCTGGACAAATACAGTTCCCTGTCCGTCACCACACCGGACAGCAAAATCAATCATATTATGAACCAGTGGCTGAAGAAGCAGATAGACTGCTGTATTGTTGGGAAAAAGGGTGTGCGGGATAATCTGCAGATTGCAGTGGCACTTCTGAATTATCGTCAGGAGAAGGCCAGGGAGGAGATTCTGGAATGTCTGCGCCATCAGTTTCGGGATGGTCATGCCGTATTGACCTGGTATCCGTATGACGACACCAGGTATTCAGACCAGCCGTTCTGGATTATCTGGGCGGTGTGTGAACTTATCAAGGAGACGGGAGATTACACGATTCTGCAAAAGAAGATTGAGTGGCAGGATGGCGGTGCTGCGGCTGTAGTGGAGCACTTAAAAGCAGCCGCAGATTGTCTTATCCGGGATAAGGGAAGAAATGGGCTGAGCCGGATTTATTTTGCAGACTGGAATGATGCGCTGAATATCACAACCGATCCGGAAGCGGAATCCGTCATGCTTTCTCATCAGTTCTGTCTTGCTTTCAGAGAACTGAAGCTGCTTATGGAAAAAATCGGGGAGACTGATTATGCAGAATTTCTGAAAAAAGAATATGATACCATGAGAAAGAGTATTAATGAGAAAGCCTGGGATGGTGAATGGTATATGCGGGCACTCAGTAAGAAGGAAAACATTGGTTCCAGAACAAGTGAAGGCAGTAAAATCTATCTGAACGCCCAGACATGGGCAGTTCTGGGAGACGTGGTAGATGAAGAAAAGCTTCCGAAGCTTCTGACTTCGGTTGACAGTATGGAACATGATTTTGGTTTCCCTCTGAATATGCCGCCGTATGAGAAATATTCTCCGAATGTTGGACGGATGTCGGGAATGCTGCCGGGGCTGTTTGAAAACGGCGGAGTATATTGCCATGCAACGGGATTTAAGATCCTTATGGACTGCAAACTCGGCAGAGCTGAAAAGGCACTTTGTACTCTGAAAAAAATCATGCCGGACAGTGAAAAGAATCCGTCCACGCAGTCCGGCGCCGAGCCATATGTATTTACAAACTGCTATTCCACACATCCGAAATATTACGGCAAATCTTACTGGTCCTGGACAACCGGAACCTCTGCATGGTGCATGAAGGGACTGTATGAAGGCATTATGGGGGTAAAACGCGGATATGACGGGCTGGAAATTACCCCATGTTTTCCGAAAGAATGGGAACGGGCTGAGATGACGAGACATTTCCGAAACGCAGATTATCATATTGTAATTGAGAATCCGCAGTGTCGGAAGGCTGTCACATCCGTAATTATTGTGGACGGAACACAGATAAAAGGAAACAGGATTCCGGATTTTGCAGACAATAAAAAGCATGAAATAAAGGTTATCCTTCAATAAAAATTATTAGCACACGCTACTGATAAGCGTCGATGTAGGGGGAAATGGCTTGGAATGGGACAGAAAATCAGTGCCTGTTTTTTCTCTCACCTGAAGCTGATAAAATACAGTGGGAAACCCACCAAGGTAAGGTCTAACCAACCGCCTTGTACCGAGTCCTTGGAATTGAAGCGGTAACGTTAGATTTAAGCGTAGGACAGGGAGCAACAGAGCCGAAACGAAAGTGAAGTGATTGAGCTGGGAAATGATTATGAGGTCGGAAATGGTCGAAGCGTTCTATTACGTTGCAGACAACATCAGATCGTGTTCTGGATGTCAGCAAGATCGAGATCGACAAAAGCGCCGCGTGTGCCGACGACACCGGCTACGTTGGCGAGTACATCGATTCTTCCGTATTTTTTCATAACAGTTTCAACCACATTGCGGCAGTCATCTGCAGAAGAAACATCGGCTTTCAGGAAGGTAACATCGCCCTCTTTTTCATTTCTGATGCTTTTTTTTCGGTTTTTCCTTGCTTTTTAGAAAGATGCTGTTATAATAAGGAAAAGTGAATAAATATACATCACATGAGGAGAGAAGGAGATTATTATGAAAATGAATTTTGCAAAAAAAGCAACAGCACTTGCAATGTCCGTTCTGTTTGCTGTTTCGATGGCAGGATGCGGGAGTTCTGCATCTACCGCAAAGAAAGTAGAAGTAACATCCGTAGAGGATCTGGCAGATCTGAAGATTGGTGTACAGACCGGAACAACAGGTGATTCTCAGGCGAGCGATGCCGTTAATGCAGATTCCCAGATGCAGCGTTACAACAAAGGCGCCGATGCTATTCAGGCACTGAAAAACGGAAAGATTGACTGTGTTGTCATCGATTCCCTGCCGGCAGAAAAATTCGTTGCAGCAAACGATGATCTGAAAATTGTAGAAGGCATTTTTGATACCGAAGAGTACGCGATGTGCTTCAAAAAAGGAAATGAGTTAAGAGACGAGTTCAACACTGCATTGGCAGAGTTGAAAGAGGACGGAACTCTTGATGAGATCATGAGCAACTACATTGGTGATGAAGTCGGCCAGCATCCGTATGAGTCCCCGGCAGACGTGGACCGTTCCAACGGAACGCTTACCATGGCAACCAACGCTGAGTTCGAGCCGTGGGAGTACAAAGAGGGAACCGATATTGTTGGTATCGACGCTGATATTTCCCAGGCCATCTGCGATAAGCTTGGTTATGAGCTGAAAATCGAGGATATGGCATTTGAAACTATCCTTGCATCCGTCAACAGCGGAAAAGCAGATTTCGGCGCAGCCGGAATGACCGTTACTCCGGCGCGTGAGGAGAGTGTTGATTTCACCGATACTTACGCAAATGCAACGCAGGTTGTTATTGTAAGAAAGTAATCTAATAAGAGGAAAAAGAGCGGCTGTCCGCCAGGCAAAATGGTGCAGCCGCTCTTTTTGCAGGAAATGAAACCACAAAGGAGAGATGTATTCTATGGAAAATTTACAGCATCAGTTTAACCGCTACTTTGTAGACAACGGTGCTACAGAGTGGTGGCTGACCGGTCTGAAGACGACGCTGCTTGTCACGGTAATTGCACTGTGCATCGGTGTTGTGCTCGGACTTCTCATCGCACTGATCCGTTCGACACACGAGCAGACCGGTAAATTAAAACTTCTGAATATTGTTGCACGCGTCTATCTGACGATCATCCGCGGAACGCCGTCCATGATTCAGATTCTGTTTTTCTATTCCGTTATTTTTGCAACCGTAAACCTGAACAATATCGTGATCGGCGGAATTGCCTTTGGTATCAACTCCGGTGCGTACGTTGCCGAGATTTTCCGTTCCGGAATCATGTCTGTGGATAAAGGACAGACGGAAGCGGGACGAAGCCTTGGTTTAAACCCGGCACAGACCATGCGTCTGATTATCATTCCGCAGGCGTTTAAAAACGTTCTTCCGGCGCTGATCAACGAGATGATCGTGCTGTTGAAAGAGACTGCCATCATCGGCTATATCGGAACCATCGATATTACAAAAGCAGCAACCCTGGTACAGAGCCGTACATACGATGCACTGGTTCCGCTTCTCTCCGCAGCGATCTTTTATCTGATTCTTGTTATGATTCTGACCTATTTCATGGGCAAACTGGAAAGGAGACTGCGTAAGAGTGACCACTAACGAAAAAGTATTAATTAAAGTTGAAAATCTGCAGAAGAGCTTCGAGGATAATAAAGTTTTAGACGGAATCAGCACAGAGATCCGTCAGGGAGAAGTTGTCGCTGTCATCGGTCCTTCCGGTTCCGGAAAATCGACGTTTCTGCGTTCCTTAAACCGTCTGGAAATTCCAACCGGCGGAAAAATTTATTTCGAGGGTGTTGACATCACAGCACCGGAAACCGACATTGACCATGTGCGTCAGAAGATCGGAATGGTATTCCAGCAGTTTAATCTGTTTCCACACAAGACGGTAAAGCAGAATATTATGATGGCACCGGTTGCCCTGAAACTGATGACAAAGGAAGAGGCTTCCAGACGTGCGGACGAGCTTCTTGCCCGTGTGGGACTTCCAGATAAGGCAAATGCTTATCCGGATATGCTTTCCGGTGGTCAGAAGCAGCGTATTGCCATTGCAAGATCCCTTGCTATGAATCCGGATGTTATGCTTTTTGACGAGCCTACTTCTGCACTGGATCCGGAGATGGTTGGAGAGGTTCTGGAGCTGATGAAAGAGCTTGCAAAGAGCGGCATGACTATGGTTGTAGTTACTCACGAGATGGGATTTGCAAGAGAGGTTGCAACAAGAGTTTTATTTATTGATGACGGCAAAATTCAGGAACAGAATGCGCCGAAGGAGTTTTTTGAAAATCCGCAGAATCCGCGATTGAAGGAATTTTTGTCTAAGGTTCTGTAAAAAGAAAAAAGACAACCTTTTCCATTGGTTTAAATGGGACAGAGGTTGTCTTTTTTTGTGTGAAAAAATGCGGTGATTTAAAATCCTATGCGTTTTTCTTCATTTCTTTATAACAATATTTGATGATTTCTTTCCTTGTGACAATTCCGATAAAGTGATCCTGATCATCTATAACCGGCACAAAGTTCTGGTTCATGGCCGCTTCGATCAGCTGGTCCATGCTGGTGGTGACAGTCACGGCCTTGTAATCCCGCTTGTGGGCAAAGCTCGAGATGGGCACATCCTCGGCGGCTTCAATGTCCAGCCCGTGCTGCTGTTTCAGCCCCCAGAGAATATCCCCCTCGGTCAGGGTGCCCACATACTCGCCCTTGCGGTTGAGCACCGGGATGGATGCGTAGCGGTTGTTCTCCCATTTTTCCAGCGTCTGCCGCAGGGTGAAGTCATCGTAGACATACATCAGGTCCTGCTTGGGGGAAAGGAAAAACAAAATGTTCATCAAACAGCTCTCCAATCGTTATCCTATCGTAAACAGTGGTTCTGCCGTAAGGGCGCAGCTCCCGTTTCTCTGCTTTGATTTTAGCACTTTTCCACAGGCGGATAAAGTCAAAAATCATACTTTTTAGAATTTATTCACAGTCGCGCCCGGCCTTTTTGCAAAACATGCAGGAAAACCGTGCACAAGGCAGGGTTTTGTGGTATAATAGAAACACGAATCGGCTCACATTGCCCGCCCTTTGGAAATTGTGCTGTACACAGGGCGTGGGAAGTTGTATAATAGGGATACCGATTCCTTTCCCGGTATGCGGCGGGTTTGCCGCGGCAAGCCGGGCCACCCCAACAAGATTTCAAATAAAGGAGCAGAGCGACTATGATCACTTCCCGTTTCCCGCTGGGAGATGTCAGCTTTTCCGCCGAGTACTTCTCTACGCTGGTAGGCGAAGCAACCAAACAATGCTACGGCGTGGCCGCAATGACCCCCCGCGACCTGACCGACGTGGTCAAGAGCGTGGTGCGCGGCAACGATTACTCTGAAAAGGGCGTTCGTGTCACACAGGAAGAGGGCCGTCTCGTGATCGAGCTGCACATTGCCGTCAGCTATGGGCTCAACATCTCCACCGCCGCGCGCAGCATCTCGCACCGCGTCAAGGACGAAGTGGAGCAGGCCACCGGCCTGAAGGTTGCCCGCGTGATCGTGTCGGTGGACGACGTGATCGCCTGATGGAACTGTTTATTAAGGAGTAAGGACAATGATTTCTGGTAAGATCCTGCGCGACGCGATCATCTCCGGCGCGAACAACATCAACAACCAGCGCTCCCGTGTGGACGAGCTGAACGTTTTCCCCGTGCCCGATGGCGACACCGGCACCAACATGGGCATGACGGTGGGTGCCTCCGTGGCAGAGCTGAACGCGCTGGACGACGGCTGCACCGTGGGTGAGGCCGCCAAGACCGCTGCCTCCGCCATGCTGCGCGGTGCGCGCGGCAACTCCGGCGTGATCACCAGCCTGCTGTTCCGCGGCTTCTCCAAGGCGCTGGAAGGCAAGAAGGAAGCCGACGTGGCCGACATCGTGGCTGCCCTGCAGAAGGGCGTCGAAGGTGCCTACAAGGCCGTGATGAAGCCCACCGAGGGCACCATTCTCACCGTGGCCCGCGTGGCCAGCGAAAAGGCTGCCGCCAGCGATGCCGCCGACGTGCCCGCCCTGTGGGACGTTGTGATGGCTGCCGGTCAGGAAGCCCTGGACGACACCCCCAACCTGCTGCCTGTTCTGAAGAAAGCCGGCGTCGTGGACGCAGGCGGTCAGGGCATCCTGATCATCTTTGAGGGCATGGGCAAGGTGTTCCACGGCGAGCCCATCGTGGCTGGCGGCGAGGCTGCCCCCAACAAGGCAAAGCTCTCCACCGAGAACGCCGGCAAGGGCGTGTTCACCGATGACCTGATGAAGGTGGAGGACATCAAGAACGGCTACTGCACCCAGTTCCTCATCAATAAGGACGAGGGCGTGAGCGCCGCCAAGATCCGTGCCTTTGCCGAGGCAAATGGTGACAGCGTGGTGTGCATCGAGGACGATGATGTGATCAACCTGCATGTCCACACCGCCGACCCCGGCAAGATCCTGAGCGAGGCCATCAAGTACGGCTACCTGACCAACTTCAAGATCGAGAACATGCACGAGCAGTTCCTGGCCCGCCAGAAGCAGGGCAAGAGCCTGGAGAAGCAGGCCTCTGCCGAGAAGGCTCCCTCTCAGGCCAGCGAGTTCGTCTACGCTGCTGTGGACCCCAGCCGTGACTACGGCTTTGTGGCCGTGGCTGCCGGTGAGGGCCTGAAGTCCGTGTTCACCGACCTGGCTGCGGACGCCGTGGTCTCCGGCGGCCAGACCATGAACCCCTCCACCGAGGACATTCTGGCAGCCATCCAGAGCGTGCCGGCTAAGACCGTGTTCGTTCTGCCCAACAACAAGAACATCATCATGGCGTCCGAGCAGGCGCAGAAGCTCGCGGACCGCAAGGTCATCGTGCTGCCCACCCGCACCGTGCCCCAGGGCATGACCGCCATGCTGAACTTTGACCCCGACCTGAAGCCGGAGGAGAACGCCGTTGCCATGATGCAGGCGGCGGACCGCGTCAGCACGGGTCTGATCACCTATGCCGCCCGCGACAGCGAGTTTGACGGCAAGCCCATCAAGAAGGGCGAGATCATGGCGCTGGAGAACGGCAAGATCGTGGCCACCGGCACCGACATCGTCAAGATGACCTATCGTCTGGCCCGTTCGATGAAGAAGAAGGACAGCCAGTTCATCACCGTGATCTCCGGTGCGGAAGTCAGCGAGGAAGATGCCGAACATACCACCGAACTGGTGCAGTCCAAGTGCGGCTCCAGCGTGGAGGTCAGCCATATCCATGGCGGTCAGCCGGTTTACTACTATATGCTCAGCGTGGAATGATCCCGGCATAACGGACAAAACCATTCAAGGACGAACTTGTGCATCAAAACGCATGTTCGTCCTTTGTTTATAACCCTACCGGAAGGAGGTGCAGCCATGCCGGATATCAACAGCGACATCCAATACCTGAAGGGCGTTGGCCCGGCTTACGCCAAAAAGTTTGCCAAGCTCGGCATGGATGTTGTTGAACTCCCGACGCTTGAAGCAGAGGTTCAGGAAAACCTGATGCACCGTCCGGGCGGCTCTGTGTCGCTCGCCGTCGGCATGGCTCACATCTTCTCGAAGATCCCGGCTATGGAAAGCCTGATGGCCTATTGGTATCACTTCGCCATCATGTTTGAAGCCGTGTTCATTCTGACTGCAGTGGATGCCGGCACCCGTGTGGGCCGCTTCTTCCTGCAGGAGATGGTGGGTAAGGTTTGGCCGCGCTTCGCTGATAAGGATTGGTGGCCCGGCATCATCATCACCTCTGCGGTCTTTACCGGCGCATGGGGCTACCTCGTCTACTCGGGAGACATCGGTTCGACCTGGCCGCTCTTCGGTATCTGCAATCAGCTGCTTGCCTCTGTGACGCTTCTGATCGGTACGACCGTCATCATCCGCATGAATCATGTCAAGTATGCGTGGACGACTGGTGCGCCCGGCATTCTGATGACTTTCATCACTTTCTGGGCCGGTATTTGGCTGATCATCAATCAGTATCTGCCGTCTGGTCAGTATCTGCTGGCCTTCCTCTCGGCGCTCGTGATGTGCCTCATGCTCTTCGTGATCGTGGGCGTCCTTCGCCGCTGGATGGTGCTTCTCAACATCCACACCACCGTCAAAGATAAGTACGGCGTGGAAGTGAAGACCATCGTCGAGGAATAACTATCGGCAAGGATTGCTGGAGCCGTACGGTCGTCATTAAAAACCGTCGGCTCCGACGATCTGGACTCTCTTCAAGCACTCGTGCGGTTTGCGCTGCCGAGTGCTTTTCTCATGTTGGAATGACCTGTATCGTAGACGATGTACGCTGCGATGCTTGCTGCAATGCCCGCCTATAATCCGGCCTTCAGACCTGCCTTTAGCGGCAGAAAGCGTTCAGTTTTTTCTTTTGAGGAGGCCCACGGGAGCATCATGTCCAGCAATCAATACGAAACACTCCTCAAGGATATTTATGAACGGGGAGCGCACAAATCGGACCGTACCGGCACGGGCACGCGCTCGCTCTTTGGCTGCCAGATGCGCTTTCCGCTGGCTGACGGCTTTCCGCTTGTGACCACCAAGAAGCTCCATCTGCGTTCGATTATTTACGAACTGCTCTGGTTCCTCTCGGGCTCAACGAACATCAAGTACCTCCATGACCACAAGGTGACGATTTGGGACGAGTGGGCCGACGAAAACGGCGAACTCGGGCCGGTCTACGGCCGGC
>ERZ780195.2393-NODE-2393-length-12945-cov-2.998526_pt1 | contig 12945 bp, 14 predicted proteins | sample MGYA00511017_ERZ780195 | MGnify/ENA primary metagenome ERZ780195 (study PRJEB29588, sample SAMEA2159974) | human gut metagenome | biome: human gut; feature: human-associated habitat; material: faeces | place: Denmark | collected 2008/2010 ...
ATGGCAGCCATCATCGCCCATTGTCTGGCACTCGTTCATAATAAAATATATGGCGGCAATATAGATGTGAACGCCGTCATCACATTTGCTCTGTATCACGAGGCGGCCGAGGTGATCACCGGTGACCTCCCCACCCCCATTAAGTACTACAATGAGGATATTAAAAAAGCCTATAAGGAAATCGAGCGCTTATCCAGCCATCGTCTGCTCACCATGTTGCCAGATGAGTTAAAGCCCTACTATGAAAACTTCATTTTGCAGCGAGCCGATGAGCAAGTGCTTCAAATGGTCAAAGCTGCCGATAAAATCTGCGCTTATATCAAGTGCATTGAAGAGAAAAAAAACGGGAATTGCGAATTCGACAAGGCCGCAGTGCGCCTTAGAGAGTCGCTGGATCAGCTGAACATGCCGGAGGTGCAGTATTTTATCGATCACTTCCTACCCAGCTTTTACCTGACACTAGACGAGCTTAATAGGTGAGTCGCTTTCACAACAGCGCCTTTTTGCCCGCTTTTCCCGGAAGTAATCCCGGAGCAGCTTCGCGCAATCCTCTTCCAGTACACCGCCTATTACCCGGGGCATGTGGTTGAGCTTCCCCTCTGCCAAGTCGTATAGACTGCCCAGAGCACCTGCTTTGGGATCATAGGCACCAAACACCACATTTTCTATTCTGCTGCCGATAATCGCCCCTGCACACATGGGGCAGGGCTCTAGCGTCACAAATAGCGTACAGCCCAAAAGCCGCCAGCCACCCAGTGCTTGGGAGGCCTCATGGATGGCGATCAACTCTGCATGGCACAGGGCGTTTTTTTGCGTTTCTCGCAAGTTATGTCCTCGGGAAATCACTTTGCCTTCCCTCACAATGACACATCCCACCGGTACCTCGTCTTTTTGGCGCGCCAATTGCGCCTCCTCCATTGCCATTTTCATAAACTTCTCCATTTCCTGAATTGGCAGATCACTTTGATTGGTTTCCATTGCTATCCACCCCCATTCCCAGCCTCATGACCATTTGCTCATTCGTCATCGTCAAAACCCCATTCTTCTCGCTGTTGATCCTCAATTGCCTGTTGGCGTTTTTCCTCTTCTCGTTTAAATTTTTCCAACAATGTAAGGCCATTATAATAGGTATTTTGTGCTAAATCATTGTACTTTTCATAAATCTCTTGGTTTTCGTCATTCAGTGCATGAATGGCAATGAGCATGTATTCTGTAGACTTAATAAATTCATCGTTAATTTGTATGATCTTCTCATTTTGGATGTCCATGCTGGCAAGATCCTGCTGGAAGTGCTCAATCTGACTTTGGAAATAGGCGCCTGTTTGCTTGCGACTCAGTGCCGATAGAAAATCGTCAAATCTCCCTTGCACATCGTAGTCGCTCATGAAATTGTCATAAAGCACCTTTTCTGTGACTTCACAGCTCGTCAAGGTCCCTATTAACATACATACAGCCACTAGTAAAAGCAGTATTCTTGTGATTTGTCCACCCTTTATAGATGTGTCTTTTCCCATGTAATGATCGCACCTCTTTCATTTAAGAAATATGATAATGCTTTTCCCGCAATTCTGCAACTGAACGCTCTTCTACGCCCGATTTATTTTATCATTTTTGTTGACTTTCATCCCCTTTTATTATATATTTTTCATAGAATAAATTTTTGGAGTAGTAAGCAGATTGTTCATCTCACAGAGAATTGCCCCTAGGCTGCGAGGGTATAGATGAAAGTTGTCGAACTCGCCAAAAAGTGTCATTTATTCACTGCCTTAAAAGTGCCATCACTCATAGATCAATGGGTATGGAAAAAGAGTGGTACCGCGGAACATCATCCGTCTCTTTGCGAAGGGGCGGTTTTTCTTTGTAATCGATTTTCCAGCAAGGTCCCTGATATCAGGCATCTGAAAGCTCTTTATCCGAGAGGCATTGCACAATAGTCGAGACACAGCCCGTATTCTACAGGCGCATGGACGGCCGAGAGGGCAGGACCGCCTACGCTGGTTTAGACCGATACTGAGGCTTTTAAAAGAGACTATTCATTTGGAAAGAACAAGCTTAAAAGGGCATTGTATTCCATTTAATTTTTTAATTACCGCATGAAATGTTAAAGGAGTTGAAACACTTGAATTTTGTAGAAAATGAAAAGAAGTGGCAAAAGCGCTGGGCAGATACCAAGCTCTATGCATTTGACGAATCATCGGATAAACCCAAAGACTATATTTTAGAGATGTTTTCCTACCCTTCTGGGGCAAAGCTCCACATCGGCCATTGGTATAACTACGGGCTCTCCGATACCTATGCTCGCTACCGGAGGATGAAGGGATATAATGTATTTCATCCCATGGGGTTTGATGCCTTTGGCCTTCCGGCCGAGAATTATGCCATTAAGACAGGAGTCCATCCGAAAGATTCCACCTTGCAAAATATTGCCACTATGGAGGAGCAGCTCAAGGCTATTGGTGCTACCTTTGACTGGAATTACGAGATCAAAACCTGTATGCCCGACTACTACAAGTGGACCCAGTGGATGTTCTTGCAGCTGTACAAACACGGCCTTGCCTACCGCAAAGCGGCGCCTGGCAATTGGTGTCCTAAGTGCAACACCGTGCTAGCCAATGAACAGGTGGTAGGCGGTTTATGCGAGCGGTGTGATACTCCCGTTACTAAAAAACATCTGACCCAGTGGTTTTTCAAAATCACCGATTATGCAGAGAGATTGCTGGCCGGTTTAGAAAATCTCGATTGGCCGGAGAAAACCAAATTGATGCAGAAAAATTGGATCGGCAAATCCGTGGGTGGTGAGGTCACCTTCCAGATTCAGGGGGGCGGTGAATTTACCGTGTTTACCACCCGGGCGGACACCCTTTTTGGAGTCACCTATGTGGTGCTCTCTCCCGAGCATGAATTAGTGGATTCCCTTACCACTCCTGAAAACAAACAGGCAGTAGAAGAGTATAAAGCATATGCGGCAGCGGCTAGTGAGATCGACCGGCTCTCTACTACCCGAGAAAAAACTGGCGTATTTACCGGTTCTTACGCTATCAACCCCATCAACGGCAGAGTAGTACCTATTTGGATTTCCGACTACGTGTTGGCCAGCTATGGCACAGGCGCCGTCATGGCCGTTCCCGCCCACGATGAGAGGGACTTTGAATTTGCTACTAAGTTCTCCCTGCCCATCGAACAGGTCATCCGCCCTGCCAAGGAAGAGGCGGAGTTTTCCCTGCCCTACTGTGAGCATGGCGTGATGGTCAACAGTGGCGAATTCGATGGTCTCTCCACCAAAGAGGGCATTACTGCTATTTTGAAAAAGCTCCACTCCCAAGGAGCCGGGGACTTCAAGACCAACTATCGGTTAAGAGATTGGCTGGTCTCTCGTCAGCGCTATTGGGGGGCGCCCATCCCCATCATCCACTGTGAACACTGTGGTGATGTGCCCGTCCCTGAGGAGGATCTTCCTGTTGAGCTCCCCTATGAGGTGGACTTCACGCCAGATGGCACTTCTCCGCTGGCCAAATGCGAATCCTTTGTTAATACCACCTGCCCAGTGTGCGGTCGGCCTGCCAAGCGGGATGTGGACACCATGGACACCTTCGTGTGCTCCTCTTGGTATTTCCTCCGCTATCCCAGTGCCTCAAATAGCGAGAAGCCCTTTGACCCTGAAAAGACTAACTGGCTGCTCCCTGTAGATAAATATATCGGCGGTGCAGAACACGCCTGTATGCATCTGCTCTATGCCCGTTTCTTCACCATGGCGCTTCACGACATGGGATACTTGAATTTTGACGAGCCCTTCCGCTCTTTGGTGCACCAGGGTGTCATATTAGGCCCAGATGGCGAGCGGATGAGTAAATCCAGGGGCAACGTCATCTCGCCAGATGAGTACATCCAAAAGTACGGCTCCGACGTTTTCCGGATGTATTTGGGTTTCGGCTTCTCCTACGTGGAAGGTGGCCCATGGAACGACGGCGGCATCAAGGCCGTGCATAAATTCCTGGAGCGCATTGAGCGGCTGGTCAAATGGGTACAGTCTGCTGATGGCACAGTAAATCAGATGGGCAAAGCAGAAGAGGAAGTCAACTTCGTGCTGCACAACACCATCAAACAGGTAAATCACGACCTGGAGATCTTCCAGTTTAATACAGCCATTGCTCGTCTCATGGAGCTGGTCAATGCCATGTACAAATATATGGATACTGGGAATATCTACCAAGAATTTATGCTAAATACCACCAAAACACTGATCAAGTTGCTGGCGCCCTTCGCTCCTCACTTTGCGGAGGAGATGAACGAACAGCTAGGGGAGCCCTATTCCATCTTCAACCAATCCTTCCCCGCCTGGGACGAATCCGCGCTGGTGAAAGATACTGTTCAGTTGGCATTACAAGTCAATGGCAAGGTGAGAACAAAGTTTGAAGTGGACGCTTCCATGTCTAAAGAGCAGATTGAAGAGCTGGTTCGCACAGAATACACTCGCTATTTTGGAGATAAGCCGGTACGCAAAATCATCGTAGTACCCGGACGCATTGTCAATGTGGTTGTGGGATAACTGTTAAGAGATCTAAAAGAAGGCCTTAAAAGGCCTTCTTTTCATCTGCTTTTCTCAAAATTATGTTCTTTCCAGAGTAACCCTCTATATATTTTCCCATAGAGCACGAAGTGAGTATCATCAATAAAAGAATATTCCTCACGTTTTTTACCTTAGAGTTGTCATTAGGTAATGGTTGTATTGCGTTGATACCAAGGCTTCAAAGAGGGTTAGATTTTTATTCTCCTCTCTGTTTATCCAATATTTTTCTGAGTTTTGCACTTAGCAGTGAGGCGGCAATGATTTTCAGCGCATCTCCAATCAAAAATGGGACGACACAGGCCGCTAGAGCCACGATAAAATTCGTCTGCATGCTAATGGTGTACCAAATCGTTCCCAGCAGATAACAACCCGCTAGGCCTGCAACCATGGCAACGGGATAAATCCATATTTTTTTCTTTGAGTAATCTACAATAATTCCCACCAGAGCCACCGCTAAAATATATCCGACAATATACCCGCCCGTTGGCCCAGCCAGTACGCCAAAACCTCCTTGCAGCGACGCAAATACCGGTAGTCCCACCAATCCCAATGCCACATACACACACATGCTTATTGTTCCCCACTTGGGCCCCAACAGTGCTCCAGCCAAAAAGACAGCCAGTGTCGCCAGATTTATGGGTACTGGTGTAAAGGGCAGTGGAATGATAATTTGAGAAAGTACTGCTGTCAGCGCTGCAAAAAGTGCTGCCAGTACGAGCATTTTTATCTTCGATGTCTTCATTTTTCCTCCGATTGTAAACTCTAATTATTTATTAGTTTACAATTATTCTACTCAATCTCCCGTATTTCGTCAAGCGGTATTTTTAGCAGTGTGAAAATCTTCATGCAATTCCCCAATCTTCTCATGGGAAAATACGCCATACAGTATATATTACTGCATGACGTATTTTCCGGATTTACCATGCGTTTCACTCATAACTTATTCGGGCCAAGGCAATCATTTTGCGTCGTTCGTTTTTCCTGCAGTTTTGAACGTCAGATGTTTGTTTATCCAACATGTAGTTTAAAGTGTTCCTTCCAATAGACCTATCTACCAAAGAATGTTTCCGCTCACAAAAGTGTCCTCTCTTGCTTGCCCAATCATCTCCCAATCATTTTTATCCTTGTCCCTTCTAAGGCCATACTGAAACTTTTACTTCTTTACAACCACCTCTTCTACTCCTGGCCTAAGCATTAATACCAGCTGTTCAAACAGTCGAATGACCAACGTCTGGTGTTCGGGCTTTAACGCCTGTACCACTTCCAAAGATCTCAAAAGCAGTTGAGCCGTAATCATAGATGAAGTATCTTCTGTCTGTTCTAGCAGGTATGATACCGGTACATTAAATGATTCCGCTAAACGCTCTAGAGTATCAAGTGTGGGATTGGCACGAGCTTTTTCTATATCGCACAACACCGTTTTACTCAGACCAATCTCTTCTGCACATTCCATCTGCGACTTACCCTGCAAGTTGCGCAATTGGCGAATTTTGTCCGCTAAAGTCTTTCTGGTTTCCATATCCATAACCTCCTTCACTTATACTGTAAGGAAGTTTTTTCCATTCTTCAAACCAGTATACAGGAAAATCGCTATCGTTATAACGTGATTTATTCTACTTTTTTACAAGTTCTTACAACACAATCGAGATGCAATATCCATTCTCCATTCCCCAAGTTCTAATGCCTTTTATCCCATATTTACGCCCAATTCTTTCTATTTTTCAAACCATTCAGTCCATCCTATTTTTCACTTTTGCCCCCTAAAACTAGTGTCTTCTATTCTATATCATTATATTGGAAACAGAATACCGGTAGTTTTCCACCTTTTCTCCCACAAAAAAGGATCCTCCATGGGTAATTTTGTGTCTGATCTCATACTATCAGCTCGATAAAACCCCTGGTGATCCTATTTTGCACTTTCCCTACATTTAGTAAAAGCTTTCAAACAAGGAGAAATTTATTTACGCTAGATGATTATTATTTGCTAAACTTTTTATGCCATTTCCCAACACTCTGAGCAATTGATGCAGCATCTATTCCAAATTTCTTCATCAAATAGGCAATGTCCGCCGTCTCTCCAAAACAGTCTTGTAGTCCCAGTCGAAACAGATATGTGGGTGATTGCTCTCCAATGACCTCTGCCACTGCACTTCCCAACCCTCCATATACCGAGTGGTTTTCCACCGAAACCAAAAACTTTGTTTGGTGCGCTGTACGGCAAATTTCCTCTCTATCAATAGGCTTAATAAATGGCATATGGACATGCCTTACAGAAATGCCCTGTTGCTTTAGCATCGCAACTGCCTTTACTGCCTCTTGCGTGGCAATTCCTGTAGTAATCAGCCCCACGTCTTCTCCATCCGAGAGCACTATCGATTTCCCTTCCTGTAGTACGTATTTTTCGTCCATCAGGTCTGGGAAAACACCTTTATTTTGGCGAATGTAAACCGGTCCTTGGTGGAACGCACTATAGGCGAGCGCTGCTGCAAATTCTACGCCATCTGCCGGATCAATTACCTGGAATCCTGGCAGTGCGCGAAAAATTCCCATGTCGTCTATAGAAATATGCGTGCCACCATTTTTCTCGCTAGTGAGCCCAGCGTAACTTCCGATGAGTTTCACATTAAACCGGTTGTAAGCCACCGAATTTACCACCTGATCGCAACCTCTCTGGGAGACAAAGCAGGCAAAGGAAGAGGCAAAGGGTATTTTTCCCATGGCAGCTAGCCCAGCAGAAAAACTCACCAGGTTCTGTTCGGCAATTCCCACATTAAAATGCCGTTGAGGGTATTTCTTTGCGAACACATCACTGCCGGACGCCTTCATCAAATCCGCTTCTACCACAACAATGCGATCATCTTGCTCTGCCAGCTCTGCCAGCTTATTGCCGTAAATTACCTTGGTGTCTCTTGTCTTTGCTAAACTCATGATTGCACCTCCAAATCAGCCAATCCCCTTTGATACTGTTCTTCGCTGATGCTTCCACTGTGCCAGATATATTGATCTTCCATAAATGAAACGCCCTTGCCCTTAATAGTATTTGCTATAATCATCGTGGGTTTTTCTGCGCACTGTTTGGCAGTGGAAATCGCCTGCTCAATCTCGTCGGTATTGTGACCGTCAATCACGAGTACATTCCAGCTAAAAGCCCTCCACTTGTCCGCCAAAGGTTCTAAGGGCAATACTTCGTCCGTATGGCCGTCGATCTGGCATCTATTTCTGTCGGTAAAGGCAATTAGATTGCCCAGTTGATACTTGGGCGCCAACATGGCAGCTTCCCATACCTGCCCTTCATCGCTCTCACCATCTCCCAAAATAGCATAGACATAGGTATCCAGCCCGTCTAATTTGGCAGCCATCGCCATTCCCGTAGCCACAGATAATCCCTGCCCCAGGGGGCCAGAAGAGTAATCAATGCCAGGCACCTTCAGCCGATCTACGTGTTTGGGGAGGTGCCCCCCACCCTGATCCAAGGTATCCAGCCACTCCTCTGGGAAAAATCCTTTATCTGCCAACACCACATACAGCGCCGGACCTGCATGGCCTTTGGCCAAAACAAACCGATCCCGTAGGGGCCAATTGGGATTTTTGGGGTCTACCTTCATCACTCCGTTATACAGCACAGCGATCATCTCCATCATGGAAAGCGTCCCGCCAAAGTGCCCCCCTCCTGAATGATGGATCGTCGTAAACAGTTTCTTTCTCAGCTTCTGTGCGTATTCTTGATTTTGTTTAGACATATTCCGCCTCCCAGCATTGCAAGCTGCTATTTTGCGCCTTTAAAATCGTTTTTGGGATTGAACATGAAGACGAACTTCAAAGGCTCATTGGTATCATTGATCACCTGATGCTCTACCCCTATGGGGAATAGCACAGCTGTATAGGGTTTCATCTCTTCTTTTGATCCTCCCACAATGGAAGTTCCGCTCCCCTCGATCACAAAGATGATCTCCTCTTTGTCTTCGTGAGTATGAGGATCCATTGCCGTATTTGCCGGAACCTCAGTGAGCCCTACCGACATATTATCGCTCACCACGCCATTGGCGTCGATAAACAGATTTACTCTTCTTCCTTTTAAGTCTAATACCTTCGCATCTTTTAATTGTACTGAATACATGTGTTTTCCTTTCTCCCTATAGGGCTTTCATTTCTCTCACCTTTTGGGTGATAGCTTTTTTATCCATGCCGTAGTATTGCCGCAATTCCTGAGGGGTCCCCGTTCGCGCAAACTGATCTTTTAAGCCCATGTGCTCTAATTGAAATTCTCCCTTTCCACACAGCAGCTCCGAGATAACACTAGCTAAACCACCTACGATATTGTGCTCTTCTATAGTGAGTATTTTTTTTGCCTTTTGACATCTAGCAATAATGTCTTCAGCATCTAAAATGGGTTTTAGAGTATGCATTTCCAACACCCCAACGTTTATGCCTTCTTGCCTTAGATCGTCCGCTGCATCCAAAGCCTCGGTGAGCACTAGGCCAGTAGCGATGAGCAATATGTCCTCCCCGCTCCGGTGCAACACCGGCTTGCCAATGATAAACTCTTGGGCCTGCGGTTCCACTACGGGCGAAGGGTCTCTTCCCACCCTAAGATACACTGGACCTGGGTAAGCCGCTGCCGCTTTGACGGCCAGCTTTGTGGTGTAATAATCACAAGGAGCCACCACTGCCATGTTAGCAATGCAGCGCATAATCCCCAAATCCTCTGTAGCTACGTGGGTAACTCCCTCAATTCCCGCAGAAAACCCGCCAATCCCCGCAATTACTTTCACATTCAGGTTAGGATACGCCACAAACGTCCTGAGCTGTTCACAGCACCGCATGGAGGTAAAGACGGAATAAGAAGCCGCAAAAGGGATTTTCCCTGTGGCAGCTAGTCCCGCCGCCGGCCTAATCATATTTTGTTCTGCAATTCCCGTGTCGATAAACCTCTCTGGGAACTCCTCTTTCAGCAGTGAGGTGTACATGGATTTGGAAGTGTCAGCGCTCAGCGCCACTACATCCATACCTTCTCGCGCCAATTCCAAGATAGCCTCGCCTGCCGCCAATCTGGTTGACAGCTGCTCCTTACTCATCTGTCATCCTCCTAACTCCTCTAATGCTATTTGATATTCTTCCTGGGTCAGCGTCTTTTGGTGCCAGGCGTTGTTGTTTTCCATAAACGATACTCCCTTGCCCTTAATGGTATGCGCCAAAATCACAGTGGGCTTTCCCTTGGCATTCGCCACCTTATCCAGCGCCTCACAGATTTGTTCCATATTGTGGCCGTCTATGGATATCACATTCCACCCAAAAGACTCCCAACGCTCCTTCCACGGCTCCATGGGCATGGTGTTTTCCACGCTATCACAGCTCTGCAGGCCATTTTGATCCACAATGGCGATCAAATTATCCAGATGGTATTTGGGCGCTAACATTGCCGCCTCCCACACCAGCCCTTCTTGACACTCACCATCTCCTAAGATCACATATACTCGATATTCTAGCTGATCTATTTTGGCAGCCAATGCCATACCCACACCAGCAGAGAGCCCGTTTCCCAAAGAGCCCGCCGTCATGTCCACACCTGGAGTTCCTTTCATATCCGGGTGTCCTTGGAGCATGCCATCAATATGTCGAAAGCCCTTTAAATCCTCGCTCGTGAGAATTCCCTTCATCTGCAGTGCACTGTATAAGACCGTACATGCATGGCCCTTAGATAAGATCAGTCGATCTCTTTGCCTCGCCGCCGGCTGATCTGGAATGATATTCATCTTATCAAAGTACAGTGCAGCCACTACGTCAGCTATGGAAAGAGCAGGGCCTGGATGAGCTTTCCGCTCCGGCCCCACGCCATAACACATATTGACGATCTGCCGGCGCAGCCTGTTTGCTTGGCTTTTTAAGTAGTTCAGACGATTCTCTTCCATCTCTCTCACCTCTTCCCTTCAAAAAACAACTTCTGTGCGTTTAGTCCCATGATCTTTTCTCGTTGACCTTGGGTCAACTTACAGTCTTTTAATACATAGTCGATCAATTGTTCATAAGTGCCACGCATGAGCATCCCAGGGTAGTCACTGCCCCACAGAATTTTATCTGCACCCACGGTGTAACACAGTTTTTCCACATAGGTACTTCCTTCTACAAAGGGATATTTCTCATTCGCCAGATAGGCCGGTGTGGTGGACACCTCGTACCAAGCGTTGTCATACCGTTTTACCAAATGGGTCAGAGCCTCTCTATCACCGGCGTTGCGTGCATTGGCAAACGCCGCCTCTGCACCTGTATGGCAAAATACAAATTGGATGTTTTTCCACCTCTTCACTAGTTCTTCCATGCACCCAATATCTCTGCCTTGGTACAGGTGGAGCATAACAATGGCTTTTTGGCTTTCGCACACCTGCCAGATGGGCTCCATTTCCCTATCGTCCAACAGCATATCCCGTCGAAATTGAAAGGCGCTTTCCACCTCAATTTTCAGGCCACAATACTCTGGTTGTTGGAGCAACTGTTCCAACTGTCGCGCCGCGCTCTCTCCTTTGGTTACGTCTACTAGCGCCAGAGCAATCAGCCGATCTGGCCATCTCGTCACTGCATGGGCTAAGTATTCGTTGTGGTAGCCATAAAATACATTGGGAAGCAACACCGCCTTATTCACTCCGTAAAGATCCATATGAGCCATGAACATCTCTATCGTGCTGTTGGACTGTGCAAATGATGGGGGTAAAAACCAACTGATCTCATTTCCAGTTTTAATTTTTCCATAGGACAGGGATATCTGAGGCTGGCCGTTTTTGATTCCAGAGAACTGCTCAAAAACATGGGCATGTGTATCTATCAGCAGCATACCATCCCCACCTTATTCTTTCCAGAAAGCGGCACCCGGCAGGGAGCCATCCATCTCATGGCCACCATCCAGGCACACTCTAGACCCAGTCATAAACCAGGACTCGTCAGATACCATATAGAGTGCTGCATGGGCAATATCTTTTGGGTAGGCGATTTTGCCCACTGGTATGCGTTTTTCCAACGCCGCTACCACAGCAGGAGTATACATATCTTTGTTGATCTCGGTATAGACCGCCCCAGGGGCCAGTATATTAGCCGTGATCCCATAGGGAGCTACTTCCGAGGCAAGGGTTCGGGTGAATGCCTCAATGCCGCCTTTAGTGGCGGTATAAGCACAGGCGTCAGGTTCGGATATTTTCGCGTGGATGGACGATACATTGACAATTCTGCCGCCTTTGCCCTGTTTAATCATCTGAGCAGCAGCGTATTTACTGCCGTAAAACACACCATACAGGTTATTGCGAATCACTTTATCCCATTTTTCCAGTTCCAAATCCACCACTGTTCCTTGGGCAATTCTCCCTGCATTGTTAACCATAATATTTAATTGGCCATAGCGCTCTACTGTCTCCTCTACAAACGCCTTGACCTCCTGGGCATTGGACACATCCGCCTTTACAAAAAAGGCCTCTGAACCCGCATCTTTTACCATCTGCACTGCTGAAGCGCCTCGTTCTTCATTTTGTCCTACCAGACAGAGTTTCGCTCCTGCTTTGGCAAACAGTTCCGCCATGCCTCGTCCGATACCGGAGTTCCCACCAGTAATAATTGCAACTTTTCCCTCTAATGAAAGCATTTCCTTTTACTCCTCTCTTTGCTTGCCAAGGAGCTAGCTACGCGGCCAGCCCCTTTTTAGCTGTCCTTAAAACTGTTTTAGTTTGCCATTTAGTTGCTGTTCCAGGTCAAACACCTTTTCCAACACATCCATATCGCTGTTGAAGTTCCCATCAGCATCTAGGCACTGTTCCTCTTCTTCGCTGAGCCAAGGCACTACCGTCTGATACCACTTCTTGCCACATTCTGTCTCTCCAAATCCCTTCATAAATACCTCATAATCATCTGTCTTGACGTATACAATAGCAATATCCCGATAGATATAGATGACTTCTTCCTCTGCTCCATTGTCCTTAAGCGCCTGTAAAATTTCCATAGGCGCAGTCTTATGGATGTTCATGTAGTTTTCCTTATACTCTGGTTTTAGTACGTTAATAAAGCAATACTTTTTCATGTTTTTATCTCCTATCGTGTCATATTGTCGATTTGATATTCCGTGTTTCCTTAGCCCATATACATGCCGCCGTTTACGTCCAACACTGCTCCAGTGATAAAGCCCGCCTTATCCGAGGCTAAAAACGCCACTGCATTGGCGATATCCTCCGGTGTGCCAAACTTCCGCAAGGGAATGGTCAGTCTCACTTTTTCCCTTCTCTGTTCATCCAGTTTTTGGAACATATCCGTCATAGTGGGGCCAGGCGCCACACAATTCACGTGGATGTTGTACGGGGCCAGCTTGGCAGCCAATCCGCGGGTCATGCCGATTACGCCCGCTT